>Ga0247722_10000324_pt1 | contig 30654 bp, 44 predicted proteins | sample MSEWelMarce3H_FC_FD_189094 | JGI IMG/M metagenome (GOLD analysis project Ga0247722, IMG submission 189094) | Subsurface sediment microbial communities from gas well in West Virginia, United States - MSEEL Well Study Marcellus 3H_FC | ecosystem: Environmental > Terrestrial > Deep subsurface >... | reverse complement strand
ATGATGCAATAGCTAATAAAGCTGCTGCTTATAGAGACATGCGAGTTAATGCTGGTCAATCACCTTTTGCTGATAGACTAGGTGTTAAAATACCTGTAGGATATACTGATACGTTATATGCTGACGGTACTTCTGCAGTACCTCAATTAATGAACTATAATGAAGGTACTATTCAGGTACCAGTACCATCATTAGCATATGAGCATTCTGATGTACCTGGATCTTCTTTTGAAGACGGTACTGAAAGAGTATATGACTTTAATAGAGGTAGTTCAGCTAGTTATCATTATGAAGATGGTGTTGAAGATGTACCTATGCTTGAACCAACAGTAATTGCTGGCCCAGTAATAGATTATCAAAAAGTAATCCCTGAAAATCTAGTTAGGGTTTCTACAATAAAAGATAAAATAGAAAATAAAATAGAAGATGCGGTTCCTCGTTCTGTTTATCCAGATGTAACTGCAGACATGAAGCTTAAAGATGTACAAGCAAAGATTAATGGTAGTGTCAGCTCAGAGTTCGATATTCCAGAGAGACCTTTTAAAAATGTAGGTATGGAGGTAATTGAACCTTTACCAATGCTTGCTGCTAAACCTAAAGTAGTTGTTGAAGGTAAAGATCGTTTTCCTGTACCTTCTCCTGTTGTAGCTAAGTCTGTTGGTGGTAACAATAGTACTATTGATATGCCTGCAGAGCCAGTTGCATTTATCCCTGATCCAGATGCTAAACAAGCATCTAATGCTGAGATGCAAGCATTAATAGATGTTAATGAAGGTAAAATTGTTCCTCCATTAAAACCAGAAGATGATGATACTAGACCTGAATACTGGATTAAACAATTAAGGGGTTCCCAAAAAGATGTTGATAAAGCTATAGCTAATAAAGACGATGAGTCTGCTATTAACTCGCTTAAAGATTTATTTACATACAAAGGTATTAAGAGTGTCTTAGGCTTAAATGATCAAGAAGTTGCTCGGTTAGCTGTAGCTACTGTAGCAGGTCGTGCTATGGGCTATGATACTGCTCGTGCATTATCTTATGGTGGTAGACAAGCATTTGAAACTTCTTTACGTAGACAGGCTCAAGAAGAGGCTAACAAGCGTCAAGATAAACAATTAGCTGCTCAAACAGAACGTGAAGATATGCGTACTGCTATTACATTAGCTGGACAAGCTAAGTCTGATAAGAAAGCAGAAGCTGATAGAAAGCTTGCTGAGAAAAGATTATCTTTACAAGAAAGAAAAGAAGAGGCTATCCAAGCTGCTAGAGAAGCTGATAGAAGATTTGAAATATTAAAAGAGGATAATAGATGGAGTCATACTCAATCTAAAGATGCCAGAGCAGAACAACAACACCTTAACGATCAATTACTGTTGTATATATCTAAAGATATTCCTCCTGCAGTAAGATCAAAAGGTTTAGGTATGGCGTTTGCAGAAGCTAAAACACCTGAAGACTGGATGAACAATATGCGTAATGCTACTACATATCTAGCAGCTAATGTTCAGCATTATCCTCCTGGATATGGTCGTAGAGGTGGTAGTGGTAGTGGTGATGACGATGGTGAAGGTGGTAGTAGTGGTAAGAATAAAAAGTATAAACCAAATTGGCAATCTTATGTTACTCCAGAAGGCAATACTATTACGGCGTCACGTAGACCAGATGGCCATTTAGATGTTGCAACACCCCAAGGAGTTGTTGCTGTACCTTCTAACTATGCTGTTAATTATAATGAGAAAAAAGATAATGAAAATAATGTCAGAACTATTGTTGAAAATAGGGTTAAAGCTATTAAAGGTATTAATGAAGGACAAGTAGGTAAAATGAAAGAAGATGCTGTGTTAATGTCACAACAATTCCAACATATTAATCCTGTTCAATTTTCACATGCTTTAGAAAAGACATTTAGCAATCTTAAAGAAAAGGGCGAAGGCTTATCTAGTGATGCATTTAAGCACGCATTCACTACAACAGCAATTGTTGAAATGAATCCTTCAAGCTCTCATTTATATAGTGGCACTGATAAAGAAGGTAAATCAGGTTATTTATCTGATCGAGCCCAGGTTGATATGGGTAAAGCTATGGAGCAATTATCTAGAACTCATAAAGGTAAACTTGACGTTGCCGATAAAGATATGAAAACTAAATGGAATAGTTTAACTCCAGAACAAAGAGAAACTATGCTTCGTATAGGTAGTAATGGTAAAGGACAAGACGTTGGAAAACGAAGAGAAGGTTATTCAGCATATAGTGAATTCGTTATCCAAATGGCTAAACCCCCAGAAAATCGTGATTATCCGTGGCTAAAAACAATTAAGTAAACAAAAGGAGAGTATATGAAACCAACCGATCTCGCACCAATAGAGGAAGATAGTAGTATACTCCCCGCAACTGCTGCTACTGCTAATTGGATAGACCCTGACACATTTAAATCAAAATCAAAAACTACTGATAAAAACACATATCGTGTTCAAGGATATAATGCCCCTGAAGTAAATCATATTAAAGATGGTAGATGGATTACTGGACAATACCAAGGTGAATCTGCTTTAATACCTGAAGCGGCTCGCATAAGTGGCTTTAATCAAGTTGATATTACTGGTACTGATAAATATAAACGCCAACTTGCTAATGTAACTAATCCAACTACTGGAGAAACATTAAGCAATTTTGCTGTTAAAACAGGTTTAGCACCCGTAAATAATCGTACAAGTGAATCTGCTATATCTGATAAAACTTATTTAAAATCTTTTTCTATTTTATATCCTGAATTAGCTGATCAAGACCCAGTACTTGCTGCTGCTAAAGAGCTTAAAAAGGCTAAGCAAAAAGCTTTAAAAGAACAAGGTTTACCTCGATACATTGTAGGCTTAAATGCTCCAAATGAAGCTACATATGCCTATCACAAAAATGCAGTAGGTACTGGTGCTCAAAATAGGATCTTAGAAAGATTAAAACAGATTGAATCTGATTTAAATACTTATGGTGGGACGTCTGAAATATATGACCCTTTAACTGGTGCAGTTTTAGGAGAAGCACCTAGCGGTATTACTGATTCGCAAAGAAATATGTTGCTTAAAGAAAAAGCAAATCTAGTTAATGACCTTCAATATGCTGCAATGGCTCCTGATGTTTATACAGGGGTAGATGTTCGTAGTCAAGACCGCACTATAATGAACAAATCCAGGAGTAATCTTGGAACTATGTCTGATAGTATGTGGTTAGGCTTATATGAAAACACATATGGAATAGGTCAATTAATAGGTGATTCTACTGGTTGGGAAACATTAAGCCAAAAGGCATCTAAAAATGTTAAGCTTAATCAAATGGAAAAAGGACAATTACCTGAGTCATTATCTTTCTCAGATATAGGAAATGCAAATGGTGCATGGGGTACTATTTCTACAGGTGCATCTTTTATTGCAGGTCAACTTATTAATTCCTTACCTTATATAGTTGCTATTACAGGAGCTGAAATAGCTACAGGAGGTATGGCAAGCCCATTGATTGCAGGTACATTAGCTACAATTCCTGTATCTGCTTTGTATGCAGGGCAATTTTATGCTGAACAACCTGATGACAAAAAAGACCCTATGCTAGCAGTTATGACTGCTTTAGGTTCTGGTATATTAGATAAATTCAGTTTAAATTTATTATTAGGTGCAAATTTATTTACTAAGGTGGGAGAAAAAGAGGCTGTATCTGCTATAGTAGCTAAAAGTAATGGTAGGCTAACCGAAGCAGAAGCAAGAAATCTTCTTCATACTGAAACAAAAAGTGAGATACTTAAGCTAACAGGTTTTTCTAATGAATTTGCTATGAAGCAAATTAAATCAGCAGAAGCTATGGCTAAAAGATCTGGTGATTTAGTTATTAGAGCAGGAGCTGAATCAATTACAGAAACTGCACAACAAGAATTAGAAATGCTAGGCCAATCTGGTCAACGTAATCTTAATTACCATTATACTCCTGACTATTATAACCAACTTAAAGAAGCAGCAGGTGGGGGCTTTTTAGTTGGAGGTGCTTTTGGCGGTGTACATCATAGTATTGACATGGCTGGATGGCATGGGGCTGCTGATTTACAAGCATTAAATGAAAAAATGTTAGGAGATGCTCAAAGGTTTAATGCTCAAAACCATGAAAACCTTTTAAATCAAACTGGCGGGTATAGAACTGTTCAAGAAATGTCTAGAACTGAAAGCAAAAATGCTCAAAATAATAATGCTGGTGGATTAGATACAATACCTACCCATACAGGTTTCTTTAGAGAAACAGTATTACCTATGATTACTAATCCCTTGTCTAACCTTAGACAACTTGCTCATACAGCTATTCCTTCTATTGTTAATGAAGATGGTAGTTTTAAAACTAACTTAGCAAAAATAAAATCTATTATGGGTGGGTTTGGTATACTTCCTGGAGAGCATGCCTCTGGTTTTAGACAAAGATTACTAGGTAAATGGTCTGAAGAAATTAGTGGTGATGATTTAGCTGCACAATTAGGAGTTAGCAAAGAAGAAGCACAAAAATATGTTCAGGTTAATTATGATCAAGTATGGAGTCAAGGAGGTACATTAGGTGGAGATGCTTTTAGTGATACGTTACAAGCATGGAAAGATAGATTAGATAACGTACAACAATCTATGATTAGCTTAGGACAAGTAGCTGGAGTAAATACTTTACATTTATCTGACACTAATGCCTTGTTTCAGGCAGCTGAGGTTGATCCTGCTTTATGGGCTGCTAATAAGTTAAATATTCTTACTGAAATGGTTAATGCTAATGCAGATCAAAACTCTGCAAGAACTGCTATTAATAATTTAACTTCAAAAAATAAACAAGAAGCTAGCTTAGCTAGAGATTATTTAAATCAATTTAATGTATTCACTAATCCTAATTTAAGTCATTTATTTAAACAAGGTATCTTTGATAATATTGAACACCATAAAGATCAAATGGCTAATAGCATTATGGCTAATACTTATTTTGGTAAGAATGGACAAGTGTTAGCTGAGTTACTAAGAAAAGCAAAAGCTGCTGGTGAATTTAAAGATGATGCTGATTATAAGAACACTGCAACACAGGTTAAAGCTTTTTATGATATTATGAATAATAATTTTCACCCATTAGCAGAAGAATCTTTAATTAATAAGACATTAGGATGGAGTACCACAATGTCTATGTTAGCTTATTTAGGTAAAGCAGCAGTGTCTTCAATGGCAGAAACTTCTATAGCAACTCTTGGAACTCCTGGTCATTTAATAGGAAAACAATTAAGTACCTTTTTTAAATCCTATTTTAAAGAAACAGCTTCTGATATAAATAAAGGGGTATCTTATGCTGCCTCTAGGATAGGTATCAATATGTTAAGATCAGTACCTAGTGTATCTTTACAAAATAAAATTGATACCCTTATTAATAAACAACAAGACCCTAATTTAACTTTAGAAGAATATAAGGCTATCCAAGACGAAGTTGATAAATTAGTTAAAGAAAATTTTGGCCAAAAAATGATTAATAGATTAGGCTATAATGAGACTGGTGCTGGTGCAGCTTTACGGTATGATTATGCAAACACTGCAGCAGGTATTCAAAGAAAAATAATGGGTATATTTGCAAGAGCTATTACTTTAAGAGCGCAAACAGATGCAAATCGTATTGCTGTTCTTTCTGTGGGTTCTGATATTATGCTTACACAACTACAATCGTTAGCCTCTGTTCCTGAAACAAATAGAATAGCAATGTTTTCAACAGGTATGGGTCTTACAAAAGAACAAGCTCAGGCATTAACAGAATTACAATCTTATGGTTTAGATGTACATGGTTTCTTATCTCAAATGGATAAGATGCCAGACTTAAACCCTTTTAGTCAAGACTTTATGAGCTTTAATGCTACTACTCCTGAAGCACAGCATCTCCAAGATAACGTGGCTACTGCATTATCAAATATGGTTGATCAAAGAATTGTTAATCCTCAGGCGTTTAACACTCCTAAAATATTTAATGATCCTAGATTTAGAATAATTACAGCTATGGGAAGATTCATGGCTACAGCTCAAGCAGTTGTGTTACCTAGATTATACAAACAATATTTATTAGAGGGTAATATGGCTATGCGCTATAGTGCATTTACTACTATTGCAATGTCGCTTATTGCAGGTCATATGGTTAATATGCTTAAAAATGGTTTATCTTATGGAGATGATGATAGTCCTTATGTAAAATCAACTGCTAAGAAAACACAAAGACTAATATATAGCTCAGGTTTGTTAGGTCAAGGTGAAAAACTATGGGAAAGAGTTGATCCTTTGTATGATTTCCATAAGTCACCTAACTTGTTTGATACAACAACACCTAAAGGTAAAGTCATAGAAGGTAAACCAGTTGACTGGGCTTATAGCCAAATTAAAAATGCATCACCACAAGCATCTTGGGCTGCAAATGTTGGTGAAGGTCTATACGATATTGAAGAAGGTAAAACAGATAAAGGTGCAAAGAAGCTTGCCAAAGCAGCTCCTGTATTAGGAAGCTTTCCTTGGACACAACAAGCTATTGCTAACGCATTTAAGAAAGAAGGTAAATAATGGTCGGAAAAGTTTCAACGCCATCAACAAGCAATGCTAATATTGCTGCGCCTATTGGTGGTAAATTATCGGTTCAAGACCTAATGAACCAAGCTGTAGACAGATATGGTCAGGGGTCTACTCCAGTAATCCCTGGCTCTGTTGCTGCTCAAGAAGGTGTTAACACATACAACCCAGTGCCTTTATCCCCTCCTCCTATGCCAGCTCCTGGAATGAAAGGGGTAATAGAGTCTAATAGGATTACAGGGTTATCATCTCCAGAAGCCCTTGCAGAGGTTACTCAATCTCCTCATGCTAACCTAACAAGGATGGAGCCTGCATTTGATGAATTAGGTAGAGCAATTGTGGACCCCACAACAGGTGAGCATCAGCTACAAGAAATACCTATGGAAAGGTTTGGAGAAGAACAAGCAGCGCAATTAGAAACTGTCCCTAATTTTGATGCTGCTTTAATGGAAGACAATCCTGTAGCTATGGCTAAAGCCATTATAACTACTAATAATAAAGGCGATTTTGATGAAGTAACAATCAATAGAATGGCTGATAAAATGGCTCCTGTTTTAGCTACTATTTCTAATAGCACAGAACATGATTTGTTTAATCCATTAGATGCCACTATAGGAAGCACAAAAGCAGGGTATGAAGGTGTTCCTGTGGGTATTCAAATACAACATGAATTTGATATTCCACAAGAACAAGTTAAACCTTTAGCTACTATTATAGGTATTGCTCATATTTTAGCTACAAGTGAAACTAATCAATTTAAAGATAGCCCTAACACAGGGTATACTAAAGAAGATAGTGGCCTTATTGTAGATAAAAATGGAGATGTTATTGAGGATGCTGTACCAGAAGTTAATCTAATTAATTCTATGATACATTCTGCTCAAAATGCTCTTGATAGAGTAGGTATTAATATACCTCCAGATGCTGTTAGACAATTAGTTGAAGCTAAAGTACAAGCAGAAAAGTATAATGGAAACCATAGGCTAATGCAGGATAAAAATGGCAGATGGGTTTTAGGTTCTACACCTAGAATTAAAGATTATGCTAGAGAATTAAGTATGCTATCTGAAGCATTAGCAGGGGATACTCGTAGATCTCCTCCTTCTAAGGTACCTCAATTATCAGGTTCTAATTTCTTAAGACCAGGAAGTCAAACTAGTAAAAATACTATGAAGATTCCTGGAACAACCTCTACTGTAGCAGAAGCTGTTAAAGATATTTTTGGTTCTATAGCTGAAAAGTTTTTAAAGAAGAATGTAAAGTCTACTTACTTTCAACTTACCGATATCAAAAATAAAATGGTAAATGATGAAACAGGATACTACTCCACTAGTGTGTTTGCTAAACGACATAAAATGGATGAAGCTTCTTATAAAAATCTTTTAAATAATGTTTCTCCACCTAAAGATTATAATGATAGTGATCCTGAACAAAGAGCTAAATTTAATCAAACTAAAATTGATCATGCTGTTCAACAAATGAATACTAAAGAAAAGGCTCTAGAAAGAGATATTAAAAATGCATCAGGCTTAAGAGGGTTATTATATAGCGCTTACATACATAGTAGTGCTAATCAGCGTTTCTTTAGAAACAGCGATGGCACTGATATCATGGGTTCTAAAAGTGGTATTCGAGAAATGCTTAATTTTGGTGTACAAGGACACGTTACTTCAACATCATTTTTTAATCCCACAAAGGTTCAAGAATTAAAAGATAAAGCAGTATCTATATTTGCTAAACAGGGAGAAGATAGGCATAAAGCTTTGATAGCACTTACTCCTTTTGAAAGAGCTACCTTAGGTTTAATGGAAATGGCTGTAGTTAATTACTATTCTTTTTCTGCTGATCCTGCTAATATAAAAAAGAATATTAAAAAATATTCTGAAATTGATTTAATCAAAATGTATACACCAGAAATAGCAGGATATTTAGCTGCATTAGGTAAAGAATATAATGACTGGTTAGATGGTAAAATAGACAATGATAGCTCATTTGTTTTAGATAAGCTTAGTAAAATGCCTAGAGGTGAAGCTCAAGGATTTCAAAATTTATGGGATGATATGTTTCAAATAGAAACAGCTGCAAAATCTCCTGAACTATCTAGATCACCTGTAAGATTAACAGCATTAAATTATGATGATGGAAATCAAAATGGTATTTTTATTCAAGCCCTTTATGCAGGAAATACCCCTGTTGCAACTCGATTAGGTTCTTACAACCCTTCATTAGAAGATATGCGTGGGCATGCTTTAAATATAATTGGTGATCAATTAGATGAATTAATTCCTGATCAACCTGAAAAGAAACAAGCTTGGACTAAGTTCTTTATGGAAGCATACTCTAAACTACCAGATAAATTAGCATCTGATTTGTTTAAAGTACCTATGATGCAAAACTCTTATGGTAAAGATGCAGGTATGTTCTTTGATCATATCAGAGAATTCTTACAGGATACCCAGGAATATTCAGATATCTATGGTACTGTGTTAAGCCAAGCTTACGGTAATGATTTTAATGCCGCAGCAACCGACTTATCTAATGCTATGGAAGCTACATTAAGAAAAACAATTAACCCTAAATTTGTTGAATCACTTAAACGAGTAGGTCGTATGTTTGCTGTTATGGATACTGTACCTACTATTGAAGGTACCGCTAAAGATCATTGGTCTTTTAGTTCGGTTGATTGTGGATTTATACCTGACTATAATAAAAATATTATTAGCCAAGCTATTACAGCTGAAGGACAGGAGTATGTAGAAAAAATTATTGGTCAAACAACTACTCAATATCAAACACCTAATGGTATTGTAGAAGCACCAATGGCTAAACGAGGTTTAAACCCTAATTCTTCTAAAGGTATTCAAAGATTCTTTAATAAGAAAACAAAAACATTTGATTTATTTGAGAATGCAATTGGATCTGCATTATCTAGGCAAATGGGAGTTATGCCTGTTCAATCTACTGATGGGGATTTAATTAAGCTTATGATGCTTGCAGTTAATTCAAGACTTAAAATGCCTATGCCAGTAGCTACTATTCATGATGCTTTAATTACAACTGCTGATAGTATGCACATTTATAGAAATGCTTATAACAATATTGCTATACCACAAGCTGTAAAAGAAATTGCTAAGTTTGGAGTTAAGCTAGATAAAGCATACAATGAAGCTAAAAGAAATTTATTTGATAAACTTTCAGGTGAAAAGTATATTGGCATTGGAGATAATGGCGACTATCCTACTCTTGGTGGTGTCTTTGATGAAATAGCAAAGAAGATAGAAAGTTCTGCATATAAAGAAGTATTCTTAAGAAGGTCTCATAATAGCGAGGATAGTTGGAATGACTATGTTGCTAAACAAAAAATCATTCTTAAGAAAGCTACTGATGCTGGATGGATTCAAGGTAAACCTAATCTAGCAGTAGATGCTAAATCATTTAGAGACTTATTCAATATAGCTGAAGAAGCTTTTGGAATGGGTGGTGCCAATAATAAGTTTAAATTATGGGTAGATAATTTTGCTCATGAAGTAGAAGAAGGATTCAAAGAATTTAAACGTAATTTAGGTAATGCAGGTATTGCTCAAATGAATCACGCTTAACAAATAAAAAACCCCCTCAAGGATTATTCCTTGAAGGGGTTATTTTTTCTTTATTTAGTAAGACTACGAATTTCTTTTCTTGCGTTGTAAGCAAGCTTATCTGCTTTAGCTAAAGCATCATCTGATGGCATACCTTGTTTGATATACCCATCATAATTTTCCTTGTGCATTTTTCTAATAGCAGCCTCATTTAATTCTGGTGTGTTAGCTAAATTAGGATCTAGCCCTAGTGCTTCACATACATCCGCATCTGAAGTTTGTGTATCACCTTTTAATGCAAAGATGTTATAATTTTTTACATTATTCATGGCATACTCTTTCCTAATGTTGCACGTACTTTCCAACGTAACTTAGATAAGTCTTTTAAATAATCACCAACTAAAGTTGACAAGCCACCCATATTACTTGATTCTGCTTTATCATAAACCCATTGAGCATTAGCCATAAGTATATTAAAATCTTTTAATATGGATTCAAACATGTTAACACTATTGCTAGTTACTCCTGAAGCTTCACTAATTTCAGTTGTTTTAAGCATATCACTCATGCTAATTGAAGTAGGTAAATTTAATTGACGAATTTGTTCACCTAAAGTATCATGTTGTTCCCACAAAAAAGAATAAATTTCTTCTAATAATCCATGATCTTGTGCAAAGGTATTTCCTTGAACATTAAAATGAAATGCGTGTGATTTAAAGTATGTTGTAAAATTATCAGCATGAAGACACTTTAATGCTGGCGCTATTGAATTATATTCACTCATTTCTTTTCTTCCTTTTTCTTTTGTCCAAAGATTCTATCATAATTATCTTTAAATTTTTGTTCATCAGTAGGTCTACGATTACTACCCTTACTCATTAGCGTCTGCCCAATCCATAGTATATGTATGGTCATCTACAAATTCCAGATGACATCCTGATGGAGGAAAGTATCCCATACCTCGTAGGAATCTTTCAAACTGTTCTACTACCTCAGTGATATGAGAGTGAGCAGACATTTCCATACGAGTAATTAACTTAGGGTTACTGTGTTTACATTCAAAGATAATGCTGTCATCACGCATATCTCGGATATCATATTCATTAATCATCTAATCCCTCTAATATTTGTGAAAGTGGTGTTGATTTTCTCTTACTTAAAGACTCTTTTCTTTCTAAGTCTGCTTTCTTTTTAGCTTCAATAAAGGTATCTAGATTTGCTTCCATAAATGATTGTACTGCTACTAATTCATTAATAATTAAAGCTAACTTTTTAGCCTTCTCAGCATAATCTTTTTCTCGGTATACACTAAAGTCTAATGTAATATTCCTGTTACAGTCGGAAATAGTAACACTAGCATCCATAGCCCAACCAGAGATATCACAACTAGTTTGGATAGCTGCTAACCCATGTTTGTTATTAAGGAATTTCCTTGAGTTATGTGTTTTATATTTCATATGTGTCCTATGGTGGGTCATGCATGAATCGAACATGCACTCGTGACTTAGAAGATCACTGTTCTATCCATTGAACTAATGACCCTTGTATGGTGGTTGCGGAAAGTGGATTCGCACCACTGACCTCTGGATTATGAGTCCAGCGCTCTCCTACTGAGCTATTCCGCAATGTTCCCTATTAGGGGACGGCTGTGCCTGTAATAAAAGTATCTAACTCAGGTAAAGAAATAGATCCACTGATCTTACGAATCATATTATCTTTATCATCGGCTAGTACAAAGGTAGGTACAGTCTTAACCCCATACTTGTCTCTAAGCTCTGTGTTTTCAGTAGCATTAACATTAGTTAATATTACACCATAATCAAAATGAAAATCTACATCTTTAATACGATTATTCATTTGTCTGCATGGTACACATGTATCAGTATAAAATTTATATAAGTTCAAATCTCACATCCTCCTGCTGCACATGCTAATGTTTGAGCACCCTCAACATTATCACGATCTTCAATAAAATTTTCCCAATCAATAGTGGGTTGTGTATCTTTTAAACGATGATATACTGACAAGTCAATATCTTCGTATGGAGCCTGACGATAAGTACCACCATCATCAGGTAAGAAGCTGATACCAGTACACTCATCAAAGTGTTCATATACCCATGCACCTACCTCCATCCATTCATGTTCCTTAACAGAGATAGTAACAGATGGTTTGTGTTCGCACCAATAACGCTGATACATTAACCAGATATTTAAATGATCAATAGCGGTTAAGTCTTTGCGGGTAAATCCTGGTGAACGTTGTGGGAAGCTAAACACAGATGTTTGATCAGGCTTCATCACACAGTCTTCATGAGGAACACCTTGTTCAATTAAGAACTGTGTTAAAGGATCCTTTTTATCTTGACGAATACGTCTGATATAATATGGTGCATGTCCAGCATGAATACCACTACTTGTTTGTGTTAACTGAGATACAGTACCTTCAGGCTTAACACAGGTAATAGCTGTTGAAGCAGGTATACCTAAGATCTCAGCCCATTCTTGGTTAGTATCACGAGCTACGTCACGTAGGGTAGATAAAACTTCTTCTAGATTCATATTACCTTGACCACGTAATAGTTGATTATCTAAAATACCAGTCATAGACACACCTAACAAACGTTCTGACTCAGTATTAGTACGCCAGATATCACGTAGGTAAGGGAAGTAAGTTAGAGTTGACTGCATAGTACCCATGATAGTAGCAATTCTTACTTTGTGTTTGAGTGATTCCAAAGTATCTTCGGGAGATACAACAACGGTAGATAGATTACAGAATTGGTAGGGCTTGAGGATAATTTCTGAACAAGGGTTTGTTCCATAGTCTGTGGTACTATCACGACGACCCCATTTTGCTGCTTGTTTTTGTGATGCTTCACGATTAAAGATTCCTCGTTCACCTGAATGACTGTTGTAGATATCTAACCACTCCTTCATGAACTCGCCTACAGAAGGCTTACTATTGTATACAGCTGAGTTATTAGCCAGAGCACGTTCACCATGTTGTTCCCACCATGTACCTGTCTTAGCGGTAGCATGGTCATAGTCTCCTAAGTCACCTAAGCTAATCATAGCACTACGGCGTACACCACCTACTACAACTACTTCACCAATCTTACACATGATATCATGGCACTCGATAGGCTTTAGCTGACGTCCTTGGGCAATCATAAATTTATTAACTGTATAAATAAACAAGTCAATCAATGGACCAGGACCAGAAGCACGACCACCAAAGGTCTTAAGCGGAGCACCTGCAGGACGTACTAAGGATACATCCCATGTAGGGATGGTACCTTGATATAACATATTAACAAGGATACGATAGGCGTCACACCAACCTTCTTTACTGTCTTGCACTTTAATGATAACATTATGATCATTTACAAGGGAAGGTACTGGGGGTAATAGACCCGTATATTGTTGTTCAGCTGAGAAGCCCACTCCAGTGCCACATAATAGGATGTACATGGCCTCATCAAAACAACGAGGATTATCTATAGGTAAATAAGAACAATTATATGCGGCTACATTAGTGCGGCGAAGAGCCTCACCAGCTGTCATGATAGAACGCATTGAGGGTAATGTAGACAAATTATTAATCTCATTACCTAGAATATTCCAGATACTGTCATCTGGTTTAATTTTATTTTTTAATTCTCTTTGAAAGAAAGCTATCCAACGTTCAGAGGTTTCATTCCAATTCTCCCTACGTTTCTTTTCAGGTAAGTAACGTGCATAACGGGATTTAGCGATAAGTTGTTGATAAGAGTTCATGAGTTCCTTTTGTTTTATTCTTCGGTATTAGGGGACAACTGGCCAGCTATGGCTAGCTAGTACTAGCAGAAAAAGTATTTAGATTCATAGACTTGTTTTAAATCTAATGTACCTTCTTCTGGTGGAGGGTAAGTGAATGTATCTTTGTTAAGCATTAATGTATCCATAAGATTACTAAAGAAGTTTTCTATATCATACTGTGCTACAAAGGTCATCTTAGTTACTTCCTGAAGAAAATCCACTTCACTGGCATGAGTACTAAAGCTGTCGTGGACAGCACCAAAGTTGCCATTAAAAATAGAGATAACATTAGCCATATGAGCAGCATCGTAACTATGAACGAGATTAGGGCTGATGCCAGAAGCAAAGGAGCGTCTACAAGGAACTTTTTCACCTGTATCTTTATTGAGTACATCCACTTTAATAACATGTCTAATCCTTCCTTTAGGGTTTCCAGGTATACCTCTAATAGTACCTCTATGTTTACGTTCATGCTGAAGAAATGCTTTATACACTACAGGGAATCCTGAAGGTGTATGCCATGATAGTTGATTACGACCAGAGTTAAGCTCATGTTCAGCAATTTTTTGTAAGAACTTAGTTGTCTTTAATGGACCAGAGCATACTGCATTAATAGCCTTAATTAGGTTACCTGCTAAGTCTCCACATTCTTTTTCTGTGATACCATATTTAACAGTAAATCCTTCTACATGGCAGTCATCATACATATTCTTAGCAATACGTTGTTTACCTGCTGAGTATGCACGAGTCATAGAACCTCGTTTAGCAATACCTTTACGGATATCTTTCATAGGCATATTCTTTTGTTTAAAGTAGTCAGGCATAATGTTAATTAGCTCTTTAGCCACAGCTACATAAAAGTCTTTCTGTATAGGTGTAGGTACTAATGATACTAAGGTAGCTGCTTGGGTATCTCTAGACATAGCTGCCAGATGCTGCCATCCATTATTACTACCATCAATAGGTATAGGAAGACCAGACATATGCTTCTTACCTTTAGATTTAGCTTGGATATAATTTTTAATTTCAAGACAACAAGCTAATAAACTGTAAGGCTTTTCAGCGGATGTATCTATAGTATATTGATTAGCAATGTTAGCTAATTTAATTAAATTATTATCTACCCATATAGCTCTGTCTTCAAGAGTCATTTTATCAAGAGAAATAGTATCTAAACCTTCTCCTTTTAAATAAGTCTTATAGTCAGTAGTAAAATAATGTGGTAATTTATTAACATTAAACGATTCATTATAGCATCCTGCTGTATGAACCTTAAGCCAGAAGTAACCACGATCATCCATTTCTTTTTTATTCTGGAATAAAAAGAGACTACGAGCCAAGTCACTACCCTGAAACTCTAAGAAGGATTCAGCATAGTATACTCGACCACGATAGTCACAGGATACTTCTTGATAGAATGATCTATCACCAATCAATTCAGCTTTCTTTACTACTTGATTGTATTCAAAGAACTTACTAAGCATACGTTGTAGCTTAGGGTCTTTCTTACCAAGGAAAAAAGTACCATCTAGGTGCTTAAGCTTCTTTGGTAGTTCTAAATTTTCATAATGAATGTTGTAGTCATATAATACACCATCATCATCAACCAACTTTAGTATTTCAGTTGGCTTATAGTTTCTCATACCTTCTAACACACCTTGATTTAATACCCAAGGTTGTTGGCGTAATGTTTCTAATGCACGTACAAAAGGTTTATCTAAGTACTCATGAAACAGCTTACTGTTAGTCCATCCTTTAATGAATGGTTCTTTAGTAAGGTTACTGTATAGACCAGCTATAGGTAATAAAGGTTCAAATGAAGTACCTATTAATGTAGGCTTAATATTGTCAGGCATGTTGACAATACGCACCATGTATGGAGCTTTAAATCCATCATACTCTCTGAAGATATCTATAAGACTATCTTGGAGAAATGTTTCGAGTAGAATGTCTCCAAGAGCGAGAGTTGATTTGATGTTGCTTTCATCAGTTCCAATAGCTCTTGCGATTCGTTTTCCGATAAGGTCACTTGCAAAAGTAAGTTTAACTGATGCGCTATGAGTTGCATTCTTGTTGCGAATACAGTAGCGGAGAAGTGTGTCCCACGATTCATTTACAAACCTTTCTAAGTCATATTCCCATGTTGGATGATGTGCTAATAGTCGAGCACCCTCATTATAAATCTTATCTGAGTTGACCACGACTTTGGCTACTCTTTCAGATAGATATTGTACTGGATTCATGTATTCCTTTTATTGAAAGTCTACGAATGTATTTTGTTGTAGTCGTCCTGTACCAGCATCATACTTAGTAGTACCACAGTCACCTGTAAGACCAGTAAAGCGAGACTTAAGAACACGAAGACGAATAGTATTACGCATTGCTTCTGTTTCAGCAATCATATTACGTGCAAAAGCGATAATATCAAATGAAATTTGTTTGATAGAACCAGAACCTTTGATGTCATCAATAGTAGGTAAGTTACCTTCTTCAAAAGGTTTTTCACCTTTACGTAGGTGAGATACAACACCTAACCATACGTTATGTTTCTTAGCTATCTTAAGTAAGTCAGACATAACAGAGTCAACTGCCTCATTACCTGTCTTACCCTTAGCACCTTCAGATACAGCAATAGTAATGTGATCAAGGATAATATACTTACAACCCATCAATGCTAGGTGTTCCATCTTATCAATGAGTGACTCATCACTTACAGAACCTTGGTGGTCTAATAAGATTAATCGTTCATCACCAAAGACTGTTTGGAATGCTTCATATTGTTCTTGTTCAGATACAACATCAACATTAAGATTCTTTTGTAGCTGCATACTAATAAACTTTTGAGCAGTATCACCTACAGATTCTTCAAGAGAAACCATACCCACCATGTCAGTAGTTTTACTTAGGATTTCAAATACAATTTCTTTAATGACAGTTGATTTACCTGAGCCAGTACCTGAAGTAAACAATACAATCTCACCTTGTCTCATACCATATAGCTTTTCATTTAAGCCATTTAAACAATGAGGATAAGGTACAGATACAGTAGACTGTCTACGCTGATACTGTTCCCAGATCTCTTCACCTTTAACTACACCAGCAGGGCTGTATGTACGAGCATTAAAGATACACTTCATTAACTCTGCTGAACCATGTTTAATTAATACATCACATGGATCTTTCTCAGGTAAGTCTGCTACTTTAATTTTATCGTAACCAATAATCTTAGCTGCTTGTTGAGTAGCCTTTTTACCTGGCTCATCCATATCAAACATAAGTACTACTTCATCAAAGCTACGAAGGTACTCACGTTGATTAAGGATCAGAGACATTGCCGATGCCGACGGGATTGCGACTGACGGATAGAATTTAGAATATTTATCGTGTTGGGCTTGTGCCACGGCAAGCGCATCCAGTTCTCCTTCAGTAATAACAATGCGCTTACCACCTGAGGAAACATTCTGGCCAAATAACTCAGTGTCTTTAAAGTCACCATGTATAAGGAATGTTTTAGGTAGTTTACGTTCCTTATAGGCAACAACGATACCGCCACGAGTATATGGGTAGAAGTGACTACTGATTGTACCATCTTCTGCATACGATACTTTAACTCCATAATGAGATGCAACCACTTTTGTGATAGCTCTTTCTTGAAATCCTCTAGTGTCATAATCTTTAATTTCCTCTAAGGTATGCATGTCGTAATTCTCTTTGTGATATACAGTTGGTTTAAAGTTAAGGTCTACAGGTGAAGACTTCTGACAGCTAAAGCAGAAGCCATGACTATCATCTTCTTTGTAGCTAAATGCGTCTGATGAACTACATTTAGGGCATGGTGCATGTATCCAGCGGGACATATTAATTCCACTCCCTTTGTTCCTTCATATCTCTAATTTCTTTTCTACGCTGTCTAGCCTCTTGTTGAGTAGACTTTTTCTTTTGAAATTGATTTTTAAATTCATCCTTAAGACTAATATATTCTTTTAAAGGTTCAGGTTTTTTATTTTTCATAGCTTTGGTTTAAGAAATTTTACTGCCCCAATATTCCCATTGTAGTAGAGGCGTTCTCCATCAGGTGTTTCAACTCTTGAAAGGACTTCACATTCCCACTGCTCTTGGACTTCCCTATACGTAAGCATTCCTTTTCCGAATACCCATTCATAGATAACAAAAGTAAATGAATCAAATCCGTAGTAGTTAATATCATCCAAGAGTTCTCTGCACGAGGATTTATAATCTCTCCAATCACTTTCTCTCCGAGTGACGGTTCTTCTTCTATCTCCAGGTAATAGTTTTTTTGATTCACTGATTAATTGCTTTCTTCCAATGTATCGTCTTCCTGACTGGAGGTTTTCGACATAGTAGATGAATCCAAAGGCTCCGTCTGGTCTGTCTGTGAGGGGATGCCAATGTCCGTAGTCCATAATAATCTTTCTTTTATCTCTTCAAAAGTTAGTGGTCTGAGATCTTCCTCAAACTCCCTGATGTAAATACAGTTAGCACACTTCAGAAAGTTATTATACCACAGGTCTCCCTGTTTTGCTTTCCACAGCTCGATAACCTTATCCCACAAGAGGTTATTGGGAGTGTCTTTAATAAGCTTTTCAGCTGTTTTAGTTCCTACTCCACGTAACCCTTGGATGTTATCTGTGGCATCTCCTGTCAAAATTTGAGTCATCAAGAAACGATAAGCCTGTGAGTCATCCATATGATATATCTCACCTGTTCTAAAGTTATGATGCCATCCTGTGATAGCATTAAGATCTTTGTCTATGTGAGATACAATATATAGTTTACCTTCATCAAGAGCTTTACGAGCAGTGATACCACAAAGATCATCTGCCTCACCTTTATCGCTTAATACACAGAAGTCTTTAGCGTATTCATATAACATTTCAATACGATCTTTTACTTCAGGTTCAATAGTATCTTTACGATTTCCTTTATAAGCAATATCAACTTCATATCTAAAGTTATTACTACCTTTAATAAACACCACACCATTAGAGGCATTAGTGTTTTCCATAATTTCTTTTAGCTTATTGTCAAGACCTTTCTTGCACTTAGCTGGAGAGGGTTCAACAAAAGCAATCTGATACATGATACTGTCTGCATCTATAATTGCCATGTCAAACTGAATATCATTATCAGTGTACTTCTGCATATGTTTTTCCAATGTGAGCGTCACCACCCATACAATTAACTCCAAACCATTTAGGTGCTTCAGTGAATGCTTCAATGGCTAACTCTTTTACTTCTTCAGCGTATTCATCTTTAACTACCACAGCTAATTCATCATGATAATGAATAGCAAAGTAGAAGTGTATACCACGTTCAATTAGTTTACGTTTAAGATAAACAATAGCTGCCTTACAAGTAACACCTTCAGCTGTCTGCAGCAGATAGTTTAATACTTGATGACCAGAGCTAACAAAGATTAGTCTACCATCAATACCACGGATAAAAGCTTTTTCTTTACCAAATGTACCTGATGTTCTTTCAAACATACTATTGAGTTTATCTTTAAGTTCTTTTAATCCTGGGATAGCTGTTTCAAACTTATCTTGAGAAGCTTTACCAATAGCAGCATCACGTTTACCTGTAAGGATTAAACCAGATTTACCTGCACCTGCTCCAAAGAGATAAGCATATAGCCAAGGTTTAGCTGTCTTACGAGAGCATGGATATACTGTGCTAAGAATCTCAGCATTCTTTGTATGCACATCACCATTGATTACTTCATTAGTAAAGGAATCATTGTTAATGTAATGACATAGACCCCGCATCTGATTACCAGCAGAATCAGCTCCAATGATGGATGTTCCAGGTTCGCATATGAGAAGACTTCGCATCTCTTTTCCGTATACCGAATCCACACTAGGCAGATTAGCCACAAGCTCATGACGGCAACGGAAAGTTGGAGTGCCAATAGTCCACATACGACCGTGAAGACGATTATCACGGGATCCTTTAACAGCTTCAATCCAGCCTTCCAAGATACCTTTCCTTGATCTGATTGTATAGTATTCACTAACCAACATAGCATCAGGGCCAAGCCGTTCAAGAGATGACTCGGTAATCTTAGGACTTTTATTAACAAATTTTCCATTAATTCTTTCAACGTTCCATTCATCTGGCTCCCATCCAAGACTATACAACCAGTCTTTTACTACTTCAATACTACCAATCTTACCTTGCTCAAAAGCAATACGACAATATGGGCCAACAATAGGTCTATCTTCTCGTCCTGACTCTTGAGTAAGTCCAAAGTGTTTAACAGTTGCTACTGTATAACAACCATCTTTACGCCATGCAGGTTCTTTGTATTCATCTGCTTTATCTACTTTTAAACAGCGCATACCAATCTTAGGCTCAAGTATTGCTTCAATAGCTTCAAGCTTATTATTGATTTTAGTTAACAGAGTCTGAGCACTTGCCATATCAAACATCCAGCCTTTATATTGGATTTCAGATTCAATAGTAGCAAACTCCATTTCAACCTCGATACCTGTTTTGTATGTAGGATGTTTAGATAGGATACGATTAGCTTCTTCTGCAAGAACTTTGTATACCTTAACGTTTAATTCTACATCACGAATACAGTATGTAAGCATTTCTTTAGTGTATTTAGTAAAGTCATTAAACTCTAGCTTAGGAAATCCTAGCTTAGAACCCCAACCTTCAAGACCATGTTTGTGATCTCGTTTGTATTGGTTAAGCATAGATAGTATCCAAGTGTCTACTAATTTTACTGTAACAGGTGGACTCCATCCCAGTAAATGTTTAAGCACAACAAGATCATAACCAATAAAGTTATGACCGAATAAAATATCAGCGGTGCTAATAAAGTCAAGACCTTCTTTAAGTGATGGTAGTTCATTATCGTAGTCCGAAAAAGAATATACAGTACCTGTATCTGAATCAACCGCTACTAGACACCATATAGTATCTACTTTAGGCATCAGGTCGTTTGTTTCTATGTCTACACATAGCCTTAATTTTTTCATAATAAAGTTTGTCCATAATAGGTAGAATAAACTGATTCTAAAATTCTGGCTTCTATTTCAATAGGATCAAAGAAATATTCATCATGTATATTGTTTGTATTATTCTTATACTTTGGAATTTTAATACCAGTACTGCCTGTTAAATGTTGACAGGCATGAACAATCTCATGACATAACACACAAATAAATTTTTCCATAGCCCAATCACTATACTCACATTCAGAAACAAATGGATCTTTTACTTGTATAAGTATACGATCATCTTGTTCATTAAACATAGTGATACCCATCTCTGCACCAATAGGATATTCTATTGCACAGATTTGTATTTTAAAATTAAGAAATTGAACTGGTTTATTAAACCTTTCAACATAATCTTTTAAGCAATCAAAGAATAGTTTACCTATTTCTTTCTCACAATTAGGTAAACATATTACCTCTACTGTGATACCAGGAAATAGTTTATTTTTCACGTTCAACTACCTTAACATTAGGCGAACCTAAACTTTGTAGTTCTTCTGCCATAGTTAAAATTAAATCGTTAGCCATTTCTAATTGTTCTTCTTGATCATTAACCTGAGTTATTAACTTCCAGTTATATACACCAAGAAATAATACAAGTGCAACTAACAAATAAATATCTACCATAATAGTCCTGTTCTAGCCAACCATTCTTTAGAGGCTAATTTTGTTGTTGAGTATTCTTCATTGACTAATACATTGTTAGCCTTTAGAAAGTCAATACCTTCAGTACATTTATATCCATCAATATAAACTAACCGTTTAATACCAACTTCACTAATAAGCTTTGCACAATCAATACAAGGACTAAGGGTACAGTAGAGAGTAGCGCCATCACTAGATAAGGTTGATCGAGCCAACTTAGCAATAGCTTGAGCTTCAGCGTGTAATACCATTGACTTAGTTTGTCCATCATCTGTTTGAGTTTCATTATCCCATCCTCGTGGTGTTCCATTGTAAGAGAAAGAGATGATGTTATCATTCTTAACGATAACAGCACCTACTTTACGGTCTTTAGCATAACTTTGTTGGGCTACTAGCTGTGCTATTTTCAGATAAAACTGATCCCAATCTTTCTGAGTCTTCATATTGTATCACTAGCTCCTGTAATTTTTTACATACTTCTGTTAAGTGCCATAGTTGAGTATGGTCTTTAGGTGGTTTAAGAACAAACAAAATAGTAAGAATATCACCATGATCTTCAATCAGCATATTGTTTATCCCATAAGTCATAGTTCTTTTGTTTTTGTTTATATGCTGCTGTTACGTTAACACGTTCTAATTTCCATTCATCAGCTAATAGCTGCATCATAGCAATTAATTGACCCATTTCTTCTTCAAGATGAGCTTTGTTTGTTATGTTTGTAACAGGTGACACATGATCTACACCAAAGCGTAATGCTTTAGAAATAGCCTGTATCACTTCAGCACATTCTTCTTGTGTGATACGTGCAATTAAGTTATTGTTCATCGATATAATCAATCTCTACTACGTTATATCCTTCTCCACTTAGAAAGCTATCACTGTCAATAAGACAGTCTATTGAATTTAAAGTTTGATCTTCAGATAGTTCATCATTAAGCTCAAACACAACGGTTACGATTGTCTTTTTCATGCTCACTCCTATTAGGGGACAACTGCGGTTTAAGGTTGAAATTCTTCAGCGTCTATATAGCTGCGACTACTAAGCTCTCTGATGACTTCACCAGGTAACTCATACACACCATCGTAGTCTTGTAGAAACATACAATCATCAAACCACAAACCACCAGCACAATCTTCTCCTAATAGTTTGTGTTCAAAGTATCCGTACTTAGCATTAAGATCAATACAGATTTCAAAGTTACGACTGTCAATTGTTTGATTGAAGTTATAAGACATTAATCTTTCCTTAGATTATTACTTAAGTTGTAGAATAATTCTGACTTAGAAGCTTTAAGTTGTAACAATAACATTGTTTCTAACTCATGCATCTCTTGATCAGTACCATATGCTAAGATCGTCCTGATGAAGCGTGAGGGACAATCATTGTATTCTGCAAGCATCGACTCAGAACTGCAGACATATCCATCATCTGTTGTTCCCTTGTGCTTTCCGATATACTTTCTGTCTGTGTCTTTATTGACCCAAAGATAACAAAATGACTCACCGCTTGGGCTATAAGCGTCAGATTCACTGGACACTTCTCCATCTGTTACTCCTTCAATATGGTTTGTCCATAGTTCTTTTAGATACGCCAACATAGGCTTACCTTTAGGTGCTCTCCACATGACTACAAAGGATGGTGTTCCTTCGTTTTCACAAAGATATTCATACACCCATTTGTTGTATAAGCCTGAGTATTCTACTTCATTTATCTTAACACGTATCATTGATTTACCTGAGTCAGATGTGTAAGACTCAACTTCGTCAACAGTACATTCGTAGATATCAAAGTACTTATCAGTGCCTGTAACAAACTTCTTAACTGTTCTTATTAAGTTCATTTAGTTTCCATTTAATAGCGTCATGCCACATTCCTAATGCGTCCATAATGCTTGTATGTTCACTTGAATAATCTATATCTTCACCTGTTTCATATTTAGCAACAAAATCAGCAACTTCATTTGCAGATAAATAAGCCATATTATTTGAGTAGGATTTAACAAAAGCTTTTTGTTCTTCAATATTCATTTTGCTAACATATATAAACCCACGTTACCGAGAGCATATCCAAAGTAAGTTATTGCCATTCCTGTGTTACCCCTGTACAGCTGTTCTATTGATATATAGAGGTATACAAAACCTATTGTTACAATGAGCCAGCTACTCACTTGTTTCTTCTAATTTACATACAGTGTTTATCAACACCATAATAGCAGTAAGAACTACTCCATGGTTTTCACCACATCCTTCAGCTATCATAGTGCAATAGTCTAATGCTTCTTCTACAGTATCTCTAGAGGCAAATAAATTATTACGATATGGTTTTAATACACTCATGGTATATTCCCTGTTGTTTGTTTAAGAATATTTGTCGGCATAGGATACATTCATATGCCCTTGATTCAACTATTGTAGTGTACTTTCTTCCGTATGTTCCATATAGTTTACCGAAGAAAGTACGTATTTCTTTTAATCTTTCCACTGATTACTTTGTCCTGTATCTTTAATAAACTTTTTAAGTAAGTCTATAATAGCATACTCAACTAAAGTACGTATTTCTTCATTAGTCATTTCCATAGTTAAAGTTGCGCTACCATCTTCATGTTCATCTACGTTCTGTACTATCATTATACATCTCCTCAAATTGTTTTATTCTTGATTGTACTAAAGCCATTTCTTCTTCAAGTTGAAATAATTGTTTTAGTATATCTTCACGTTTATCTTTATGTTTACCAGCATTACGTTTAGGATTACGAATACTGTCCCTGACTACTTTGTTCCTAGCTTTCATGTGGATGTTCATTAATACTATAAATCGAATAGAAGCTATGTACTTTTTCAAAAGCATTTAAAAATTCTTTCATTTGCCTTTGGTCTTCTTCTTTATCATGGGAAAATAAACCTACATGTCTATTATTATCAATATCACGTTTTAAAGAATGGTATTGTTCTTTAAGTTCTTGAGCTATTGCTCTTGAAAAGGTTTCATGGCCTAACTCTATTTTCATAGTACAACACCTTCTTTTTTGTATTTAACAAGAGCATTCAAATACCATAGAGCTTTTTCTAACTCTTGTACTTCATCATCTTTATTACCGCATCGCATGAGGTATTTATAGATTTGACCGAACAAGTGTGCTTCAACACCTGACTTATTATCAAGCATATCAACCATTAATTCCATGTATTGTTTACCTGCAGCCACGTTTTTATAGTGCTTAGGATTAATAACTGCATCAATGCTTGATTGAATAAAGAAGTTTTCATCTAAGGTATATTCTTCTTTTTTAGCTGCTTCATAATCAATTTCTTTATTGTATGCTTTTGCAAAAGTATTATTCCATGTTTTTTCTTCAGGAATAGAGAAAGGCCATACTTGTTTCTTAGCCCATTCATCATAGAAGTCTGATTTAAATGAATCATCTCGTGGATCTTTTGATTTCCACAGTTGTCTGTCATCATCAATGTTCATAAATATACATCTCCATTTTCTGTAATTTTAACATCTTCATAAGGTGCAGCAATTCGGCGATAAAACTCTTGTTTAGCACCCTCTAAAGCACCTACAATATCATTAATGTATTGGTAGTTTTTACCATTACGATTAAGATATTCATTTGCAATGATTGTAAACAGGTAGTTCATTTCACCTGCAGATGTAATACCTGTATTAAGTACTGCATCAGTAATATAGTCTAAACGATCTCTATCAATGCTACGAATGTATGGCATATTAACCTCCTGAGTGTAGTGGCCAGTGTGTAAAGTTATTTTCTTTAAAGTATGTTTCTATACGTTTATCATGAGTTTCATAATAGTCATCTGCATCACTATCAGGAAATGAGTCATCAAAGAAGTCTTCTGATGTAGTCATACCATCACGATAATAGCCGATGAAGTCACAACCTTGTTCACAGAAAGTAGCTTCGATAGTATAACCTTGTTTAGTCATGTTATCATAGAATGCTTCAGGAGGACTCCATGCGGTATCAAAGGTTAAATGGATGAATGTTGTTTCATCACTTTCTTCAAGGATTACATCAGTGGCATCCCATTTAGTACCCCAGTTATCAATGTTAGATTGATACCAGTCATCACCTTTGGAAGATGGTACGAAGTATTCAAACAAACCATCTAAAAAGGTTTCATCACCACTAAACATTCTATCATGTAGTTCTTTGATTTTATTTTGTTGTGCATTATTGTTTGCAGTGATGATTACACTGTTTGCTGTCCAGTTAGGCATTAGAATCTCCTTGTGTTTGTAGTAACTAATAGATTTGGTTTGTCAAACAATATATTTATTAGGTATAATGTAAATATTATTGTGAATACAAATATAGCTGATATTAAGTGATTCCAAGTTATAAATAGAAATAGTGGTATAGTTATTAGATTAAATATTAATTTCATAGATAATACTCTTTTACAGCTTCAATAGCATCATTAAGAGTATGATGTACTTCAGTGGCATATTGTGTGATGAATGGATGTTCGAATTGATCTTTATCCATTACAACAATAATGATTTTATTTTTAGTATGTGCATGGGCTATTTCGCATACAGTACCCCACTTTTTACCTGGCAGACTGTCTGATAGATTAGCTAATACAACAGTACTGTAGGCAATATCTTGTAGGTCAGCTTTCCATACACGCCTAGCAGCATTTTTAGTTGTTAGATGGTTACTGTCAACAAAGGATGTTCTTCGAGTTGGATCAAGCGTATCAACACCGAAGTTATTTAGCTCAAAAGAAGCTTCATTTCGCCATCCTGTTGCTTGGTATAATGTTAGCCCTTCGATTGGACCAGCAAGATAGGTATGTTCTTTATGTCTTAACATTACAGTTCCTGTAGGATTGTTAATTTGTTTGCTGTATACCACAAGCCACCTTGGTTAGCTGGTCTCATGTGTTCTGTATATTCTTCAATTTTAACTTCACACCATACACGATCTTTTTTGGATAGGTGTGGTGCATTAGGTTCTGCACAACAATGCCATCCTGGTCTATAGGCATAGCCTTTAGTAGGATGTTTTTCAGCATAGTATAGGATACCTACATTAAGCTTTTGTTTGCGGTTAATAAAGAGTGGTCCGTATGTACCGTCTTTACGTTTACGAAACAGTTTGTATGCTATGGTTGTCATATGGTTCTACTTCAGTAAATGCTGCGAAATGGTATACATTATTCATAGCGTCTGTGACATATGAATACATACCATCAATGTGATGTAGGTTGTAAATACGATCATCACCAACAAGAGTGAATAGTGTATTACGTTTTAGTTCATACAGTTTCATAATTGATAAGGACGATGAATATATAAGTTACATTTTTGGTTAGAGCAGTTAGATACTTCTTGAGTACTACCTCCTACACAGTCAATACAGAAGTTACGAATAGCGGTTAATGGAGAGATTGTACGAGCTGCTTTTTTAGCTTCTTCTTTAGCAATCCAGTTAGCTAATGTTTTACCACCTTTAGCATGTGCTTTGGCTTTTTCTTTACGCCATTTTTCAAGAGCAATAGCACCTTTAGCTTGTACTTCAGGGTTCATTGTGCGTTTCTTTTTGATCTGTGATACGGGAATTGAGATTGTCTGCATGTTTTTGTGCCTCTTTATGTGTTAAGAATAGAACTGCGTTTAGTAGACTGATTTCACGACCAGCTACACCGAAATACATACGGTCATAACCTTGTTGGTTAAATACAAAATACTTTGATGACCCAAAGCTGTTAGAATGGTTCGTATTGACTATTTTTAATCTCCTCAAAGTTGGTTACACAGGCATGATATATTGCTGCATTATCTTTATCAGACAATTCATCAGTAATATCTTTTAATAACTTATTATCACGATACAATAGGACTTGATAATCGTATCCGTCATGCATGAGGCCTACCCAAGGTTCTGCGGGTTCTACAGAATAGAGAACTGTTGTTTCGGTATCCTCATAGTCTGTATAGTCGAAGTCCCATAGTACGTCTGTATTGAATTCACCTTCATAGATATCCATTTTATCCCTTTACAAATACCATTGCATAAGTAAATCTAAAGTTGTCTGCAACAATTGATTGTGGTCTTATAGAATGTGAGATTGATGAGTTAAATAGTGCTAGTCTCCCAGGTTTGTATGATATGGCATATTCAATCTCTTTAGATGATTCATCTGAGAATAATGTTTCACCATGCCAATGATTTTGCCAAATTGGATTAGGATAGTAGAGTAGGATAAGGCCGTTTTTGTCATGAGTATGAAAGAAATTTACATCAGATGGAGTGCTTAGATTGATTACTGACTTTTCAAAAACATATCCTTCAAGATGATCTTTTATTTTGGTTGTTAGAATATATGGATATATTCCACCATGAAAAGTTTCTTCGTCAGTCATTTGGCAATGGAGATATCTATATCTTGCTCCTGTTTCTGAGTTTTGATCAGCCCATCCAATAGAGTATCTTGATGCTACTATGTATTGAAAGAATACACTTTGTAAGTTTGCTGGGATCATGTCATCCCATACTTGTATTTCTTTTCCTGATGCGGTTATGTGTATACGATCTGTCATTGTAATACCTGTAAGATTATGTTGATAGCTTGGATAAGCATTATTTGTTCTTGTGGATGAAGCTCTTCCCAAGGTTTAGTTGGTACAGGCCACTTTTTACGGATAGCTTCGTAGAATTGTTGTACTTCATTCATACTCTTTTTCCTTGAACTTCTAAGTCAATACATGTACCATCTACTTTAATACCATCACGTTTGCCTTTTTCTATTTGTGTTGCAACTTCTCTTTTGCATTCTTTTTCATCTGTTATATACCCTTCTGCTTGAAAGAATTGACACTTAGCTTCTATGCAAATGTATAAAACTATTATGTATATTGTCATGTGTTCTTCTCCTTGAGTTTGGCTTCAATGGCTCTAGCAAAGTCTTCAACCCAACTACCAAAAAGAATGCGGTATTCATCGGCAATTGGTTGAAGCTCATTGTTTGTCAGCCCTACCCATGTGCGCTGTGGTGGGTGGGTGTAGAGGGGCAATGGCTCAACATCAGCAATAGTTGGTGCTGAAATTCTTGTGGGCTTTGCCCAATAGAACCCCTTATGTGGTAAGTAGTACGCCACAGGCTCTTGCTCTGTGCGCTGTGGTGGCTCATCGGGGCAGTCTTCGCACTTTGTTTTGCAGTCGTTCATCTTCATGCACCAAGGCTCTTGCGTCTGTGCCAAGGCTGCTTTAGCGGTTAGGTCAACTTGCATAGAAGTTGCACATCTCGGACATTGATAAACCACAGGCTCTTGCGTCTGTGCCAAGACTACTTCAACTGCATCGTCATCTACTCGGTCGTCATAACAAGCGCATCCACGTTCGTAACATGCTTTATCTATAAGTGTCATATATAAATACCCCATCTTTCACATTGTTTTTTGACAGAAGGTTTTAGTTTCTTTTTATAACATACTTTTTCTTTAGAACTTGTTTTAGCTTTTATCATTAGTTGGCTAGTTGTACTTTGTTCTACAGTGGATGGTATCAGGATGTGGAGTCCTAAGCACATACATACGAATGCTACAAAAAGACTACGTGCCTTAGAGGGCATCAATTAAGGCTAGTACTTCAGCAGCATCATCTGAGAGGTATAGTTTATCTTGGATAGCAGTACGTTGTACATTGATGTCTTCAGAGATTTTCTTTAGTAGCATAGTGTAACGATCGTATTCTGCTGTGAATTCTTTATCGTAGGCTGCTAACTCACGAACACCATTAGCAAAGTAGTAACCACCATGATTAAATTCTTTTTCAAATAGTTCAAAAGGCATTTGTTTACCTGAGTAGATGGCATTGTAGACAGCCTTTGCATCGTATCGTGGGTCTGGTACTGCAGGAATAGATTCCTTTTGTAATTCTTCTTTTTCATTTAGTTTAGCATTAGCACGTTGAACAGCATATTTGATTTGATCTTTGTTAAGCTTAGCCATTTTAGAGTCCTTTGAGTTTGTTGTTTAGAGCAGTTAAGAAAGTAATTAATTCATCTAAATCTTCTTTTCTGAAGTGCATATGTTCTACATTTATTACTACATCATGATGATTTTCATTAATTTCGTATTGGATTAATGCACATGACTGTTTAGTTAATAACTCACCTTTAGGATAATCTAGGTGTATTGTGTCTTTGTTGTTGAAATGAAATTTATACATATGTTACCTTTGATTAAAAAACCCTTCAAAGAGGATTCCTTGAAGGGTTATTGATATTAGTCAGTTATGACTAACTGATATTTAGAATGGTGAATCATCACCTGAAGCGGCTGTAACACCAGTAGACTCTTCAGCATCGAAGTCTACAAAGTTCTCACTATTACGCTCATATTTAACAAGCTTAGTTACTTGTACAGCTGTGAGCATATTGGAGATACCTGACTTGGTTACTTTACCGTTAGGAGCTTTGATTTCATAAGGTTTTTGCATAACCATAACATTACCGATAGAACCATTACCGATAAGTTTTGGATCAAGTGCTTCTTTAGTGGCATCTACTACACGTACTTTAGCAGCATCACTACCATCAGCCTTAAGAGCTTTCTTCTTAAGATTGATAGAGATTTTACCACCATCAATGGCTTTAACTTTACCGAAAACAGCTAATTCTTTCTCACGTTTCTTGGGAGCCTGAATCTGTAATTCATATTGTAATGTACCGAATGGATCAACAGGCTTATCTAATTTAGCCCAATGTAATTCTACATCTTTGATGATTACGTTAACTGTGTCATTTGTTGCTACTGTCATGATTGTTCCTATGGATTAAAGATTGAGTAGTCCCCTAATAGGGATACTACAACGAAGGATAAAAATATGTCAAAAGGAATACACCCAAATTCCTTAGCTAATCTTAAGGTTATTACCTCGGAGACTGCACGAGCTAATCAGCTTAAGAGTGCAGCATCTAGGTCACTTAACGTCAAGTTAGCAGAGGAATTTAAGATAACGGCTAAAGCCTTTC
>Ga0247722_10000323_pt1 | contig 30688 bp, 26 predicted proteins | sample MSEWelMarce3H_FC_FD_189094 | JGI IMG/M metagenome (GOLD analysis project Ga0247722, IMG submission 189094) | Subsurface sediment microbial communities from gas well in West Virginia, United States - MSEEL Well Study Marcellus 3H_FC | ecosystem: Environmental > Terrestrial > Deep subsurface >... | reverse complement strand
AAACTAATTAAAAATTTGAGAACGAATGGAACCGCTTCGCTCTCGCATAATATTTTTTAAACATATTCTATTGTGATATTTATGCTTAAAAAATATCATCCTTGTTTCATCAGTATAAAATTTATTAATTAAGGTCGGATGGAACTTGCATGCAAGAATTTATACATGTTCTTTTGAGGCAATCATTGCCATGCTCGTTTCATTCGTTTAATTATTATCTAAATTATTGGTCTGATGGAACTCGGCCCCTGAATTCGGGACTTTTTTCATCCATCCAATTTTATCTTGTATAACCAACTTTATTACCACTTTCAATAATATCTCTTGTGATATTCATCAGATCCAAAGGCCTGCCCACATAATCGCATGTTTTGACAGGTGGGTGAAAAACAAGGGCTGCCCTACCCGGAACAATATTAAGAAAACCTCGTCGCTTAATTTGCCAGGAATTCACAATGGTAACCGGAAGCACTGGAAGCTCCAGTTCCAGAGCCAGCTTGAAGGCCCCACGTTTAAAAGGGCGCATCTGTCCACTTTTACTTCTGGTTCCTTCGGGAAATATCAATACGGAAGAACCACCGGTAAGTTTTCTTTTCGCCTCCTCCAGAGATAAAATCGCAGCTCTTGGGGAGGAGCGGTCAATAAATATATGACCGACTTTCTCGCTGGCATATCCGATAAACGGGATTCTGCGTAGTTCCTTTTTCATCATCCATTTAAAATCAATTCCCAGATGAGCATAAAGCAAAAAGATATCAAAGCCTGTCTGATGATTTGCCACAATCACATAAGATTGATTGGGAACTACATTACTGCGCCCGTGGACTTTGGTGATTACAGGCGTAAGCCAACAAGTGATTTTAGCCCACATCATCCCCCAAAAACTACCGGCACGCGGAGACACAACTATTGAAAATAACGCTGCAAAAGTTGCATTTATTACAGAGTTAACAATCATCAGTGGCAAATAGACAGGCCACTTGTATAACTGGTAAGCCCAAAGCCAGAATGTAAACGGTTTTTTATTTGACATTTCACTATAGAATCAGAACAATCAATGTTTCACAAAAATAACATAATTGGCCGCATTTTGGGCAAATTCAATATTTAAAACCATTGGTGCCCGGTTTTATTATTGAGTTTGTTTCACTACGTTCGTAATGAAAGGCCTTCGCAGTTTATTGAGACCAAAACGAAGCAATCTTCTTTCAAAACAATAGTTTTTCCGGACACTGGTGAGTTAAAACAGAATAGCTTGATAATCATTATTAAGAGGACAGCAATGATCAATACCAAACTCTTTAAAAATAAGAACAACAAAAAATTCCATAATTAAAACAAAAACACTACTTTTGCAGCCATTCGTGTAATCTCTTACTGAACATAGAGGAGTCAGGTAATATTGCACGGTAAGTTAAATCTTCAAAAGACAATACAATGGATTTGATGAAAGTTGCTGAAGAGGCATTCAAAACAGAAACTGAATTGCCCGAATTCAGTGCAGGAGACACCGTCTCGGTTCACTACAAGATCAAAGAAGGAAACAAAGAACGTGTTCAGGTTTTCCGCGGAACAGTGATCCAGATTAAAGGACACGGCGTAAACAAGCGTTTTACCGTTCGTAAAATCTCCAACAACGTGGGTATTGAGCGTATTTTCCCGATGAACTCACCGTTTATCGACAAAATTGACGTGAATAGAAAAGGTAAAGTTCGTCGTAAGAGAATTTACTACTTGCGTGAGCTTACCGGTAAGAAAGCCCGTATCAAAGAGAAAAGAGTTTAATTCCGGTTACAGGAATTCAAAAATTAAAAACGCTGTCTGGTTTTCAGACAGCGTTTTTTTTAGTATCTGTCCATAAAGTACCACTTGCTGCATTACGCTTGCTGCCAAAATACTCATTTACATGAGTAAACTGCGCTTTTGACAGCTTCGCAAGCCTTGCAATTAACACTTTCTGAACAGACACATAACAAGAAACAAATTTTGTTTGGTTTATAGACGAACACCAGAGTCTGTCATAAATTTCTACTAAGGATATTAAATGCCCGTCCCGGGATCTCCGTCCGAAAAGCTTCAATAGCACCCCGGTCTGCCACGGTAACGTAAACAGTACATCCGTCTTCTCCACCAAATGCCACATTGGTTGGCTTGTCCCCTTTCAAAACAACCTCTTTAAGCAAAGTACCATCCGGGGATAAAATGGCCACCGTTCCTTTTCCAAATCTCGTTACATACAAATTACCCTGCTGATCGCACCGCATGCCGTCCATTCCATAATCCTCAAATGAAGCAAACAAACGTTTATTGGTCAAGGTACCATCGTCAAGGATTTCATATCTCCAGATATTTCTTTGAGCGGATTCATTCACATACAAGTGCTTGTCATCAGGGGAAACCTCGATTCCATTGGTTGTCCCCATCTCCGGTTCAAGCAAAAAGAATTTCCCTTCCCGGTTTACCATCCACAATTGTCCTGAATCCTTTTCCCAGTCAGGGTCACTGGCATAAATTATCCCATCGGCAGTAACAGCCAGATCGTTGGGTTGATTCATTCCATCATTCTGTGCAAACACTTTTACCTCCCTACGCGAAACAGAAACCTCAAGAATGTTATGCCCGGTATAATCTGCCACCAATAGCCGGTCATGGTCCGAAAGCCGAATGCCATTTCCTATACTTCCCTGTGGCAATCGCACCAACAAACCGTGCGTTCCATCCGGTTCGACATACCCTATGGTTCCATTTTCTTTATAGTTGACTGCATAAAGAACCCCATCCGGTCCCACAGCAGGTCCTTCTGCCCAGGACAAGAAGACGGAATCACCTGTCACATCATAGCTTTCATAGAGATTCTCCTGACCGGTTGCTGCACTCAGCACTCCAATAAATAAACATACAATCAATAAAAAGGAGGTTGGCTTCATAATTTTATTTTTAAACAATTAGATTGAAAAGAGTTACAAAAGTTACCAGACAATTAATCTTCAGTCTTCAACAAGTCAATTCCATAAGTTTGTTGAAACCGATCAACCAAGGCTTCATATTTAGATTCTCTTACTGAAAGCGTCAATCTGCAATCTGCCTCAAAAATTTGCTCTTCCACCTTCAGCCTTTCCTCATCCACCACTCGCATAACCGGATTCATCAGATCATAAGCAAACCGAATGGTAAATGATTTATCGATGGTAAACTCAACTTTCCCGGCTTTCTCAAGTGCATCAGCAGTGGCCGATTTATATGCCTGAATGAGTCCCCCCGTCCCCAGCTTAACGCCACCAAAATAGCGAACTACCACCACCAGAATATTGGTGAGTTCATGAGAATGTATCTGTCCCAGTATAGGTTTGCCGGCAGTTCCCGAGGGCTCCCCGTCATCGTTCATTCTGAAATTCATCCCATCCACCCCTAACTCCCATGCATAACAATGATGCCGCGCATCGTGATACCTCTTTTTCAGATCCTCTATATGTCTGGTTATTTCTTCTTCATTCTGCACAGGCCAGGCATAAGCCAGAAATTTGCTTCCCTTCTCTTTGTAAAGCCCTTCGATCGGGTGTTTTATGGTTTGGTAACTGTCTTTTTGCATCTTTGTGTTGATAAAAATTCGGGTTATTAAAGCCACACGGAGTCGAATCCCATACTCAAAGTATCTCTTGCAATTTGCTCTAATCTAAATCAAAGTTTAACAGCCTCTCTTACAAAGCACTAATTGTATAAATTAGATTTTCATTTATCAGGCAAAAATTCCTTGAAAAGTAGTAACACATTTGTAAATGCTGATTGCTATTCTTCTGCCCCTTAAACTTGTAACTTTTTGGTTCCTTTTATCTAATTTGGCATTTCAAAAATAAACAAAAGACAGCATCATTGGCAAAATAAGCTCAATAAAAAACCCCGGCCGGAGTTTTCACTCTCAACCGGGGCAAACTGATTATTCAAAAAATCCCGAGTTATTTTGTTACAATATCCGCCACCTCTTCATCAAGCATTACGGTTTTGTAAAAACCAAGAGCTTCTTCAATGTATTTATTTTTCATTTCGGGCGATGAGTCAGAAATCCTGGGGTAAAACATGTGGCCAGCGACTTCTACACCCACAAAACCAAAGACTTCCTGTCCGTGTATTTGACGAAAGGCCTTCAGAATTCCTTTATTTTCGTACTCCTCTACAGAGTTCCCCATGGAAGTATGCAAAAATGCCTTCTTCCCTGTTAAAAGCCCCCGGGCACCATCCTGATCTACTTTAAAAGCAAACCCATGGGTAAGCACGCGGTCGAAGTAACCCTTAAGAATTGCCGGAAAACTTCCCCACCACAATGGGTAAACCAGTGATATGATATCAGACTCGGCCATAATCCTCTGTTCTTCTGCAATATCTGAAGGAGTCTCTCCATTTTTTATTTTAGCCAGATCTTCAGAGCTCAAAACGGGATTAAAGTCCAGATCATATAAATTTCTTACCACAACTTTAACATCGTTGTGTTCACTATCTCTTTTTAATGCATCCACCAGGGCATTACTGAAACTGCCCTCATTGGGATGTGCACTGATTATTAAATGTTGCATACGCATATCTTTCTTTTTCTATCTAACTTAACACGGTACAAAAGTAATTGTTTCTTTTTAATTAGAATAATTCTAAATAATATTTTAGTTTATTTTGTTTTTTTCATCATTTCCGCTTTACCTGCTTCAAATCTCAAAAACATTAGTGTACGGAAAACTTTTTGTGAGAAAAGAGATTGCTTTATTACGTACGCAACTTAACAGAAACGGAAGTATTGGCACCCAATAATCTGTGATAAATTCAGATTATGCCTCAAACATCCCATATCTTTTGCTATTTTTGTTGGTTTTGAAAACCTGAGAAGCACTTTTTAGATAATGGATTCATTCATTGTAGTCTTTACAAACCGACTAAATATAGGATTGGCTGCCACAGCCTATCATGCAAAATTTCATGAAAACAGTCCCATTGAATTGCTTGAACATGTGACTCCTGAACATATTCAGAAAAACGGTTCCGCATACAATGATGATGAAAAAGAAATTGTAGCACTGCTGAATACCATCTCCGACAAGGAGCTTTTCAAAAAGTTCAGCCGTGAGGACAGTCTTCGGAATTTTAAAAACAACATTCCACCGAAGCTTTTAAGCGAACGCATCCGTCCTCATATTGAAGAGAAAATGTACCAGTTGGTGCTCATGCTCTCCCAATCAAAAACCGAGGCCTACTTTAAGCAATCGGGGTACAGCAACCTCTACTCCACCGACAAGCTTAAAATTCCCTCCACCCCTTGTAAACCAGTTTTCCGGGTAGATATTGAAGGGGATGAAATGCATTATGGCTTACGGTTTAAACAGGGGGGAGAAAACTTTACTTTTCACAACAAAGAGGTGGAAATCATCTGCAACGACCCGGCAGTCCTGAAAAGCGGCCAACGCATCTTCTTTTTCTCAAACTTTGACAGTGGTAAACTTAAACCATTCAGGGAAAAAGAGTACATTCACCTAAAAGGAGCGCGCGTTATTGACACGTACATGGAGAAATTCATAAGTAACGTGGTAGAGCTTTTCGATGTACAAGGTTCAGGGTTTGATATCCAAAACATAGAAGATCGCCCCTCAACCGAGCTCCACCTGGAAAAAAACCTGGCTCTGCAATCTGTACTAAGGTTCAGATTCACCTATGGACACCGAACAGTCAGCCCAAATCGTAAAACCAGTGTTTTCGTGGATTTGCTGAAAGAAAACGGGCGATACATCTTCAGACGTTTTCCCCGCGACTTTGAAACAGAACAAAATGTATTTGCCCTCCTGGAGAAAAACGGACTCATTGTTTCCGAAGATTTTTCGTTTATGCACCCGGCGGATAAGCAAAACAATACGCCCGCAGGACCTGAAAACCTGATTGAGTGGGTCAGGGACCACAAAGAGTTATTAGATCAGAATAATATTAAACCAGTTCTCCAATTTGACGAAAAGGCGTTTAACATTGCACCTGCAAAACTGACTTTTGAATCAGGAACTGAAGATCCGGATTGGTTTGATCTTAAAAGTGTTGTGGAAATTCCTCCCTTTAGGATTCCTTTTGTAAAGTTCCGCAAAAATATTCTTAACAATGATCAACACTTCAAACTTCCGGATGGAACCATTTTCATAATCCCACGGGAATGGTTCACAAGATATACCGATTTATTCAATTTTGGGCAGACCGACAAGGAGAACCTCAAGCTTCCAAAAACGTACTATCACCTTCTTGAAGAGCTGAAGAATGAAAAAATTGCAGGAATTGCGACCCCCGAACTGCCACAGATTTCGGAATATGAAACCATGCCGCTGCCGGACGGACTAAAAGCTCAACTCCGACCCTACCAGATTGAAGGTTTTCAGTGGATGGAGTTTCTGAAAAAGAACAACTTCGGGGGCATTTTGGCTGATGATATGGGACTAGGTAAAACCTTACAAACCATCACACTCCTACTCAACACTTATCAATCCAATAAAAACCAATCCATTCCAGATCCGGCTGGACAAATGTCCCTATTCGACTCACACATCGATGGTTTTAACCAATCAGGACTTCCACCATCGCTCATTGTTATGCCCACTTCTCTGGTGCACAACTGGGACAATGAAATTAAAAAATTTGCCCCATCGCTGAAGACATACATTTACACAGGTAGCAATCGTGCCAGATCGAAAGAGCTGTGGAAAATCCTGCGTCATTACCATGTGGTCATCACCACCTATGGAATTCTGCGCAACGATGTGGAATATTTTACACAGATGCCCTGGAAATACCTGATACTTGACGAAAGCCAAAATATAAAAAACCCCTCATCTAAAGGCTATGAGGCTGTTAGTCAAATAAAGGCAAGCCATTACCTGGCTCTGACCGGTACCCCTATCGAAAATAGTCTGACCGATCTATGGGCTCAGATGAATATTGTAAATCACGGGATTCTTAAATCGCTTGGTTTTTTCAAGAAATATTACGAAACCCCTATTACTAAAAACGGAGATGAAGAAAAAGAGGCCCATCTTCAAAAAATCATCAATCCATACCTGCTCAGACGAACCAAAGAAATGGTCGCCAAGGACCTGCCGCCTATCATGGAACAGGTAGTTTATTGCGACATGTCATCGGAACAAAAGAAGATATACGACCGTGAAAAAAGTGGAATTCGCAACAATCTGTTGCAATCATTCGACAGCATGCGACAAAACGAACAGGCGATCATGGCCCTTCAGGCCCTTACGCGTCTCCGCCAGCTGGCCAACCATCCGGCAATGACAGATCCTGATTATCAAGGCAGTTCGGGTAAATTTGATCAGATCATAGAATCGCTGGAAAACATCATCTCAGAACACCACCACGTGTTGATTTTCAGCTCTTTTGTAAAAGATCTGGAGCTACTGGAAGCCGAATTAAAAAATCGAAAAATTGAATACGCCAAATTAACAGGCTCCACCCAGAAAAGAGACAAGGTCATCGACCGGTTCAATAAGGACGATAATGTAAAAGTATTCCTGATTTCACTGAAAGCAGGAGGAGTAGGCCTCAATCTCACCAAAGCCGACTATGTATTCATGCTGAATCCATGGTGGAATCCTGCTGCGGAGGCACAAGCCATCAATCGTGCTCACCGAATAGGACAAACACGAAACGTTTTTGTGTATCGCTTCATTTCGACCGAAACCATAGAAGAAAAAATCGCTCTTTTGCAGGAAAAGAAAAACAAACTGGCAGCAGCATTCGTTAATACAACGAACCCGCTGAGTCAGATGAGTGCTGATGAAATAAAAGAGTTGTTTAATTAGATTCTGTCCATAAAGTACCACTTGCGTCCCCGAAGGATCGGGGCAGGCTGCTACGCTTGCCGCCAAAATACTCATTTACGATTAGTAAACTCCGCTTTTGACGGCTTCGCAAGCCTGGAAATTGGCACTTGCTGACCAGAAACAGGACAAAAAACAAATTTTGCTAGTTTATGGACAGACTATAGTTAGAATCTGTCTATAAAGCACCAATTAATATTAATTCGGCACTGTTTTTGTTTTTATGGATTTACTGAGAAATATACCATGGGAATATTTTAATTTTAATATCAACACTCAAACATAAATATTTTTGAACATGAAGCCATTATTAATTATTCTAATGATTATCGTTACTTCTTTTGGCGCTTTTGCACAGGAAGAAGAAACCAGAACTGTGGATGAAGCACAAATCGAGAAAGAGACCCGTGCCATCAGGAATTTTAGCAAACTTAAAGTGAGTAAAGGCATTAATGTGACACTGATAAAAGGCGATGAACCATCGGCCGAAATTAATATTGTAAACGCTCCCTTGTCAGATGTTATCATCGAAAACGACCAAAATGAACTTACCATTAAAATGAGAACCCGCATCTACCAGGATGTATCGGTACAAGTTTATCTGACCTATCAGGATATCCGTGAAATCACCCTGGGATCAGGTTCTTCGGTTGACAATCAGGAAGTACTGCAGGGGAAAGTTCTTATTCTTAATGCAGGACTGGATAGCGTGATTGACCTGAATCTGGACGTCACCTCAGTAGAGGCTGATGTTTCGGCAGCACGAATAACCCTGGAAGGATATGCCAAAAGCCTGGAAGCAAAAGCCACCACAGGAGGAAAACTTCAGGGACAAAATTTTGAAGTAGATAAAGCCTATGTCACCGCCAACACCGGAGGTATTGTTACCGTTAAAGCCACAAAACTTCTTGATGCCAAGGCAGGAACAGGAGGCACAATTGAATACCTTGGAGAACCAGAGAAAATGAACACGAAAGAGACCTTTGGCGGAAAGGTCGTAAAGATATAATTGCTATAATTAACGAAATGTAAAAAACCGGATGTCCTTCTACAGAACATCCGGTTTTTGTCAAATATAAAGGAGGATTCTTAATTCAAAGTTACATTCTGCTTTTTGCAGCCTTCAGGGTATTAATCAGTAAAGAAGCCCGTGTCATCGGGCCTACGCCTCCGGGAACAGGAGTGATATAAGCGGCCTTGGGAGCAACTTCATCAAACACCACATCTCCCGTAAGTTTAAAGCCGGATTTGGTTTTATCGGAAGGCAGACGAGTGGTACCAACATCAATCACTACTGCGCCCTCTTTCACCATTTCAGCGGTCACAAAATGAGGACTTCCCAAAGCGGCAATCAGAATATCTGCCTGCAGACAAATCTCTTTCAGATTCCTGGTGCGACTGTGACATACAGTAACCGTAGCATTGCCGGGATTACTCTTCAGTGAAAGCAATATACTCATAGGACGACCTACAATATTGCTACGCCCCAAAACAACCACATGCTTTCCTGAAGTTTCGATATTGTATCGCTTAATAAGTTCCATAATTCCCTGGGGAGTAGCGGATACAAAAGCCGGCAGCCCCATAGTCATTTGTCCTACATTCTGTGGATGAAAGCCATCCACATCTTTAGCAGGATCAATAGCCAGCGTTACCTTTTCTTCAGAAATATGTTTTGGCAATGGCAACTGGACAATAAAGCCATCCACATCAGGATCATTATTCAGCTTATCCACACACTTCAACAATTCCTCTTCGGTCACATCATCTTCATAACGAATCAGTGACGATTTAAAACCGACCTCTTCGCAGTCCTTAATTTTATAGGCCACATAGCTTTCGCTGCCTCCATCGTGTCCAACCAAAACGGCTACCAGGTGAGGCTCCCGAAGGCCTCCTTTTTTCATCAGTTGTACCTCATCAGCAATCTCATCTTTGATGCTGCGGGCTGTTGCTTTTCCGTCGAGTAATTGCATAGCTTTGGATTGATTTAAAACAAAAAAGAGAAGTCGCAACAAGCACGGCTTCTCTTTTTCAATATTTTATTTTCCCATGGGGAGGTTACTCATCATCCGGGAAAGGTTTTTCCCCTGTGTCATCATGCGCATCGCTTTGCGTGTATCTTCAAACTGCTTCATCAGCCGGTTGACTTCCTGAATGGATGTTCCGCTACCGGTAGCAATCCTTTTACGACGACTTCCGTTAATCAGTGTGGGCTGCTGACGCTCTTCAGGCGTCATCGATGAAATGATGGCTTCCACACCTTTGAAGGCATCATCGTCAATATCCACATTCTTCAGCATCTTTCCCATTCCGGGAATCATGGCAGCCAGATCCTTCAGATTACCCATCTTCTTGATCTGCTTAATCTGACTCAGAAAATCGTCGAAATTGAATTGATTTTTAGCAATTTTTTTCTGCAGTTTCTGAGCCTCTTCGGCATCATACTGTTCCTGAGCTTTTTCAACCAACGAAACAATATCACCCATACCCAGAATCCGGTCGGCCATACGTGAGGGGTGGAACACATCCAGTGCATCCATCTTCTCACCCATACCAACAAACTTAATGGGCTTATCGACTACACTCCGGATAGAAATGGCAGCACCACCACGGGTATCACCATCGAGCTTGGTCAGCACCACCCCGTCAAAGTCCAGACGATCGTTAAATTCTTTAGCGGTATTTACGGCATCCTGACCGGTCATGGAGTCCACAACGAATAACGTCTCGTGTGGATTCACAGCTTTTTTGATGGCAGAGATTTCGTTCATCATCTCCTCATCAATAGCCAGACGACCGGCGGTATCGATGATGACTACATCGTGGCCTTTAGACTTGGCCTCTTTGATACCATCTTTGGCCAGTTTCACCGGATCGGTATTTCCCTCTTCGGTATAAACCGGAACTCCAATCTGTTCTCCCAGCACCTGAAGCTGGTTGATCGCAGCAGGACGGTAAACGTCACCGGCCACCAACAAAGGCTGCTTGCCTCGCTTGGTTTTGATGAGATTGGCCAGTTTTCCGGTAAAAGTTGTCTTTCCCGATCCCTGCAAACCGGAAATCAGAATAACGGCAGGATTTCCTTTAAGTTCGATATCGGTGGAGCTTCCGCCCATCAAATCTGCCAGCTCATCATGAACAATCTTTACCATCATCTGCTGTGGCTTCACAGCATTCAGCACATTTTGTCCCATGGCTTTGTCCTTAACCGTTTCGGTAAAAGACTTAGCAGTTTTGAAGTTGACGTCGGCATCCAGCAACGCACGACGAATATCTTTAAGGGTCTCGGCCACATTAATTTCCGTGATCGTACCCTGACCTTTCAATATCTTAAACGACCGTTCCAGTCTATCCGATAGATTCTCAAACATCCTTCTTCAGGTTTTAATTTTGCTGCAAAAATAGAAAAATATATGGGATTATGGAATAATAAAATCTAAAGAAAGGCAGAAATGGCGGATTGGAATCCGCCAACCCTTAAACGGGAGATTGGAGTACGCCAAACCTTAAATGGCGGATTGGAATCCGCCAAACCTAAAGAGTCCGCTGAACCTGAAACCGCGGATTGGAATTCGCCGCACCTGAATCCTACACGCAAGAGTTGACTTCTTTTGTTAAAATCACTATTTTCATATACGAAAAATCCTTTCCCATCATGAAAAAAGAACAATACCGCCATCGACTTCCTCATTTTCATACTCCCGGACAAGATTTTTTCATAACGTGGAGTTTAAAAAATGCCATTCCTGCTCATGCATTCGAAAAATATTCTTTACAACTTGAATCAGCAAAAACAAAGATTGAACAGGCTCGTAAAAAAGAGGGCGAAGTATCTAAAATAGATTACCTGAAGAAACAATACAACCAAATACGCAGAAAAAAACTGAAAACCTTTCATGAATTTTTGGATGCACAAAGAAAATCTGAAGTGGATTTATCCAAGAAAGTTTATACAGACCTAATCAAAGAATCTCTATTCTATTGGGAGAAAAATAAAATCTCAAATTTTGCCTTTTCAATTATGCCAAATCACATACATTGGGTTATTGGGGTTAACACAACTGACATGACTAATCAAACGGTATATCTTCAGGACGTATTAAGTTCTGTAAAGAAATACACCGCATCCAGAATCAACCTCCGCGAAAACAGGAATGGACGATTGTGGCAAAAAGAAAGTTTTGATACCACTATCCGAGATCAAAATCATCTAAAAAATGCAATTGTTTACACGCTGAATAACCCCGTAAAAGCTGGCCTTTGTAAACATTGGGCAAATTGGCCTGGCGACTGGTGTCATAAAGATTATATTGATTGGACGGAATAAGTTCCCGATACAGTAACAGGTTTGGCGGACTCCTGTCCGCCTTCTCGTTAAAGTCACGCTCCTGTTGGCGGTGTGCTGTTCGCCATGCAGAAATGGCGGATTGGAATCCGCCAAACCTGAAACGGGAGATTGGAGTACGCCAAACCTTAAATGGCGGATTGGAATCCGCCAAACCTAAAGATTCCGCTGAACCTGAAACGGCGGATCGGCGCTCAGCCTTGCTTCTTTGCTTTCCAAAGAATCCACCACTCCTAATACACAATTTTCTCCATCACAAGATTGGTGCGTGCGGCCGTGATACCGGTACTAACGCATTCTGTATCTCCACGAATAGCATCTACCACATTCTGAATCAAATTGTATTGGATATTCTCGGGATTAATGTATGGAAATTCAAGAAAATCCCGTTCTTTAAAGAGCAAAACCGGTTCATGCCCAAAAGTTGAGAACTCAATGCGCCCTTTGGTTCCGATAATTTCGATGACATCGCGCTTAGATGAATGATCACTCACAAAACTCCAGGTTCCTGAACCAAGCACTCCGTTTTCGAACTCCATTTGAGCCACCACAGTATCTTCAGCTTTATACAGATGACCGAAATTCCGTGCTAATCCGGAGACATTTTTCACCGGACCAAACAAAAAATCAAGAAAATCAAGTTGATGAGAAGCCAGATCGTAGAAAATACCTCCTCCGGCAACATCGGGTTGCACCCTCCAGATGGGGCTATCCTTATCGCTTTCGGCAGGAGAAGCCGGCCGTACCAACATAATATTTACCAGCAAGGGGCGGCCAATGGTACCATCTTCAACTAATGTCTTCACTTTTCGAAACCCCGGAAGCGTACGACGATAATAAGCCACAAACAAAGGAACTCCCGTCTCTTTACTTACGGCATTCATCTCCCGGCATTGCTCATAAGTGGCTGCCATGGGTTTTTCCACATACACCGGTTTGCCGGCTTTCATCGCCTTAATGGCATACATGGCATGACTGGAAGGCGGAGTAGCTATATAGATGGCATTAACATCTTTATCATTAATCAAATCATCCGCATTGCTATACCACTTAGGCACATTATGGCGATGTGCATAGTCTTTAGCTAACTCTGCATCACGGCGCATCACTGCTACCAGATTTGATCCCTCCACTTTATTAAATGCAGGACCACTTTTATATTCGGTTACATTACCACACCCGATGATTCCCCAGTTTATTTTTTTCTTCATATTTCAGACCAGACTAACACAACTGTAACACATTTTATTTTTCTATTGTTTTAAAGAGATGAAGACCGGGCTTTGTTCAAAACAAAGAAGAAGAAATATCCGGGAAAGGCGACAACTCATGAATCAAAGATCGACTAAATCAATAAAGCAGAATAAACTTATTCATCTAATATTTTCCAAAACAACAGAACATTTTATATTTGCTCTATGATAACAAAGTTGATCTCAAAGACAATCGATGGCACCAAAGTCTCCGGTGAAGAATTACCTAAACCGGAAGGTTTTGACATAATAGGTGATGTCCACGGGTATGCAGAGGAATTAACAGCTCTGCTGAAGCAACTGGACTACAAAGAAATAAACGGAGTTTATATCCACGACAAACGCAAAGCTGTTTTTGTGGGTGATTTCACCTGCCGCGGACCAGAAACCCGACGCACCATCTCCATCATCAGAAAAATGGTAGAAAACCAAACCGGATATGCAGTAATCGGGAACCATGAACTCAATGTCATAGGTCACTTTACAAAGAATGATGAGGGTAAAACTTTTAAACCGGCTACCGGTTCCAACAAAAAAATAATGGACCGCATTAAGCAGGAATATCTCTATGAGAAAGAATTATTAAAAGATGATCTGAAATGGATACGACGCCTGCCTTTTTTTCTTGATTTCGGAACATTTAAAGTAACTCATGCCTACTGGTCCGACCATAACAAGAGCATAATTAACGAAAAACTCCAAAACAAGAAACTCACCAAAAAACTTTTACAAAAGATATTTGACCATGACTCCCCGTTTGCCGAAGCAGTGAGGCAAACCACCCGGGGTATTGAGATCAACCTGCCACACGACCTCATAATAAAAGACGATCGAAATATAAGGCGCACCAATTTCCGTATTCGCTGGTGGCAGGATCCGACGGGCAAAACATTTAAGGAAATCAGCTACGGCAACAAGTTTACGCTGCCCACCTATACCGTACCTCCGGAAATACTTTTTCCGTTTAAGGTTTATACCGAAAAAGAGGTACCTGTTTTTGTGGGACATTATTGTATGCCCTCCGATCGAATGCTTCCATCACCCAATGTCTGTTGCGTGGACAATTGTGTAGCCAATGGCGGACTATTGGCAGCATACAGATGGAAAAACGGGGAGCAGCTGAAAATTACAAATTTTGTTTTTCAGGAAAAGAAAGGATAAATTTTATTAATCAGGTTCGGCGGAATCTTTGGCAAACAAAGCAGCAAAACTGAGCGCCGATCCGCAGTTAAAGAAAAAACGGCGGATTGAAATCCGCCAAACCTGGTCATTCCAAAACCAGTTGATAACTATCATTCCAGGTAATACGCCCTTTTTTCTCTGTCCCATCGGGAGTTTTAAATCCTTTCAGCACATTTGTTTTGCCATTCAATACAAGGTCACCAGCCTGCTTATCGGTCAATTTCTTATCCATAAAAACAAACGGAATAAGCACCCGGCATCCCTCATGGTAACGGTTACAGCCCCAGGCATTTTTTCCTTTTATTATTATCCCGTGACCACATTTGGGGCATTTCCATACCGGTGTTTCATCTTTCTCCAGACGGAGTTGGTAGTTATCATCCAGTAATAATTTCCCATCCACCTTTTCCCCCTCCACTTCGAACCCTTTTATCAAGGGAGTTTTTCCCTTGATCAGCAAAGCCTCCACCTGTTTATCTGTCAGCACCTTGTTAAGATACTCAAATGGAATAATTGTTTTACACCCCTCCCGGTATCTGGTACATCCCCATGCATTCTTCCCCTTTACCATTTTTCCTTCACCGCACCGGGGACAAGACAACTTACTATCATCAGCAGCTTCACTTTTGGATTCCTGTTTTTGAGCCTGTTCTTTGGCAGCAGCTGCCTTTTTCTGCTCCTCAGTCACTTCAATTTTTCGTGCCGAACGATCGTTCTTCACCACCTGCACCACGCCGGCAACCATCTCTTTCATCTCCTCCATAAAAGCTTTTACATCATAGTTACCACGCTCTATGTCACGGAGTTTTTTCTCCCATAAACCGGTTAATTCCACAGACTTAAGCATATCATTTTTCACACTGTCGATAAGTTGAATACCGGTAACTGTAGGGGACAGACTCTTACGATTTTTGGTAATATATCGTCTTTTAAAAAGAGTTTCAATGATGGCTGCCCGGGTAGATGGCCGTCCAATGCCGTTTTCCTTCATCAGGTCACGTAACTCTTCATCATCCACCTGCTTACCGGCTGTTTCCATAGCCCTAAGCAAAGTGGCCTCCGTATAAGGCTTAGGAGGCTGCGTTTCCTTTTCCTGAAGATCCGGTGTGTGCGGCCCCATCTCCCCTTTCTCAAAATCCGGAAGCACATTGTCGTCGCCCGGTTTCTTACCTGCCGAATCCTTTTTATACACCTCGCGCCATCCGGGATCCACAATCTGCTTACCGGATGTTTTAAACTTCACCTTCTCCACTTTACCCTCCACCGTAGTGGTAGAGATGGTGGCATCGGGCCAGAAAGCAGCAATAAAGCGACGAGCGACGGTATCAAAAACCATTTTTTCGTTGCGACTGAGGTTCTGGGGAATCTGACCGGTGGGAATGATGGCATGGTGATCAGTGACCTTACTGTTGTCGAACACCTTTTTGGACTTCCTGATTTTTTTATCAAGAAGCGGGGCGGTCAATGATTCGTATGGTTTCAACCCCTTGAGTGTTGATGCAACTTTAGGATAAATATCATCACTCAGGTAAGTGGTATCCACACGCGGATAGGTGGTGGCTTTCTTTTCGTAAAGAGCCTGAATCAATTTAAGGGTTTCATCAGCCGAAAAACCAAACCGCTTGTTACATTCAACCTGCAAAGCAGTCAGGTCAAACAAACGCGGAGGCGCTTCTTTTCCCTTTTTCCGATTAAAATCGGTTATTTCAAACTCTTTATCCTTAATAATCTCCATGGCTTCCAACGCTTCCTCTTTTTTAAAGAATTTTCCGCTGGTAGCTGAGAAAACCACCTCTTTATAGGTCGTTTTAAGTTCCCAATATGTTTGTGGTACAAAATTCTCAATCTCCTTGTGACGATCAACAATCAACGCCAGCGTAGGGGTTTGAACACGTCCGATAGAGAGCACCTGTCCCTGCTGACCATATTTAAGGGTATAGAGCCGAGTTGCATTAATTCCAAGCAGCCAGTCGCCAATGGCCCGCATGCTACCGGCGGCATAAAGTCTGTCAAACTCTTTCGCATCACGTAGTTTGGCAAAACCATCCTTCAGGGCATCCTCAGTCAGAGAAGATACCCACAAGCGTTTTACCGGACATTTACAAGCTGCTTTCTGCAATACCCATCGTTGAATCACCTCTCCCTCCTGGCCGGCATCACCGCAGTTTATTACCTCATCGGCTTTCTCCACCAACTGACTGATGGTGCGAAACTGCTTCACCACTCCCTGATTGCTCAGTAGCTTAATCCCAAATTTGGAAGGAACCATGGGCAGGGAATGCATCCGCCAGCGTTTCCAATCGGGCGTGTAATCATGCGGTTCTTTAAGTGTACACAGATGCCCGAAAGTCCAGGTTACCTGAAAATTATTTCCTTCATAATAGCCGTCGCGTTGGTTTTTGGCTCCCAACACACGTGCAATTTCTCTGGCAACACTGGGTTTCTCGGCAATACAGACCTTCATAAAGCGGATGATTGTGGTGATGTAGCGCGAAGATAATAAAAATTGAGGGAAGCAGAAGCAGGGACAGCCTCTGCCTATTGCATGGAAGTGCCAACAAAAACATGTAACCTTCTCACCTTGTCAACCGGAATCAAATAACAAAGGAAAAGCTCAAATCTTAATTTGCTCTCTAACCTAGTTTATTCATAAATTATCTGTTACGATGTTCAACTGCCTGCTAAATTCAGGCGTCCTCGATAAAAGTGACTTGAAAATAATTTACTATTTCCTTCATCAATTTTATCTGCGGTTGCCCTAATTTATTGGCATTTCAACATCTCACAACGAAAACTTACGAATAAACCAGGCTAAATTAATTGCATCGCGATTTTTTATTTAATCAAGGAATTACACTTTACGTACCCTATACTAAGACCTATAAGATGTAAACAGGGTGAAATCCTAAAGAGGGACTTATAACAATTTCCCTGAAGGGTTGCCCCCCTCTATTGCTTAAAGACCTTCGGCCCTTAAAAGTAAAAAGTCTCGTTTCCGAGAGAACTCCTTTAATCACACTAAAAGACATTTCTTAACACATCTAACACTCCTGATAATTGAGTAAATTGGCAGGTTTCGACACAATTAAGAGGATTTACTCCGATTTAGAAGCAAAAAATTGGTAAGAAATAAGCTTCCAGGAAATAATTATTAACCAACTTTAATAAAAGACAAGAGGTTCAACACCCTGTCAATCTTGGTGTCTGGTTAAATTAGAACTATTTTTGCAGGCTCAAAAAAAGAACATTTTTATCTAACCTGGATTACTCATAAATTAACTATTGCGATGGACAACCACCTTCAAAATTCTGGCGTCCTCGATAAAATTGATTTGAAAATAGTTCACTATTTCCTTTATCAATTTTATCTGCGGTTGCCTGAATTTATTGGTATTGGAACATCTCATAACGAAAACTCATGAATAAACCAGGCTAATCATCGACACCTTTCGAATGAAGCAACTTTTCGATTTTTTCAATTTCCAGCAGAAAATTAATTACAAAACTGAGATTCTATCCGGAATAACGGTAGCCCTGGCATTGGTACCCGAAGCCGTTGCCTTTGCGCTTATTGCAGGATTATCACCATTGACAGGCCTTTATGCTGCCTTTGTGATGGGATTGGTAACCTCCATTTTTGGTGGTCGTCCCGGAATGATATCCGGAGCCACCGGAGCCGTAGCCGTTGTAATTGTTGCCCTGGCCCAGAGTCACGGAGTAGAATATGTTTTCGCAACGGTGGTTCTCGCCGGTCTTTTGCAAATGGCAGCAGGCTTTCTAAAACTGGGAAAGCTCATCCGTCTGGTTCCCCACCCTGTTATATTTGGGTTTGTCAACGGGCTGGCCATCATTATTTTCATGTCTCAGCTGGTGCAATTTAAAGATCCTGCAGGAGACTGGTTAACCGGCGAGCCTTTATACATACTACTTGGGCTGGTTCTGCTTACCATGCTGATCATCTGGGGACTTCCAAAAATAACGAAAGCGGTACCCGCCTCTTTGGTGGCGATTCTCGCAGTTTTTGGAGTAGTTGCATTCCTCGACATCGATACAAAAACGGTGGGAGATCTGGCGTCCATAAAAGGCGGATTTCCTCCTTTTCATATTCCTGACATCCCGTTTAGTCTCGAAACCCTGGAGATCATATTTCCTTATGCCACCATTGTGGCCGGTGTTGGCCTGATTGAGAGTCTGCTGACCCTCGATATTGTAGATGAAATCACCGAAACACGTGGAAGTGGCAACAAAGAAGCCGTAGCTCAGGGAGCGGCAAACATGCTTTCAGGAGTTTTTTCCGGTATGGGTGGATGTGCCATGATTGGCCAGAGTCTGATCAACACCTCCAACGGAGCAAGAGCCCGCCTGTCAGGCATTGTAGCTGCGGTAATGTTGCTGGTATTTGTGATGTTCGGATCGGGTTTGATTGAGAAAGTTCCCATGGCAGCACTAACCGGACTGATGATTATGGTATCCATCGGAACCTTTGAATGGGCAAGTCTTCGAACGTTCGGAAAAATGCCCAAATCAGACCTCTTTGTTATGGTGACGGTAACCCTTGTCACCGTATTTTTGCACAATCTGGCGCTGGCTGTAATCATCGGAGTCATCATCTCTGCCCTTGTATTTGCATGGGACAACGCCAAGCGAATCAGGGCCCGTAAACGTTTCGATGAAAAAGGCATCAAACATTACGAGATATATGGACCACTGTTCTTTGGCTCCGTGACTGCATTTAATGACAAATTTGATGTTCAAAATGACCCGGACGAAGTAATCATCGACTTCGCAGAGAGCCGCGTTGTTGATATGTCAGCCATTGAAGCACTCAACAAAATTACAGAACGATACCTCAAGGTAGGTAAGAAAGTCCACCTGAAACACCTAAGCCCCGACTGCCGCAAACTGCTGCAAAATGCCGAGGCCATTATTGATGTAAATGTCATGGAAGACCCAACCTATAAGGTGATGGTGAATAAAGTATAGAAAGAATGGATTAAATTCTCTACGAAACAAAAGGGGCTGTCCAAATAGTATTGGACAGCCCCTTTTGTCAGCATGGTGCGATTTGAAAATCGCACCTCCTAGCGATACATCTCTTCACGCAGGGCAGCAATATTTTCGTCGGTGACATAATCATCGTAATCCATCATTTTGTCGATGGTTCCGTTTGGCGTAATTTCAATAATCCGGTTACATACTGAATGAATGAATTCGTGGTCATGCGAACTCATCAGAATATTTCCTTTAAAATTGATGAGGGTATTGTTAAATGCCTGAATGGTTTCCAAATCCAGATGGTTGGTGGGATTGTCGAGCATCATCACATTGGCGTTGCGCAACATCATCCGGGAGATCATACAACGCATCTTCTCCCCTCCCGACAATACATTTACCTTTTTATGAATGTCTTCACCGGAGAAAAGCATCTTCCCCAGGTAACCTCTCAGAAAATCTTCTTTGGTATCATCCGAATACAACGCCAACCAATCCACCAGAGAATAATCCCCCTGAAAAAACTCGCTGTTCTCCATGGGCAGGTAGGCCGTTGTAATGGTCACGCCCCATTTAAAAGAGCCTGCATCAGGCTTCATTCGCTCATTCAAAATCTCAAACAGAGCAGTAGTAACCTGTGAACTACGCGACAGAAAAACAATCTTATCATCTTTCTCCACCGTAAAATTCAAATCGTTGAGCAAAGGAGTCCCGTCTTCCGCTTTTTTGCTAAGTCCTGATACTGTAAGAATACTGTTACCGGTTTCCCGCTCGGGAGTAAAGATAATCCCAGGATAGCGGCGTGTGGAAGGCTGGATCTCATCCACATTGAGTTTCTCGAGCATTTTGCGCCGGCTGGTTGCCTGTTTCGACTTTGCCACATTGGCACTGAATCGCTGAATAAACTCCTGAAGCTCTTTTTTCTTCTCTTCAGCCTTTTTATTTTGAGTGGCTTGTTGACGCAAGGCCAACTGACTGCTTTGATACCAGAAAGTGTAGTTACCGGCAAAGAGCTGCACTTTTCCGTAATCAATATCCACAATATGGGTACATACCGAGTCCAAAAAGTGACGGTCGTGCGATACAACCAACAGGGTATTATCAAAATTGGCCAGGTAATTCTCGAGCCAGCGCACCGTTTCCAGGTCAAGATCGTTGGTGGGCTCATCGAGCAACAGGTTGTCGGGCTTGCCAAACAATGCCTGTGCCAGCAACACTTTCACTTTCTCCTTACCACTCAGTTCGTTCATTTTCTTATAGTGGAGATCCTCTTGAACCCCCAGTCCGCTCAGCAGCATTGCTGCATCACTTTCAGCATTCCAGCCATCCATTTCGGCAAATTGAGCCTCCAACTCCGAAGCCCGCATCCCATCTTCCTCAGAAAAATCAGGTTTGGCATAAATGGCATCTTTCTCTTTGCTGATCTCCCACAACTTTTCATGCCCCATCAGCACCGTTTCCAACACCTGATTTTCATCAAATGCATGGTGATCCTGACGCAATACGGACAAACGTTCTCCCGGTCCAAGTTCAACATGACCGCGAGTTGAATCTATTTCACCACTGATAAGACGCATCAGGGTAGATTTTCCGGCTCCGTTGGCACCGATTACACCATAGCAGTTGCCCGGCGTAAACTTCACATTAACGTCCTGAAAAAGAAACTTTTTGCCAAACTGAATGGCGAGATTGGAAACTGTAATCATTGAAAAAAATTATTAGATAAAAACTAAGCCAAATAAGGCTTAAAAGGTTTTATCGCTTATTTATACATTCTGAAAAAAATCGGAACATAGATACCAATGCCCCAAAATGGTAATTACACACTTTATCTCCTCAAACAAAGGTTTCGATATTTTTTCCGGCTGGTTGATTGCAGCATATTTAAAAAAGAAAAAAGTAATCGGTCCCCCTGATTTCGGGGTGCAAAGGTAAGCATAAAAAGCCGTTAGGGAGTTTAACCTTTGTTAAATAAACAATAGATCTTTAGAACTATAGAAGTAAGAGACTGGCATTAAAACCATCCCACCTCTAAGCAATTCATTACCAACCTATCTGGCAATCATCTAACAAAGTATATATTAAAAAAAGCAATTCCCCTAACCTGGCATAGCCTGAACCAGACAAGAAAAACAAGCACTTCATTATTCTTTAATTTTAGTAAAATGGATTAATTTTGGACAACCGGAGTCTTTATTTACCGGTCTAACAGACAACACTTCGTTATCCCGAAGCTTCGGGATTAAATACCTGTTAGTGAGCAACTTGAACAATGCACAATAATTATCACAACTCCCTGATAATAAAAACTTTGCGCCATTGCGTCTTTGCGTTTAGATTTTTTTTAACGAACTATTGACAGAAATATAACCCTAAAATGATAAAAAACACAGCATTGGTATTAGAAGGCGGAGGATTTCGCGGGATATTTACTGCAGGTATTCTGGAGGTTTTTATGGAAAATGACCTATACTTCGATGCAGTTTACGGAGTTTCGGCAGGAGCCACCTACGCAGCCTCTTACCTATCACAACAACCGGGAAGAAATCTGGAAGTTAATGAGCTAATAAGCGACAAAAGGTATTTGAGTTACCACAATCTTTTGCGGGAGAAATCACTTTTTTCATGGGATTTTATTTTGGAAGAAATTCCTCAAAAAATCATCCCCTTTGATTATAAAACTCTTCAGAATTCTAAAAGCCATTTTTACGTAGGAGCCAGTAATTGCCAGACAGGCGAAGCAGAGTTTTTCCTATTAAACGAAGCAGACAAACAAGAGTTTAAAACCATCCTCTCAGCAAGTTGCTCCCTTCCTCTCATTGCTCCTGTGGTAAAATATAAGGACAAACATCTTTTAGATGGAGGGCTGGCCGATTCTATTCCATTCCGGCACGCATTAAAAAACGGACAAAACAGAGCTGTGGTTATACTCACTCAACCTGAGAACTATCAGAAACAACCACTAAAAAATCGATGGTTGTTTAAGTGGTATTATCGAAAGTACCCAAAAGTAGCTGAGATGCTTTGCCAAAGGGCTGAGAAATATAACGACTCCCTTCGGCAACTTAAACAATTAGAAGAAGATGGAACTGTGTTTGTAATCCGTCCTGAAAAACCTATTGAAATCAAACGAATTGAAAACAATCCGGTAAAAACCAGAAAGATATTTGAAGATGGCGTAAATGCAGCTAAACAAAACCTGCCCCGTCTGAAACAATGGATTAATGCGGGAAGTGAAAACACTATGCCGCGAAAAAAGGCATGACGAAAAGTTTAAGGCTCTGGTTTGAAGTAGCGTTTATTTGATTTGAGATTTATTCGGCCATAGCCCTCGCAATGAAACCAGGTATGGCGGATTCTTTGGCAAGCAAAGCAGCAAAGCTGAGCGCCAATCCGCCATAGGAGACAAAACGGCGGATTGGAATCCGCCGGACCTGATTCGATAATTACCTCTTCAAGAGACATTAATTTGGAGCATTCCCCCTGTCATTAATACATTATTCCCCAAACTTTTTTTTGGTTAGTGCAATGAACAGAAACTAATTAGTTTCTGTCTATAAACAAAGCAAAATTTGGTTCTGGTCATGTGTTTGTCAAGAAAGTGCCAGTTACAATGCCTGCCCCGATTTTTCTTCGGGGCTTGCGAAGTTCGAAAATACGGAGTCCCGAAGTAGCTTTTGTAAGGTTTTTTGAACAAAAAACCAACAAAAAGCACAATCGGGATGAGTACTTTTCGGGCAAGCGTAACGCAGTAAATGGTACTTTATGGACAAACACTTCTAATTAATGTTTTCTTCAAGGAAAGCAACCACCGCCCGGTAAACCCCTTCCACATCTCCTGACCGCAAATCACACCCTATTACATGGTTTCCTGCATCAGGAAAAGCTATTTTTTGCTTCAGGCTATCGGTTGTGCCAAGCTGCCGGTACATATCCAACATGGCTTGAACACTCACAACGGAATCCTGATGAACCTCATCCTGGTAGTAATAGAGAAGCAAAACCGGCTGTGTCACCTGCCTGAAAACGTCTGGAACCATGGTCGTCTCAATCAGTTCCTGCAATTCGGCCACCGCCTCCAGACCATATTCGGGATACCAGTATTTCGGATACCAGTCCTCCTTTTCATCAGAAACCATTTTGTCGCTTCCGGTAATTACCTTAGCCAGCGGCAGTCCCCACCGGTTATTGACAATCCAGGCATTGTTATCGCGCACCCGCACATTGGGCGACAGTAGAATTATTGCTTCCACATCATCGAAAAGCGAAGCCATCTTTAAAGCAAGTGTACCTCCTGTGGAGGTTCCCATCAGGATAATTTTATCTCCCAGTGCTCTGGCAATAGAAAGGCTTTCCAGAGTGCTGTCCCATAATCTCTGCACAGAAAATTGATCCAAATTTACATCATTTGAAAGGCCGTGATCAGCAAGTCGGGTTAACAGAAGATTGCATCCATACTTCCGGGCAATACGCCGATGCACCGGTGCACCCTCTCTCTGACTTGCACCAAATCCGTGCAAATAGACAACAACATATTTCGTGGCACTTTTAAGGCTATCATCTGCCCAGATAATCCTTGCTTCATTTTCCGGTTTAACAAGGTAGTTCGCCTCATGGGTTTTTAAAAGAGTATCAGCCACCATTGAAGACGAAGGTGTTTCGGGCACATCCGTATGGTAATTGGGAGTTTCGGGTTGCGGTCCCATATACCATATCACAAAAAGAATAGGAATCAAAAACCACCAGTACGTTTTTTTTAATGAAATCTTCATAAGACCATTTACTTTAATAGGGGCTTCTGAAAAAGTCAGCAGCCCTATTTTAAATTTATTTTTATTGTTCTTTTTGGCATTGCCCCAAAAAACGAAAAAAGTCTAGTCCGTTTAAACCTATCTGCCCTCGAAAACCAAAATTTCCGGCCATTGCGCAAGGCCTTGAAAGTCGCCCATTTTGGCTTCCCGCAATCCGCCGGCCCGGAAAACGGACAGGCCAGCGCGCCTTTCATATAGTACAAGTTGTTCAGCCTAAATACATTCATTTGAACAATAACATTTTGACTATTAATCACCGCAAGTGTAGACTTTTGAAAAATTTACTTGAAAAACCTTGCACTTTGAATGATGTTATCAACTATAATTAATATATAATTAGGGTTTTAATTGTTTTTCAGCAGGCCCTAAGTAAGACTCAATTATTTGAACGGACACCCCCTTCTGAACAAAAACGGCCCTCACTCCAAGCGAACCAACATCATGAATGTTTCTCATCTCGTCATCGAAAAACACCATCTCAGAAAACGGAATGCCTGTATGTTTCTGAAGATTACGAAAATGAGTGATTTTGCTGCCGGGATAAATCTCCTTGTATGCAAAGAAATGGTCAATTTTGAATAATTTTAAAAGTTGCACAGCCCACGATGGCTCACCAGTTCTAGAGGCGAGTGCCATAGTATATTTATCTGCATATAGCCGGTTCAAAATTTCTGGAACATCGGGATACAAAACTATGCGACTTCCATACGAGTCTTCCACATGATTATTAACCCTTCGGAATGGTGGATTGGTATGGTCGCACCAGGTTCCCCCTGCATTCCAGAGGGTGAAGTCTAAATCAAAGACAAATAGTTTTTGCATTCTCCAAAATTAGAAAAAAAGGTAAAAATAAAATGGTTTCTAAAAGACATAAAATTTAGTAAAACAGAATCAAGCCTTGCTACGCAAGATTTTTTTTTTACACAAAACTCATCACAGAGAAGCACCGAGAATTTTGGGCTTTTTAAAAATCCTTAAACTAAATTTGGAAAGACGAACAATCCTGCTTTTTGGTCAATTAAAGGGCACTTAGTATTTTTACATAAAAATATTCTATTCCTAATTTGAACCCTTTACCCATGAACTCAAAATTTTTATTTCCCTGCACCACAGTCCTAACCATCCTTTATCTTACTCTTTTTTCTTTTCAGAACGTATCGGCTCAGGAAAACTCAACCACAAAATCAAAACTTCCGGAAACCTTTTTGGGAGCTGGTTTTGGAATAAACGATTACGGCATTGGTGTTGGACTGGAACAGGCAGTCAGTAATAACTTTTCAGTTTACGGAACAGGAGGTCTGAGCACCTGGGGACTGCGAGCTACCGGCGGCCTTTCCTGGTACCTTAAAGAAGGTGGCTTTGGTTCTTCAATTAGTATGGGTATTTCTTATTCTTCAGGTATGGAAGAATTGGAAACAACATTGGAAACTTCAGGGTATATTAGTGGATATGGTGAATACGGAGGATACGGATACCAGCCTATTGAAGAAAATGATAAAGAGGTTACGCTGGACCTTTTTGCTTACAGCACCATCAATTTACTATATTCATATAATCTAAAAGTTGGTACCAGATCAAAGTTTGTATTTAGCGGAGGGTTCTCTATCCCACTGGAAGATAATGTTTACCGGGTTAAATCAGGCCATTTGCTCACAAATAACTCGAAGCGTTTTATCAATTTCATGGCTCCCGGTGGAATTATTATTGGAGTAAAATTTATGCTGGGAATTGATAATTAATATTCACAAACATAATTTACAAAAACCATAAGAGAAGAAAATAAGTCAAAAAAAAACCGAAGTGATTCTCAATTCACTCCGGTTTTTTATATCAATAATATCCGATAAGATTCACTTTTCTCAGATACTTTAGGATTGTTGTAAAAGAATCAGAACCAATTTGGGATCTCTGCTTCTGCCTTCTGCCTCTCAACGAACAAACTAAGTTCCTTACAACAGTCCCCGGTGCTTCAACATGGGCTTAATATCAGGTTCGCTTCCCCGGAACTCCAGAAACATCTTATTAAAGTCTTCCGTATTTCCGCGCGAGAGAATCAACTCTCTGAAACGCTGACCGTTTTCGCGGGTCAAACCACCATTTTCCTCAAACCATGCATAAGCATCGTTGTCGAGCATTTCGGCCCACAAATAAGCATAGTAACTGGCAGCGTAACCATGTCCCCAAAGGTGCAGAAAATAGCTAGAACGATAACGAGGCGGAATCTGCTCCAAATTGAGGTTGATGTTATCCAGTGCCTGCTTCTCAAAAGCATCCACATCTTCAATTTTGTGGTCGGGAGAGATGATGTGCCATTGCATATCCAGTCCGGCAGCTGCCAACACCTCGGCAAGGGCATATCCCTGATTAAATTTAGAGGCTTTCACCACCTTATCAACCAACTCCTTTGGCATAGGCTCACCGGTTTCGTAATGCACCGCGTAATTGTTGAATACTTCGGGATACAAAGCCCAGTGTTCATTGATTTGAGATGGTAACTCAACAAAGTCACGAGCCACGTTAGTTCCCGCAAGACTGGGATAAGTCTGATCGGCCAGCAAACCGTGCAGGGCATGTCCAAACTCATGAAACATGGTGGTCACATCATCATAACTGATAAGTGCAGGTTCACCTTCAGCAGGCTTTTTAAAGTTGCAGACATTGTATATCACCGGCTTATGGCCAAGCAATTTTGACTGCCCCACAATTTCACTCATCCAGGCACCACCCGACTTATTGTCGCGTTTATAGAAATCGGTATAAAAAAGTCCGATGGCGCTGCCATCTTCGTTGAACAACTCGAACACCCGCATATCGTCGCTGTAAACAGGAATGTCGTGACGCTCCTCAAAGCGAATACCATACAACTTCGAAGCAGTATAAAACACCCCGTTTTCCAACACGCTGTTCATTTCGAAATAGGGCTTAATTTCACTCTCATCGAGGTCGTATTTCGCTTTCCGCACCATTTCAGAATAGTAATTCCAATCCCATGGCTTCAGCTCAAAATCGCCCCCCTTTTGCTCAATTACCTTCTGAATTTCTTCGGCCTCTTTTTCGGCCTTTGCCACAGTGGCAGGAACCAGTTCAGCCATAAAATTATTGGCCGCCTCGGGTGTTTTCGCCATCTGGTCTTTGAGATTCCACTCAGCATAGTTTTCGAATCCCATCAGCTGGGGCTGTTCGGCACGAATCAGGGCAATCCGCTTAATAATGTCACGAGTGTCGTTCTCATCGCCACGCTGTGCGCGCAAAAGAGAATGCTCAAAAAGCTGTCGGCGGGTCTCACGGTTGTGAAGCGAAGCCAGCATCGGATGTTGAGTGGTATTGTGCAACGGCAGAACATAAACCGTTTTGCCATCCTCCTCCTGTTTCAGAGCATCAATCTCACTATCTGACAAGCCATCCAGCATAGCCCTGTCTTCCACTTTTAGCGCACCTTTCTTAGCGGCCGCCAACAATCGGTTGGCATACTGAGCGCTGAGCAAAGCTTCCTCCTCATTGAGCTTACGCATCTTCTCCTTGGCATCAGAAGACAAATTGGCCCCTGCCAGTTCGAATTTCTCGTAATAAACCTCCACCAGCCGGCGCGATTCAGCATCAAGATTCAGCTCACCCAGCTGATTGTAAACCGCCTTAACGCGTTCAAAAAGTTTGTCATTCAGATAAATGGCATTATTCAGACCGGCCATTTTAGGAGCCATCTCCTCTTCCACTGCCTGTAGTTCGGGGTTGGTGTTGGCCCCTGTCAGCATACCAAATACCCCGTAAACACGGTTCAGCATCTGCCCGCTCTTCTCCAGTGCCACCAAAGTATTTTCAAACGTTGGCTCCTCATCGCTATTGGCAATGGCTTCAATTTCTGCCAGTTTTTCATTAATTCCGGCTTCCAGAGCCGGTTTAAAATCACTGTCTTTAATTGCTCCAAAATCGGGCGCCCCATAGGGCAGTGTACTCTCTTTCATTAACGGATTATTTTTCAAAGCCTCATCTTCCTGATGAGCACTTTTGCCATTGCCACAGGCCGACATAATCGTTGCCAGGGCAATTGCTGTGATAAAATTTCGGTTCATTTGTTTTTTGATTAGATTTTAGGATATCTCTTCATTTCATGCGAAACAATACCATCCCAAAGAATGAAATGCCGCACAAGAACATCACAGCGAAAGTAGGATTTTTTTTTGAGTTGCATGAAGATGACAATGGAACTTCCTTTCAATATCAAAACCATTTACCCCTTTAAATGTTTACTCTTTAAAAAAATTGAAAACACTAATTATAGGGCAAGGACTGGCCGGAACAATATTGGCTTTTAAACTTCTTCAAAAAGGGTACTCCATTACGGTTATCGATGACAACAATCCGCAAAAGGCTTCACTTAAAGCCGGAGGAATGGTTAATCCGATTGTTTTCAGACGAATGACAAAATCCTGGTTGATTGATGATTTGTATCCCGAGTTTTTACAAACAACTCATGAATTAGAAAAATTACTAGGTCAAAAACTCTTCTATCCAACACCGATACAAAGAATTTTAGGCGCCGGCGAAGAACTCTTTTGGACCAGAAAATACACCGAAAACGGATTAGAGAAGTATATTACCCCCCGGATATCTCACAACCCCATTTCGCCATATATTGAAACTCCCAGTGGATATGGAACGGTTCATAAAGGCGGCTGGTATGATATACAGACTTTAATTACGTGTTTCAGGCAATATCTGGAAACAAATGGATTGCTCATTCAGGAAAACATTGATATCAGCAAAGATTTAAAGACAGATGATAACAAGGTTCGCTTCAATAACCAAACATACCAAAAAGTAATACTGTGCCAGGGGAGTTTTAACAACAACCAGCAACCATTTAACCGGGTAAAATACAGACACACAAAAGGTGAAATACTAACCCTTAACAGCCAGGTTTACAACCACAAAAAAATCATCACCAAGAATCTCTTTATTTTGCCCATACATAACCAGAAATATAAAGTAGGTTCAACTTATGCATGGGAATACACCGATACGAAAATCACACCCCAGGCTAGAAATGAAATCATACAGAAACTTGAGAAAATTAGTCATTTCCCCTATTCAATCATTCATCAGGAAGCCGGAATTCGTCCCACCACACATGACAGGCGCCAGGTTATTGGATTTCTTAAAAACCAGCCAACCATTGGAATATTGAACGGTCTTGGCTCTAAAGGCTTGCTCCTTGCTCCCTGGTCAGCCAATCAACTGATACAAAAAATGGAGCACAACAACTTTCAGATTCACCCGGAAGTTGATGTGGAAAGATATTACAAGGGGGATTAGGAGTTACAGTTTTGGTGAGTTTTTTTTGCTGACTGACGAGGACGAACACCGCTTTACCGGCTTCTGCGGTGGGGATAATTGTTACTTATCACCGTAATGTCCCCAAAGGCCTAGAACATGAACAGTTACGATGTCTTCGTTTATAGAGTAAACAAGTCGGTGCTTATGATTTATTCTACGAGAGAACTTCCCGGAGAGACCGTATTTCATTAGTTCAACCCGTCCGGTTCCATCAGTAGGATTTTCTTTAAGTTCTTCAAGTAGTTTAGCTATCTTTTTCAATACTGCTTTATCACCAGCTTTCTTGTGTTTTTCGATGTCTGCTAAAGCTATTTTAGTAAATTTTAGAACATAACTCATAAGCCAAGCAAGTCGTTTATTTCTTCAGAACTTGTAATTGTTTTCACTTCGCCATTTCTTGCTTGCTCTGCACTGAGTTTTATTTTTTTGACCATTTCAGCATTAAAGTAAACATCGTCCTCATTTATAGGAGTTAAAGCATACGATTTATCTTTTCCTCGTTGAACAATGATTTGTTCTCCTTTATCAGCCTTCTCAAAGTAAAACCTCTGATTTTGCCTAAATTCTCTACTACTGATTACTAACATATCTTTAAATTTTAGCGTGTACCAACATGGTACAAAGTTACTAAAGTTTACGTTCACTTACTTCATTTTGTTTTATTTAAGTGGATGATATTTCTCCAATTCCTTCGGCAAATCTTCTAAATTATCAGTTCTGTGCCTTCGATACTGCTAACGCAATTGTGCCCCACCATGTATTGCACTTCCCGAAGGTTGTAATGTTGTAGCCAACCGGTGATTACCGAAGTCCGTATTTGTGACTTATTTCTTAATCCTGGTTCGTAGCGGTTTATCATCTTTTTAATTCTCGACATTCCACGTATCAACCCTTTTGATGGAACAGGTAATTTCCTTCAATTTC
>Ga0247722_10000322_pt1 | contig 30721 bp, 28 predicted proteins | sample MSEWelMarce3H_FC_FD_189094 | JGI IMG/M metagenome (GOLD analysis project Ga0247722, IMG submission 189094) | Subsurface sediment microbial communities from gas well in West Virginia, United States - MSEEL Well Study Marcellus 3H_FC | ecosystem: Environmental > Terrestrial > Deep subsurface >... | reverse complement strand
GTAATTTTTGACGGTCCATTGTGATGCCTGACATGAAATATCCTCGGGAAGAGGTTAATCGGCCAAAGGCATTTACACAATTTTAGTTACAGGCTCCCTTGCGATGCACATACATATATCGAACAACTCTATGATCTTTACTGCGATGGTTACTATTTTTTAGATAATCTTGGTTTGGGATATGGGCTCGCCATTACCGTTCCTCACCATAAATACAAGGTAGAGCGATGGTGCGAACTAAATTCGCAACAACAATCCGCACTCATAGATGAATTTTATCCAGCGGTTGCAGATGAAGCCAGAAAAGTGATTTTCTGGCTTGAATCTGGAAAAATCACTTTTACTGGGCACAGTGGCGAATACCAAGGCATCAAGTATGAAGACCATAGAACCGCGCAGGATAAAGAACCAACTACTTATAAATAAATCAAGAAAAACGAGGGACAGTACAAGGTTAATTATTTGACTGTGGTTGACCTCATATTTTAAGTGGCTTCACACAGAACAACACAATAACTTAGCTCATGCCCATATTGGGCATGCCCCCCCCCAATATGAGCATTGTCACACAGCATCAATCCCCCATTTTCTCACCCATCTGCACGGCGCGTTCGGCCACCCAGAAGGGGCTAAAGCGACATTTACCTTTGGGGAACAGCAGAACAACCGTGGAGCCAAGCAAGAAGCGGCCCATTTCTTCGCCTTTTTTCAGGGCAATATTCTGGCCGGTATAATCCCAACGGCGTACTGTTTTGCTACGTGGAGGGTTAACCACACCGTGCCACGTTGTTGCCATACTGCCAACAATGGTCGCGCCAACTAGCACCAGCGCAAACGGGCCAAAATCAGATTCAAACATGCAGACCACACGCTCATTGCGCGCGAATAAAGCGTCAACGCCGCGGGCGGTGGTGGGGTTAACAGAAAATAACTCACCCGGCACGTAAATCATCTGCGTTAGCCGCCCATCACAAGGCATATGGATGCGGTGGTAATCACGCGGGCTAAGGTAGATGGTGGCAAAGTTGCCATTGATAAACGGCTTAGCCAAGGCAGCATCCCCTCCCAGCAAAGCGCTGGTGGAGTACCCCCTGCCTTTAGCCTGAAAGATTTGATCTTGCTTTACAGCCCCAAGCTGGCTGATTGCACCATCTACGGGGCTAACAAAGCATGCAGCGTGAATTGGGCGCACGCTCGGCTTTAAAGCGCGGGTAAAAAAATCATTAAAGGTTGTAAACGCGACGGGATCAGAATCAACCGCCTCGCTCATATTGACTTTATATTGGCCAATAAACCAGCGAATCACCCGCTGAGTTAAGCCGCCTGCTTTTAAGCCAGCAAACATGCCCAATAATTGCGTCAGTGCGACTTTGGGTAATACGTGTTGCAAAAGAACAAACAAACGCTCTGACACAGGCATTCCCCAGCAGAAATTAAACAACAGATTATAACGCATAGCTTGCCAATCAAAGCTTGCTTCACGGCTTGGTCAGCTACAATTAGATATCATTTCTGAGAGGCATGACAGAATGCAATTCAAACATCCTAATAATTTACGCCACCAAAGCATTTATTTACTCCCCAATCTATTCACCCTTTCCGCCCTGTTTGCGGGCTTTTATGCCATTGTGCAGGCAATGAATAAGAATTTTGATCAAGCCGCCGTCGCTATTTTTATTGCCATGGTGCTTGATGGCCTAGATGGTCGAGTGGCGCGTTTAACGCATACACAATCAGAGTTTGGCGCACAGTTTGATTCGCTGTCCGATATGGTGAGCTTTGGTGTGGCCCCCGCCTTGGTCGCCTATGAATGGATGTTGCGCGATTTTGGCAAGCTAGGCTGGATCGCCGCATTTATCTATTGTGCAGGCGCAGCAATGCGGCTAGCGCGCTTTAATGCCAATATTGAAGTTGTGGATAAACGCTGGTTTCAAGGCCTGCCATCCCCCGCTGCAGCGGCCATGGTGGCGGGTTTGGTGTGGATCAGCCATGAATACGCAGAAGAGCTCACCCCCATTAGCGGCGCACTGCCCTATCTTGCTTTGATCTTCACCCTATTTGCTGGCCTGACCATGGTTTCTAATGTGCGCTTTTGGAGCTTTAAAGAGCTGCATATGCGTAGAACCGTGCCCTTCTTTGCCCTGCTAATCACAACATTTGTCTTGCTGATCATCGTGGCCAAACCACCACTGATGCTATTTTGCTTTTTTATTGGCTATGGCTTATCAGGCTATGTTTACTGGCTGTATCGCTGGATTAAACCAATATAAAGAGCAGGGTGGGTACAGCCCACGCGCACAGATATCCATTACCTCACCTCAGCCTACTTACAACGAGCGCACGTGTGCCCACCCTACACGCTCATCACCAACCACACTACATTCAGCCCAAATATCGGACAAAAAGTCCGATATTTTCAAAATTAAAATCATAAAAATAACTTATCCGTGATTTTCATTCAAAATATTTGACATATTGTCACTCCACAGCTAATCTTGAGGACATAAACCCTGAGGAGATAGCTGTGGAATTAGACATTGAACGTCTAATCGCCGATTTTGGTGGACCAAGCGTGCTAAGCGAAGCAATTAATAGTCTATTTCCAGATGATTTAATTTCGCGAGCTGCGGTCTACAAATGGCGCGAACGCGGCAGCATCCCGCTCAGTGCCATTAATAAATTGGCGTTGTTGGCGGCCCATCAGGGGAAAAGCTTCAATATTCAGCACTATTTCTCGGGCAGCAGCCCTGCACCATTGATACAAGGAACCTCCGGCATGAGCGATCGTTTGTACATCTTTGACACCACCTTGCGTGATGGCGAGCAATCGCCTGGCGCGTCGATGACTAAAGAAGAAAAAATCCGTATCGCTCGCCAGCTAGAAAAACTCGGCGTAGACATTATTGAAGCGGGCTTTGCCGCGGCTAGCCCAGGCGACGCCGACGCGATCAAGGCCATTGCCAGCATTATCGAACACTCTGTCGTCTGTTCTTTGGCACGCGCTAATGAAAAAGATGTGCGTGCCGCAGGTGAAGCAATCAAACCGGCAAAACGTGGCCGTATCCATACTTTTATTGCCACCAGCCCCATTCATATGGAACACAAGCTGCGCATGAGCCCCGATCAGGTGGTGGATGCCGCCGTGAAGGCCGTTAAAATTGCGCTGGAATATACCGATGATGTGGAGTTCTCTGCCGAAGACGCCGTGCGCTCGGATATGGATTTCTTAATTCGTATTTTTGACGCAGTGATTCAAGCCGGAGCCAAAACCATTAACGTGCCAGATACCGTGGGCTATAGCATTCCATCGGTATGGGCGGCAAGGATGAGTGAGCTGATTGCCCGCGTCCCTAATTCAAATAGCGTAATCTGGTCTACCCACTGCCACAACGACTTGGGCATGGCCGTAGCCAACTCTTTAGCCGCTGTTCAAGCAGGCGCACGCCAAGTTGAATGTACGATCAACGGCCTTGGCGAGCGAGCGGGGAATGCCAGCTTGGAAGAAATCGTGATGGCAGTGCGTACTCGCCGTGATCTGTTTAATTTAGAAACCGGCATTGATCCGAAACAAATTGTGCCCGCATCCAAACTGGTTTCCACCATTACCGGCTACCCAGTACAACCCAATAAGGCGATTGTAGGCGCGAATGCTTTTGCTCACGAATCAGGTATCCACCAAGATGGCATGCTGAAAAATCGTGAAACTTACGAAATCATGAGCGCCGAGTCAGTAGGTTGGAGCGCCAACCGCCTGACGCTGGGTAAATTATCTGGCCGCAATGCCTTTAAAACAAAATTACACGAGTTGGGTATTGATTTGTCCAGCGAAGAAGCCTTAAACGCTGCCTTTGCCCGCTTTAAAGAGCTGGCCGACCGTAAACGCGAGATTTTTGATGAAGACTTGCATGCGCTGGTTTCTGATGAAATGGTTGCAATTGAGCATGAGCATTTCAAATTTACCGCACTTAAAGTGATGTCAGAAACTGGCGAAATGCCATCTGCGCATATTGTGATGAGCGAAGATGGCGTAGAGAAAAGCGCAGAATCAAGCGGCTCCGGCCCCGTAGATGCGGTATTCAAAGCCATCGAAATTATGGCCAATAGCGCTGCAGAGCTGCAGCTTTATTCAGTCAATGCGATTACCCAAGGCACAGATAGCCAAGGGGAAGTGACCGTGCGTTTAGAAAAAGCAGGCCGTATCGTGAATGGCCAAGGCGCAGACACCGACATTATCGCCGCCAGCGCCAAAGCGTATATCTCGGCGCTGAACAAGCTGCACAACAAAGAAACACGGATTAACGCACAAGGCCCGGTTTAACCCTCACCAGCGTTTATCAAAACATTAGACCGAGATACGGCCGGCCAATCAGCCCCGCCGTCGGGATGGTTTTACTCAAACCTACCCCAATCTGCCACAGCAGGGCCACAAGCTTTGTGATGGACAGACACTCAACACAAAAGGCCAGCAACCAGAGCTAAAGTTAAGCCTCTGGTTTTTGGCCTTTTTGTTATGCAAAACTGCACTCCGTATTTAACGGCAGCTCAAGCCTGCACAGGCTTCCCCAAAGAGGGCCGTGTATACCAAGCAAACGCTACAAAGCTTGCAAAGCATAAGCTAGCTAAGGCGACCTCTGCTCCCGCTAGGATTTGCGATAAACCATGATCGCCCCAAGCCCGCATCACGCCTTCTACAAACCACAGCAAGATATACATCGAGCCCCATTGATAGGTATAACGTCGGCCTTTTAAAACGCCCATTAGCATTGGCAGTAACAATACCCCCTTTAAAGCCAACCAAGAGCCGCCTTCTTTCATGGGCGCAAGCCATAGTTCCCACGATATACATAGCGCAATCAACGCCACAAGGCTCGCCACCGAAAGCCAGTGCGATAGGGTAATTAAACGCTGATCTTTCATTCGGCCACCGCCAGTTTTAAAGCCACCTGAGCGAGGCGTTTGCCTTGAGCGATGCAAAGTTGTTTTTCATCTGCAGAGAGCGGCTGATTAGATTCGCTGCCCGCCACGTGGCTAGGCCCGTAGGGTGTCCCACCCGTAATGGTATGACTCAGCACGGTTTCCGAATAAGGCGTTCCCACAATCAACATGCCGTGATGCAGCAGTGGCAGCATCATGGTGAGCAGCGTGGCTTCATTGCCACCATGCATAGAGCCGGTACTGGTAAACACCGAGGCAGGCTTGCCGATTAAAGATCCTTGCAGCCAATCCCCCACTGTTCCATCCCAAAAATACTTCATTGGTGCGGCCATATTACCAAAACGAGTTGGGCTACCAAGCGCAAGACCGATGCATTCTTTTACATCAGCCAGCTCCGCATAGGGCGCTCCGGCATCAGGAACCACGGCTTCTACTGCCTCGCAAACCGTTGAAATACGAGGCACGGTGCGAATACGGGCGGTCACGCCCGCCACAGACTCAACTCCTCTGGCAATAAGCTGCGCCATCTGGCGTGTAGCACCATGCGTGCTGTAATAAAGGACAAGGATCTCTGGCATTACAATTCCAAAATAGTGGGGCTGCGGTATTATAAAGCTCATCCTTCATTTAATCGCAAAACCGTGAATCTAATCTCCCGATTTGATCTTGGCATTTTTCATCGTCTATTTGGCTTTTCCCGCTTTGTTGGCCGTAGATTGATTGCCGATCGCTGCTTGCAAACGGCAGGCAGCCTAACTTACACCACCTTGCTGGCGCTAATCCCCCTGCTGACCATTGCGCTATCGCTCTTTTCTGCGTTTCCAATGTTTGGGGACTACAGCAGTAAATTTAAGATTTTCCTGCTAACAAATTTAGTCCCAGATGCATCTGGCAAAGTAATCAGCGTGTATATGCGGCAGTTTTCTGATAATGCTGAGCGCCTAACTGCTCTAGGGATGATAGGCCTGCTGGTTACCGCCCTCTTACTGATTTTTACCATCGAAAAAACCTTCAATGAAATCTGGGGAATAAAACGCCCCAGAAAACTACTGCAAAGAACGATTATTTACTGGGCAGCGCTCACCCTTGGCCCGCTATTAATCGGTATTAGTATCTCGCTCACCTCTTGGCTCTACGCCCAAACTGGTTTGCACAGCAATGCCAATCTACTGAACCTGATACTGCTCAAGCTCGGCCCTTTACTCTTAATGCTTGGCTCTTTAACCCTGCTTTATCTCGCGGTACCAAACTGCTATGTACCACGCAGCCATGCCCTCACCTCAGCCCTTGTCGTGGCTGCGGCCTTAGAGCTAATGAAGCGTGGCTTTGGGCTTTATATTCAGCAATTTGGTACGTTTAAGCTGATTTATGGCGCTTTTGCCAGTTTTCCTATTTTTCTGATGTGGCTGTACGTGAGTTGGGTAATTATTCTAGGGGGAGCGGTGCTCTCGGCGTGTCTTTCCTATTGGCATGCGTCGGCATGGCGCTGGGAAGGCCATCAGGGCACGCGATTAGAACAATCGATCCGCCTGCTGCTGGTTTTGGCCGAAGCGCATAGCCAAGGCGAAATCCTGCATATCGATAAGCTACGTCGCCGGACTGAGCTGGGCTTAGATGCCAGCTACGCCCTGCTTGAAGAAATGGCTTTAAAGAATTGGGTGGAATCCACCCGTGATGGGGAATGGATTTTAGCGGTGGACCTACATAAAATCACGCTAAGGAACGTGTTTGAAACCATGGTCACCCCTCTTTCCGCCCGTCTAGAGCAAGGACTAACGGCCGTTCACGAAGAGCTGAAAGGAGTACTAGAGATGACGCTAGCGGAGTATTCGGAAAAAAACAAAGCTTTGTATAAGGTAAGTTAAGTGGCTTACGTGCAAAGCTTATCTCCGTCTATGGTCGCCATAACCCACCACTTTACATGCACTATGGCGGATTATGACCAGCCCAAATCACTGAACTCAACCCACTAGGGTCTGTTGATATTTCATTCGCAATTACGCTGAACCGTGAATGAAACGTCAACAGATCCTAGCGGCCTGTCGGACTTAGACGGTCGAAGCGAAAAATCGCATGATCGAGACCAGATTTTGCCGGATTTGCAGCGCCAATAACGAGTTATTGGTCAAAAATCTGGTGAAATATAGGCCGATCAGGTGATTTTGCAGCTGACTGATGCTAAGTCCGACAGGCTGCTAGTTAAAAGCATCCTTAAGTGATACGCATAGGTAAGCGACCCAGCGCCACGATTACAGCAATAATAATTACGCGCCGCAGCCCACATCTAATGCGGCAATAATCGTGTCACGGCTCAACTCACCTACATAAGACTCACCAAGACACTGCATCAATACAAATTTGATTTTACCAGCGTCTACTTTTTTATCCTGCGCCATTAAATCTAAGTAGCGCTCATACCCCAATACCGGCGCTTTAACCGGTAAACCCGCTTTAAGTAGCAGGGTTTTAATCCGCTCAATATCGTCATCGCTGATCTGATCCAGCTCGCGCGATGCATAGGCAGCCAGCATCATCCCCGCAGCAATCGCCTCGCCATGCAGCCAAACGCCATAGCCAAGGCCAGATTCAATCGCATGGCCAAAGGTGTGGCCTAGATTTAATAGCGCACGCTGGCCCTGCTCTTTTTCATCCCCGGCCACAATCCGCGCTTTATTCTGGCAGCAGCGCTCCACCGCATAGGCCAGCGCATCGGTTTCGCGCGCCATCAGCCGCTCGATATTGGCCTCCAGCCATTCAAAGAAAGCCAGATCATCAATCAAGCCATACTTAATCACTTCGGCCATGCCTGCAGATAGCTCACGCAGCGGCAAGGAGTCCAACGTAGCTAGATCAGCCAAAACCAACCTAGGCTGATAAAACGCGCCAATCATATTTTTACCGAGAGGATGATTAATCCCCGTTTTACCGCCAACCGATGAATCAACTTGCGCCAATAAAGTCGTCGGGATCTGAATAAACGGCACGCCACGCTGATACACCGCCGCCGCAAAACCGGTCATATCGCCAATCACACCACCACCCAAGGCAATCAGCGTGGTTTTACGCTCGCAGCGCTCGGTAAGTAGCGCATCAAAGATAAGATTGAGTGTTTCAGAGGTTTTATAAACTTCACCATCAGGCAAAATAATGCTGTGGCATTGAATATCTTCTGCTTCTAAAGCATCTTGCAGAGGTTTTAAATAAAGCGGAGCAACAGTTGCATTGCTGACAATCACAACCCGAGGCTGAAGCAATAAAGGCTTAATCAGCTCAACCTGAGTCAATAAATTACGGGCGATATGAATATCGTAAGGGGCATGGGCAAGGTCTAGTTTAACGGTCTGCATAGATCTCCAAAATCGGTTTTGCAAAATCTGTATTGGCAAATTGCGAGTTAGCTTATGCCTCGAAATAAATCCAGAAATGGCTCCCTCATTAAGATCGTCATTCCCGAGTGCTTTAGTCGGGAATCCAGTGACACTGCTGGATCCCCGATCAATACATCGGGGATGACGGACATGCCAACTTGGGGGTTAATACGCACCCAATCCTTGCTGAAAACTCAGCTCAACGATCCGCGTGCAGCTCCAGCTCTTTCATCAATAATTGCAATAGCGAATGCACAGTCTGCCGGCTGGTATCAATCACCAGATCAGCAACTTCGCAATAGAGGGGATCTCGAATGGCATAAAACTCATGCAAGCGCTGTTTTGGGTTTTCAGTTTGCAAGAGTGGGCGATTTTTATCATGGCAGGTGCGCAAATACAGCTCATCCACGCTGGCACGCAAATAAATCACAAAGCCTTCACGCCTCAGTACCGCACGGTTAGCAGGGTTAAGCACCGCACCGCCACCCGTTGCTAGCACGATATTTTTTTGCGCACCAAGCTCTTTAATCATCGCCACTTCACGGCGGCGAAATCCGGCCTCACCTTCTACTTCAAAGATGATTGGAATCTTTGCTCCGGTCCGAGATTCAATCTCGTGATCCGTATCATAGAAAACCTTACCGCTGACTTTAGCGAGTGCTCGCCCTACGGTGGTTTTGCCGGCACCCATCATGCCGACCAGAAAAAAATTGCCTGGCAGTTTCATGCCAAGCATTGTAGCGGAAAGCAGAGCGGGGCGCGATTTGCGCCCCGCTAATCTGACTAATAATTTTAAATTATCAACGTAATGACAAGTCTGATTGAATCACTTTAGGTGAAATAAAAATCAATAGCTCACGGCGTAGGTCTTTTTCTAGGGTGTTTTTAAATAGATTCCCCAGATAAGGAATATCTCCTAGCCACGGCACTTTAGTCACATCCGTACCTACTTCTTGCGTGTAGATACCGCCGATGACCACCGTGCCACCGTTTTCAACCAAAACCGTAGTATTGATTTGCTTGGTGTTAATCGATGGAATACCCAAGGTGACCGTGCCACGGCTATCTTTAGTTACGTTGAGCTTCATGATCACATTGCCATCAGGCGTGATCTGCGGCGTCACCTTTAATGACAAAGTCGCTTTCTTAAACGAAATCGTTGTAGCGCCGTTTTGTGAGCTTTCTTGGTAAGGAATCTCTTCCCCGCTTTCAATAGAGGCTTCAACTTGGTCAGCCGTTACAAGCCGTGGGCTAGAGATAATCTTACCTTTGTTGTCTGCAGCCAAAGCACTGATTTCTAAGCCTAGCAACCAATTAGCATTAGCAGCAATCAGCGCAAAAGTACCCGGTGCACCTACCCCAGAACCAATCGCAGGAAAATTAACGTTATTACCCATCGTTAACGTATTATTCACAGGTGTGGCAATTGGTGTTGCACCCGTGCTTGGAATAACACCAATCCCTTTACCGGCATTATCTAAGCTATTACCCAAGCCTAAATCAGTGCTACCTAAGTGGCCTCGTGAGCCCCAACCCAGCTTCACCCCCAGCTCGCGGCTAAAGCCATCGTTAGCCTCAACAATACGTGCTTCAATTTGCACTTGGCGCACCGCTACGTCGATCTTAGCAATAACCGAGCGCACTTGCTCTAGCTTGCTAGAGATATCCTGCACAAACAAAGTATTAGTCCGTGCATCAATCACAATGCTGCCGCGCTTTGAAAGCATTTGCTGCTTCTCGTCGGTAAGCATTTTCTTTAAGTCTTCAGCTTTTTGATAACGCAGCTGGAATGACTCAGTGCGGGTAGGCTCAAGTTCATCAATCTGCTTACGCGCTTCCAGCTCTTGCTTTTCCTTGCTGGCGAGTTCTTCACGAGGCGCAATCCACAATACGCTACCGTTTTTACGCTGATCCAGCCCCTTGGCTTGCAAGATAATATCCAGCGCCTGATCCCAAGGCACGTCTTTTAAACGCAGGGTGATATTGCCCGTTACCGTATCGCTAGTAATAAAGTTCAGGCCAGTAAACTCGGCAATCACTTGTAAAACAGCGCGAATTTCTACATTTTGGAAGTTCAACGAGAGCTTTTCGCCCTTAAATGCAGGCTTAATCCCAGCTTGTTTATTGCGCTCGTCATTGACCTCGCGCACTTCAACAATAAAACGATTTTCAGTTTGATAAGCCGAGTATTCCCAGTTGCCCTTAGGCTCGATAATCATCTTGCTGGTTTCACCTTGGCTGTACGCATCCACTTTTTGGATCGGCGTACCAAAGTCACTTACATCCATCCGGCGCTCTAATTTTTTAGGTAAGGCGGCCTTATTAAAATCAATCAACAAAGTTTTACCCTGCTGACGGATATCAATGCCCACATTGGGGCTGGATAGATCAATAACAACCTTTCCTTCACCATCTTTACCACGGCGAAAATCAATGTTCTCGATGCTATCCCGTTTATTTTTACTACTCGCCTCAGGCGCTTTGCTCTCAGCAAAATGCGTGGTCTTCGCCTGAGCGGTGACCGCACTGCTGGTGCCATCCACCGTAATATAAAAATCATTCCCTTCCGCTTTGGTTTGATACGCCGCTTGCTTTTGCATATTGAGCACAACGCGCGTACGCCCTGAGCCCTCAGCTAAGCTAATCAAGCGCAGTGCAGCGCCATTTACTTGCACCGAACTTTTACCCGCTGCATTGGTAGTATCCGCAAAATCAAAAGCAACCCGAGGCGGAGTGTTCACAGAAAAGCTGGTAGGAACAGGAGCTGGGCCACTAAAACTTAAACGAATAACCTGCTTATCTGCCGATACATTGCTAACATCAATGGCCGTAATGCTCGCTGCCGTAGCAGCAAAAGAGGAAAGACAAGCTATGCACATAAGACTTGCCAGCTTGATGACATTGAGTATTTTCATTTTTTTTGCTCCGCTTCATCAAGGGATAAATTCGTGGTGCGCTCCACCCAATCACCCCCACTGTCTTCAACGATTTCTTTGAGTTGAACTTCAATTTCTGTAATTGCTGTCACCATGCCAAAGTTTTGCCCCATATAACTCCCTACTTTCACCCGATAAATATTGCCATCGGGGGCGTGGATCAAACCATTCATCGTCTTACCCTGAGTAATGGTTCCTACCATGCGTAGTTTTTCTAGATCGTAATTTTCCAAAATCTCTTTGGCACGGTTGGTGTTAGGCGCAAGCCCACCCCCAGAGCCTTTTTTGGCTAATTCCATTTTTGCAGCGCGAAATGGATCACTTAAGTCAAAAGCTTTATATTCAAACGAAACATAAGGCTTTGCCTCAGGCAATGGCTCCACTTTACCTCTCAGACCTTCAGCACTTTCTTTCATCCATGCTTTTAAATCACCATTTTCCTCGCCAAAACAAGCACTTAAAGAAAATGCGGTGAATACCATCAGCGCGCTTAATTTGATTGAGCTAGATCGAATTTTCATTTCTGTTTCTTCTTAGCGTCTAATGCAGCTTGATGTAACGCTTGCGCCTCGGCCTCATCTAACGAGCGATATGTTTTTGCAATCGCTTGCATTGAAATCACCTCAGGATCTTTCGTTGACGTAAGCGATAGGTTGCTTAAAGTAACAATACGCGATAGCTGAGCCACATCACTCACAAAAGCAGCTAAATCGTGATAGTTACCAGAGATTCGAATATCAATCGGTAATTCGGCAAACTCCGCCGTTTTTACTTCAGTACCTGGTTTAAATAGCTCAAAAAACAAACCACGCCCCACGCCCGCTTGGTTAATCTCGGTAAGCAAGGATTCCATCTCCGACTTATTAGGCAATTGTCGTAGTAAAGCACCAAAAGATTGTTGAATATCTTGTAATTGCTGGCGATAGGCGTCTAGATTTATCGCCTTGCGCTTTTTTTCTACGAAATCGACTTTTAGCTGCTCTTCTTTTGCCCTACCAGTTTCTAACTCATCCATTTGGCTACCCCAGACGTAAAAATACCCGCCCAAAGTAAGCGTAAAAAACAATACAACAATCAAACCAATTTGAGCTGCAATTGGCCAATTACCAATGTCTTTAGGGTCTAAATTTCGTAATTCGTCGAGAGTCATGCTAGCTCCCCTGCCGTCTACGTGAAGCTGGTACTGAAGCATTAGCAGCCTCATCTACAGTCCGCGTTATTTTAATCGTAAGGGTAAACTCCGATAATTTTTGATTACCCACTTGTGCGGCTTTCACCTCAATCAACACAGGTTGCTCAAAGATTTCAGAGTCGTTTAAATTACGCATTAGAGTAGAAACACGGGCATTGGATTGCGCATAACCCACCAGAGTTATTTGATCGTTAAGCGCTTTGGCTTCTTTTAAATAAATACCCTCAGGGGTCTGCCGAACCAGCTGATCCATCGCGATAACCACTTCTGATCGGCCAGACTGCAAGCGCTCAACAATTTTTTTACGATCAAGTAATGATTGTTTCTCTGATTTCAATTTTTCAATTTCAGAAATTTCACGATCTAACTTGATATTTTCGTCCGTCAAAAATTGATTGCGCTCATTTTGGATTTCAATCCGAGCGGCATAAAAAAGATAGCCAGCCACAATCACGGCAATCGCCGCCAAAGCGGTTAACCCAAGTAAAACTAAATAGCGAGTCTGGCGTGCAACACGCTTTTGCTCACGGTGAGGAAGCAGATTAATCCGAATCATGAAGGGTCAAACCTCCGCATTGCCAATCCGCAGGCAATTAAAAGAGAAGGGGCATCCACTTGCACTTGTTTTCCACGTACTTTACCGGTTGCCATTCCTTGAAATGGATTGGCACGCATGGCGCTGCTGACATTGGTGCGGCTAGACACCGCGTCATCTAGACCATAAATAGCACTGCAACCACCAGCCAGCAGAATATGATCCACCGCGTTGTAGTTACTGGAGGTATAGAAAAACTGCAAGGAGCGGGAGATTTCAAGAGCTAAAGTATCAATAAACGGCTGCAACACTTCTGGCTCGTAGTTTTCAGGCAATCCACCATGCTTTTTAGCCTGCTCGGCTTCGTCACTCGACATGTTGAATTTGCGCTGAATTTCTTGCGTCAGTTGATTACCGGCATAAGCTTGATCACGGCTGTAGATAGACTGACCATCTTTAAAGATATTCATATGCATAGCAGTGGCACCGATATCCACCACTGCCACGATTTGTTTATCGCCATTATTGGGTAATTGTGGCTGCATCAATTCAAAAGCGGCTTGGGTGGCATACGACTCAACATCGAGCACCAGCGCACGTAAACCTGCGGCTTCAATCGCCGCGACGCGCTCATCCACTTTCTCTTTTTTTGCTGCCGCAATCAGTACTTCTTCTTCATCGGGCGCAACAGGAGAAACACCCAGCACCTGAAAATCGAGATTCACCTCGTCCAAAGAAAAAGGAATGTACTGATTTGCCTCAGTTTCAACCTGCATCTCAAGCTCACGCTCAGTCAAGCCGGCGGGGACCAAGATTTTTTTAGTAATCACCGCCGCTGGCGGCAGGGCAATCGCTACATTTTTGATCTTAGAGCCCATTTGCCGCCATGCACGTCTGATGGCTTCCACCACCAAATCCATATTGGCGATATTGCCATCACTCACGGCATCTTTAGGTAGGGGCTCAATCACATAGCGATCAAGGCTGTAGGTGGTGCCTGATAGACTCAACTCGACCATTTTCACGGACGAAGAGCTTATATCCACCCCAATCAGCGCAGGTGCTTTGGGTTTGAGGAAATCGAGATTCAACTCACTTTCCTTTTAAAAAAAAATTATTAAATGTAAGCATTTGCTAATCTTCTGTAGATCGTAGCAGTGCGAGATATACCTGTAAAGCATGGAGCTGGTTCTCGGTTGTTGTGCAACATTATTACTAACATTAGTGCTTTTTTAACATTTGGCGAGAAAAAATAAATGCCAAACATACATTCTCATATTCGCGTAAATTAGCAGCACTTCAAATATCTATATTTTAGCGATGAGCAAACGCCTCCTACTTATTTTTGCCGGTATCCTAATCAGCCTAGTGATCCTTGCCGCAGGCTTGGGTGCATTTGCACTGGTAATCACTTACCCGCGCCTGCCCTCCCTTGAAGCGCTCACAGATTACCGACCTAAAATTCCACTCCGCATTTACACCAGCGATAACGTATTAATAGGTGAATTTGGCGAAGAACGCCGCGCTTTTACCTCAATAGACCAAGTACCCTTGTTAATGAAACAAGCCATTTTGTCTGCTGAAGACGAGCGCTTTTATGAGCATGGTGGCATCGACTACCTTGGTGTACTTAGAGCCATGATAGGCAATCTGACCTCAGGGCAATCCAAATCTGGAGCCAGTACGATCACGATGCAGGTAGCGCGCAACTTCTACCTTTCTAACGAAAAAACCTTTACTCGTAAGTTCAACGAGGCATTACTCTCATTCAAAATTGAACACAATCTTTCTAAAGATCAAATTCTTGAACTGTACTTCAATCAAATCTACCTCGGTCAACGCGCCTACGGCTTTGCCTCAGCAGCTCAAACCTATTACGGTAAAGAGCTAAAACAACTTAGCCCAGCTGAAATGGCAATGCTTGCTGGCTTACCTAAAGCCCCTTCTGCCTATAATCCAGTTGTAAACCCTAAACGAGCTCAGCTGCGTCAGCAATACGTTCTACGACGTATGCACGAACTAAAATTCATCAACGACAGTGATTATGAGGTCGCAAAGAGCGCTCCGCTCGTTCTTAAACGAGGCCAGCAAGAGTACGCCGTGCATGCCGAATACTTGGCAGAAATGGTGCGGCAAATGATGCTAGAACGCTACAAAGAATCAACTTACACTGAAGGTTACAAAGTTTACACCACCCTTCGTAGTGATAGCCAAGAAACGGCCTATCAATCACTGCGACAAGGCTTGGTCGACTACGACATTCGCCACGGCTATCGTGGGCCAGAGGGCTTTGTTGCGCCTGAAGTAATTTTACCTGGCAAGGAAGAGCTACTCGATGAAACGCTTTCAGAGCAGAAAGATTCGGGCGATTTGCAAGCGGCGATTGTCTTAAGTGTCAGCCCTCAATCTGTTCGCGTCTATAAAAAAGGAGGGGAGCTACTAGTAATAGAAGGTGATGGCTTACGCTTTGCTAGAGCCATGCTTTCTGAAAAAGTGGCCCCAGCAATCAGAATTCGGCCTGGCGCAATTGTACGAATCAAGCAAATGGAGAAAGGCTGGGCTATTTCACAACTTCCTCAAGTTGAAGGTGCGCTTGTTGCATTAGATCCACAAAATGGGGCTATTCGCGCACTAGCTGGTGGCTTTGACTTTAACCGTAGCTCCTTTAACCATGTTACCCAAGCATGGCGCCAGCCCGGTTCTAGCTTCAAACCCTTCATTTATTCAGCCGCATTAGAGCGTGGTGTAACTCCTGCAACTCAAATCAACGATGCGCCATTGGTGATAGACCCAGCTCAGGTAGGAGGACAAAGCTGGGAGCCTAAAAATAGCGATGGCAAATTTGAAGGGATGATGAGTGTACGCTCTGCACTTACACGCTCAAGAAACTTGGTCACCATTCGTGTATTGCAAGCCATCGGAGTGGATTATGCCCAAGCACACATTAGCCGCTTTGGCTTTAGCCCTAAGCAACACCCTGCTTACTTAACGATGGCCTTAGGAGCAGGCAGTGTTACACCACTGCAAATGGCCGAGGCGTATGCGGTATTTGCTAACACTGGCTATCGAGTTCGCTCCTATTTTGTAGATAGAATTGAAGATGGCCACGGCCGTGTTCTAGCCAAGACCCAGCCAGAAGTTGCCGGTGAAAATGCACCACGCACTTTAGATGCGCGAAATGCCTTTGTGATGAATAGCCTGCTGCACGATGTGGCCACCCAAGGCACGGGAGCCAAAACCAATAGTTTAGGCCGCAGTGATTTGGCTGGTAAAACGGGGACGACCAATGATGCCAATGACGCGTGGTTTGCCGGTTATCAACCAGGCTTGGTGGCTATTTCTTGGGTAGGTTTTGATCAACCTCGCTCCTTAGGCGCTAAAGAGTATGGTGGAGTTGCGGCACTGCCAATCTGGGTTAACTTTATGAATAAAGCGCTAAAAGGCGTGGATAACGTCAGTTATCCTGTGCCTGAAGGCGTAACACCGCAGACCATGCAAACCGAGCGTGGCTCATATACTGAATATTTCTTCAGCGAATTCCTGCAAACCAATCCAGAATTAGGATTGGGAGGTGGAGCAGGGGCAGCCCAGCCACTGGATGAGATCAAAGAATTACTGTTTTAAAGTTGCAAAGTATAAGGTAAGGATGGGCCGAGCACTGCTTGGCCTGCCCTCATCGCGAGATCAAGGAATACTCTTTTAGGGATGCCTAATCATGAGCAAGCCATACGTTCTCGATCGCCAATATGCCCATCTACGCGCACAGATTTGTGAACGTGCCGCACGCTTAATTGCAGAAGATCATCTGCATGATTTTGCCTTAGCCAAAAAAAAAGCCGCCAAGCAACTTGGGATTAGTGAAGGGCGAATGATGCCCTCTAATCAAGAAATTGAAATCGCCTTGGCAAGCTATCGAGCGGTTTATCAACCTGAGCACAACGATAGCCTGAATCATTTGCGGCTAAAAGCACTCAAAATCATGCGTATTTTGGCGCAATTTCAACCCTATCTAACTGGCTCTGTACTTTCTGGCGTGGCAGGCCCCAATTCTGATATTAATTTGCTGCTGTTTTTAGATGACCCTAAATCAGCAGAGATATTTCTACTCAACCAACACATCGCTTACGATCTTCTCCCTGCTGCCAATGGTCGCCAACTTGCTGATTACCCTTCACTTTCTTTTTGGTATGACAATACCCAAATTAGTTTGCATGTAAAACCAAGGGCAGCAGAAAGAATTAAAGAAGAAAGAATGCGCCTTGATGAGCTAGAAGCATTACTCGCCTTTAGTGGCATGGTTGTTTAATCAGCCTCTATTTATCAACAGGCCCTTAGCCATAACTAAGTAGCAACGCGTATATCCTAGGATTAAAGTGCCACCAATGATATAAAGTGGCTTATCTCTTACTTGCTGATTACATAATGCAACAACCCCCAACACTAGAGCCGGTCTTTGTTTCTGACCCTGGGCCTTATCTAGTTACCTCTAGCATCGAAATTAAATACCTACTTAGCCAACTACTAGAAAAAGGCGAGATCATTTGCCTGTACCCAGCTGGCAAGCGCGAGCCTTTTGCGATTAGCACCTTCCTGGCGATGGATGATCAAGGCCTACTATTCGATGGTAGTAATGATAAAAAAACCAATGAAGCCCTAACTAAAGAAAACCGTATTTTGCTCGTTGGTGTGGTGAATAAAGTAAAAATCCAATTTGAGCTACCTAATGCCAATCTAGTTAGTTATGAGAGCCGAACGGCAATCCGTAGTGCGGGCCCCGTGCAAACTTTACGCATGCAAAGACGAGACTTTTATCGGCTTGATATTCCCATGTCACAAAAAGTGGTTTGCACCATTCCATTAGCGCATGGCGGTCATCCCGAGTTATTAGTCACGGATATTAGCTTGGGCGGTTTAAGCTTATTGGGCGTTTCGCCGGATCTACCCATGGTGGTTGGAAATACTTTGCATAATTGTCGAATTCAACTGCTTGATGTTGGTTTGATTGAGATCGATATGCAGGTATGCATTGTGATTGATGTAACGCTAAAAAACGGGATTAAAACCCAGCGCGTAGGCTTCCGTTTCTTCGACTTATCAGGAAAAATGCAAACGCTTATTCAGCGTTTTATCAATAAAATTGAACGCCAAAGAATCTCCCGCGAATGAAAAATGCCCCGCTCTTTTTTAGCCACACCTTAAGGCAAATCGAAACCGCTGCGGCCAGCTTATCGCTCATGCAAAGAGCGGGCAAAACCAGCGCGCAATGGGTGCTGAAACACTACCCTAATGCGCAAAATATTTATGTTTTGGCAGGATCTGGCAATAATGGCGGCGATGCTTTACTCACCGCAAAACAGCTACGTCATGCCGGTAAAAATATTTTTCTACGGCTTAGCGCGCCAGCAACACAGCCGGATGCGCAGCAGGCCTTGTCCGAATGGTTGGCCTGCGGTGGACAAATCCAAAACCACACCACCTTACACGCTGATTTAGCCATTGATGGCCTCTATGGCATTGGGCTTAATCGCGTACTTTCTACCACTGATAGCCAAATAATCCAAGAGCTGCAAGCGCTGGCCTGCCCTATTATTGCTTTAGATATCCCCAGTGGATTAATGGCCGATAATGGTGCAGGCAACGCGGTGCAAGCCACTCACACACTCAGCTTTATAGCGCATAAACCTGGCCAATTTACCGGCCAAGGCTGTAATGCCTGTGGTGAAATCCATCTACTGGATTTACAAATCCCCCAGTCTTTCTACCCAGAGCCAGATGGCTATTTACAAACGATAGCACCTAGCGCCATTGCCAATTTACTGCGCAAAGCGGATAGCCATAAAGGCAGTTACGGCACAGTAGGGATTATTGGCGGAGCAACAGCTATGGTTGGCGCCACGCTACTCGCTGGCCGCGCCGCGTTAAAATTAGGTGCAGGCCGTGTGGTACTTGGCTTACTCGATAAAATATTAAGCGTAGACCCCACACAGCCCGAGCTTATGCTGCATCCTGCAGCAGCTGCGCTCCAACACCCCGCGCTCACCATGCTAGTGATTGGCCCTGGGCTTGGCACTAGCCAAGAGGCAATGGCGCTGGTGCAGCAAAGCATTGCCAGCCCGCTGCCACTGCTGCTAGACGCAGATGCTCTTAATCTACTGGCAAGCACTAGCCAGTTAGCCGTAGCCATCACCCAGCGAAGTGCAGCCACTATTCTCACCCCACACCCAGCAGAAGCGGCAAGGCTGTTGCAAACCAACACCGCAACGATACAAGCCAATCGCATAGAAACAGCCCAAGCCATTGCCAAGCGTTATCACGCCACGGTACTACTCAAAGGTGCAGGATCAATTTGTACGAATGGGCAATCTTGGAGCATCAACGGCAGCGGCAATGCCGCCCTTGCCAGTGCTGGCCAAGGCGATGTGTTATCCGGCATCATCGCCGCACTCATCGCTCAAGGCCTAGCGCCATTGGCGGCGGTACAAAGCGGCTGCTGGCTACATGGCAGAGCAGCAGAAGACTGGTGCAGGGAAAATTTAGGCGGAATAGGTCTAAGCGCCAGCGAAACGATCATCTATGCCAGAGCAGCCTTGAATCATGCTTTAGCGACTTGCGAGTAGACCACTTACTTACGCAATCTATTTCAGGGCCTTCAGCACACCTCAAAACAAAAGGTAAAGCCCCATGCTGCGAGCTAAGGTGACATCCCGAGCACTTAAGTTTGAAAATACCCAAAGAAAATGGCCCCACTCAACAAAATGCCTTTCTCTATGCAGCCTGTAATTCAAGATGTCTTTTGGGGGACTGCCTTGTGCTTAGCCGTTTTCTGGCTCAGCGCAATTGTGAATGAAACGCCAACAGACCCTAGCAGCCTGCCGGGCTTACCACGCAAATAGCAGCGCACCATTTTGCTTAAGCCAAAGCCGTTTTGTTTTCCAATCTGGGCATGCTTCGGCAACGATGTCCCAGAAACGTGAGGAGTGGTTAAGCTCTACCAGATGCGCTAGCTCATGAATCACCACATAATCAATCACCTGCGGCGGAGCCTGCATTAAGCGCCAGTTAAGCCGAATATCGCCTAAGGCAGTGCAACTCCCCCAACGGCTTTTGGCTGAGCTTAAAAACAACTGCCGTGGCTGCAAGCCCATCTGCTCGCTCCAAAAGCCAAGTCTCTGTAAAAAATAAGCTTTAGCGCTGCGCTGATAAAAGCGAGTAAGCGCTGTTGGAAGGGGGATCAACTCAGAAACGTATAAAATTTCTGCTTCTAGCCGTGTCCTGCCCGCCGCCAGCTGCACAAACTTAGCTTGGCCCTGCCACAGCACGCTACTTCCCGCCGCCAAGGCCACAACGGCGGGCATAGGCTGCGCCAGCTTGGCTAATATCCACTTTAACTTACTTTGGATCGCCCGCTCAGCTTCTTTGATAGGGGCACGTGCAGGCAAAACAATAGTCAGCCCATCGGCGGTGATTTTCAGGCCAATTGAGCGGCGGCGGCTGCTACGCTCTACTTGATAAGCGATTTCTTTATCAGGCAGCCGCAATAAATAAGCTTCATTTTTTGGGCGCATAGCAGGGGCCAACGCCGCCAAAACGCTGGATTTCAGCCTCAATCCAGTTTTCAACTTCTTGGGTGACATCGTGCGGGCTACGCCCTGCAGGATCGATCGGCTTACCCACCACCATCACAATCTCACCAGGCCATTTTAAAAAGGAATTGCGTGGCCAATACTCACCTGAATTATGCGCAACCGGCACAATAGGCACTTCCAAATCCAGCGCCAAGCGCGCCCCACCTTGCTTATAAGGCTTATAAGCACCGGATGGTACACGCGTGCCTTCAGGGAAAATCACAATCCAAAAACCCTTAGCTAAGCGATCTTTACCTTGAGAAATTAACTGCTTTTGCGCCTCAGCACGGTTAGAGCGATCTATCGCAATCGGCGATAGGGTAGCCAAGCCCCAGCCAAAGATCGGCAGCTTTAATAACTCTTTTTTTAGCACCCAAACTTGCGGTGGAAATACATGCTGCAGCGCCAGCGTTTCCCATGCCGATTGATGTTTACTCATCACCACGGCTGGGTTAGCAGGCAAGTTTTCAAGACCTTCCACACGGTAAGTCAGGCCACAGGTAAATTTAAGCCATTTGAGCATAATCCATGACCAGCCACGAATAATGCGGTAACGCAGCATAGGGGGAAGCGGCAGAATGAGAATCGCAATGACACAAAAAATCGGAGTTACTATAGGAACAGCCAACCAGTACAAAATAGAACGCAGCCAAATCATTTAATCCTCACCTTCAGGAGCCAATAAATGCGCGGCAAAAGCCGCTAAATCGTCAAATATCTCCGTACCATCGGGCAGCAGACCTTTTCGTTCAGTTTTAACACCGTTACCGGTGCGCACCAAGATAGGCTTGCCCCCCACAGCCGCAATGGCTTGCAAATCGCGTAATGAATCCCCCACCATCACTAATTGCGCGCTCGGCACATGAAAGCGGCTAGAGATATCTAAGAGCATGCCTGGATTAGGTTTACGACAAACGCAGGTGGTGTCCGGTGCATGCGGGCAGAAAAACACCGCATCAATATGCCCACCCTGCTCGGCAAGGGCACGATGCATCTTGGCATGAATTCGGTTTAATACATCCACACTAATCATCTTGCGGCCAATTGCGCTTTGATTAGTCGCCACCACAATCGTCCAGCCAGAGCGGGATAATTCGCCAATCGCCTCTAAACTGCCTGCAACGGGAATCCACTCTTCCGGCGTTTTGATATAATCAGGACTATCTTCATTGATTACGCCGTCGCGGTCGAGAATCAAGAACTTCATACGCGACTCCGTTTTTCATCTAACAAGCATTAGGGTGGGCACGTCTTTGTGCCCACCCTACACGTGCCCACCCTACATTATTTTTTTACTCAGCCAGTAAAGACAGCTCTGCCACTTGATTCATTAGGCTTGCTAAGGCTGCGAGTAGAGCTTGACGATTACCGCGCACAGCTAGATCTTCTGCCATCACCATGACCGAATCAAAGAAAGCATCCACAGGCTCTTTTAAAGCACTTAATGCTTTCAATGCGCCCGTAAAGTCTTGGCTAGCCAAAGCACTGCTCACCATAGGTTGCAGTTTCAACAACTCGGCGTGTAGTGCAATTTCAGCGGCATCGCTCAGCAAGGCGGCATTTAGTACAGGTAAGTCGCCTTCAACCTTCTTCAGAATATTGCGAATACGCTTATTGGCCGCAGCCAAGGCCGTTGCTTCTGGCAGCGACTTAAATACCGCTACCGCTTGCAAGCGAATGACCATCTCATTTAAGAGGGTAGGTTTCAGCGCCAACACAGCGTCAATATCCGCAACTGGACAATCTGCAGCGAGGTAGTTTTTTAGGCGATCTAGCATAAAGCCATACACGCCTTCTACCGTACCCTCTGCTACGACTCCAGCAGGGAAGCTGCCAGCGGTAAGACTCAGCAACTCTTTTAAATCTAGCGGTAAATCAAGCACCATACGCAATACGCCCAGTGCGGCACGGCGTAAGGCGAATGGGTCTTTATCCCCCGTTGGGATCAGACCAATGCCGTAAATCCCCACAATCGATTCCAGCTTGTCTGCCAGCGAAACCGTCTGTGCTACAGCGCCAACCGGCAGGCTATCGCCTGCAAAACGCGGATGGTAGTGGCCTTCAATTGCAGCAGCAACGGCTTCGTTTTCGCCATCAATACGAGCGTAATACATGCCCATCACGCCTTGCAATTCAGGGAACTCACCCACCATATCGGCGATCAAATCTGCCTTAGCTAAATAAGCCGCACGTTTACAATCGGCTACATCGGCGTGCAGTTTTAAGGCAATCGCAGCGGCAATAGTTTGTAGGCGCTCAACACGCTCGAGCTGGCTACCAATTTTGTTGTGATAAACCACATTGGCCAATTGCGGCACACGGGAATCCAATTTTTTCTTTTTATCTTGTTCAAAAAAGAACTCGGCATCCGAAAGACGTGCGCGTAATACCCGCTCATTGCCATGAATAATATGGCTTGGGTCTGGTGTTTCTAGATTGGAAACAACCAAAAACTTAGGTAATAGCTTGCCGTTTTGATCCAGCAACGGGAAGTATTTTTGATGCTGCTGCATAGATAAAATCAAGCATTCCTGCGGCACAGCTAAGAATTTCTCATCAAAATTGCCGGTGTACACCACGGGCCACTCCACCAGCGCAGTGACTTCATCCAGTAGGCCATCAGCGGGCGCAATTTGTGCGTTTAACTCTAGGCAGGCATTGTTAAGCTGATCTGCAATCAAGGCACGACGGGCATCAAAGCTCGCCTCAACAAAGCCATCATCAAACAAACGAGCGGCGTATTCATCCGCATTAGCCAGCTCAATCGCCTCTGTTGATAAAAAGCGATGGCCCAGCGTGCTGCGGCCGGCTTCTAGGTGCAAGAACTGGGCAGGAATAACCTCGCTGCCATGCAGCACCACAAGACCATGCACTGGGCGAATAAACTGGCCGTCCCGATCGCCCCAACGCATCATTTTGGGTGCAGGCAGTTTTTTAAGCGTGGCGGCAATAATGCCCGACAAGACTTTAGTCAGCGCTTCACCAGCCTTGACCGAAGAAAAGACATAAACATCTTGCTTGCCATCTGAGCCTTGCGCCAATTGGGCCACATCCACACCGCAGCTACGTGCAAAGCCTGCCAAGGCAGGGGTTGGCACGCCATCTTTAAAGCCTGAAGCCACGGCAGGGCCGCGGCGCTCAATGGCTTGATCAGGCTGCACCGCCAGCACATTGGAGACCGATACAGCGAGCCGACGCGGGCTAGCAAAGGATTCCATTTCGGCTTCTTTGGCGACAAAACCCAATTTAGCTAATTCATCAAAAATGCCACTGGCAAATACAGCGCCCAATTTAGGTAGAGCTTTAGGTGGTAATTCTTCGGTAAAAATTTCTATTAGCAGTGTTTGAGATACAGAATTGGACATGGGATTTAATTCTCTGATATGACGCAGTGGCATTTTGAAAAAAGGTTTCGCCCACAAAAGATCACGAAAGCTAAGCCACTGATTTCGCCCCTATTTAGTCGGCAACATGCAGCAATACAGGCAACTTTGCCACACATTGTTTATGTCTTTTGTAGGTAAAAGATGTTTTTGTAACATCAGTTAATTTTCTTCTAATTTAGCTTTAGCTTCTTTCTCTGCCATAATTTTGCAGACTTGACGAACAAAATCACCGCCAAAGCTATTGGCTAGCGGCTCATCGAATTCCCACTGATAACCAGGAATATCATAACGTGCCACCTGCCGGTTTTCTGTATCACGCATATCGCTTAAAGTGCCGGCCATTTTCTTAGATGGGCAATCAATCGCATGGCGCGAGTACTTCACGCGAAATTGCTTTTTAGTTACTTCATCCGTTTGGTCTTCATTAAACTTCTGTTGCAACCAAACATAAGTGTACTTAGTAGGCGCGTAGTCGTCGTCGTGGGTAATCGATTTCACATCGACGAACATTTCATAATCCGCCATCACCCCATAACTGCGCCAATCGCCCTCTTTGGGAACTTCAAGCGGGCCATAGACCTCATCTTCAAATTTTCCACAACCCGTCAGCAAAGCAATCAAGATTAAATAGCGGATCATCGCCATCACCTAACTAACTTGGCACATTGGGAAACCCAATGCTTCACGCGAATCGTAATACGCCCTCGCCACTAGGCGAGAAAGCGTACGCACGCGGCCAATATACGCTGCACGCTCTGTCACTGAAATCGCGCCACGCGCATCCAGCAAGTTAAAGACGTGTGAGCACTTCATCACCATCTCGTAGCCTGGCAAGGCTAAGTTGGCTTCCATTAGGCGCGCGGCTTCGCTCTCAAATTTATTAAATAAATCGAGCAGCAGCGGCACATTGGCGTGTTCAAAGTTATACGTCGATTGCTCTACTTCATTTTGATGGTAGATATCGCCGTAAGTCACTTTTTGGCCATTTGGATAAACTGTCCACACTAAATCGTAAACGTTTTCCACGCCTTGCAAATACATGGCGAGTCGCTCAACACCGTAGGTGATTTCGCCCAGTACCGGCTTACAATCAATACCGCCAACCTGTTGGAAATAAGTGAACTGAGTGACCTCCATCCCGTTCAACCACACCTCCCAACCTAAGCCCCACGCGCCCAAGCTTGGGCTTTCCCAATCGTCTTCTACAAAGCGAATATCGTGCACACTGGTATCAATACCCAGCTCACGCAAACTACCCAAATAGAGATCTTGGATATTGTCTGGCGATGGCTTTAAAGCCACTTGAAATTGGTAATAATGCTGCAAGCGATTTGGGTTTTCGCCATAACGACCATCCTTAGGACGACGTGAAGGCTGCACATAAGCGGCATTCCAAGGCTCTGGGCCTAGGGAGCGCAGAAAGGTTGCGGTATGGAATGTACCCGCGCCTACTTCAATATCGTAAGGCTGCAATAGCGCGCAACCATTACGGCCCCAGTAGTTTTGCAGCGTGAGCAGAATTTCTTGGAAAGTCAGCATATTCCCATTCTCGTTCTTTAATATTCTTAAACGCCCTGATTCTACTAGCTTTTACCCTTTATCGGGAGATCAGGATGGATCCTCAGCTTATGCTAATCACAGTATTTTGCTGTGTAAGCACTCAATGAAGTGATTTGTTTGATTCGCCAAGCAACTGAAGTGCCTGCTTAAACTCCCGCTGCTGGACTGCGCATTGAATCTGCAAAAAATACCGCCAACCATAAAAAAAGGGGCATCCATAAGCTTGAAAAGAAAAAATAACGCTGACCAAAACATAATAGCTACCGTACTCGCCACTAGCGCGTTAGCAAGCCGAAGCTTTAACGCAATTGGCTTTCCCTGCTGGCCCTAGAAAATTCGTTGCAGCAGCAAGTATTGATTCCGAATAACTTTGAAAGGTTTAGTTAAAATCTAGTCAGCAAGACTTAACGTTACTTAAAAATAGACCGCCAAGGATCATCGCGCCATGTGTGACATGGTAATCACCTGCAAGAATACTCAAAACCCACCTACACAGCCCAGAGGGGCTTAGCACAGCCGACCTTGCCTCTCGTTAACCTCAGATCATGTCGCGAAAAAATATTTTCTATTTTTTACAATTACTAACCTACGAATAACAACAAGCCTAAGTTATGCTTAAGCTACGCTTGCCTGCTCAATACATTTAAAGAACTATGAAAAAACTATTATTAATTGCTTCCCTAACGCTTTCTGCCAGTGCTCAAGCTCGCTTAGATCTTGCTCAGCTTCGTGAAGCCGCCCGTAGCCGCGATTTACCCAGCATCGCAAAAATGGCCGACTCCAGCGCTGGCGAGCCCTTAGAAATGTATCCACGTTATTACTGGCTGAGTACGCAAATTTCCAGCGTCAGCGAAAGTGATGCGCAAAGCTTTTTTAAAAATTACGGCAATAGCCCGCTTGCAGAACGCTTTAGAGTGGAATGGCTCAAAGAATTGGGGCGCCGTAAAAGCTGGGTGAGTTTTGAGACCGAATACGCAAAGGTAGATAACCCAAGCAATGAATTAGTCTGCCTTAATGCGCAAGCTGGCTTGGCCAATAATGAGCGCGGCCCTTTACTAGAAGCCAAAGCGCTATGGTTTTCATCTAAGCCGCAAGCAGAGGCTTGCAACCCCGTATTTGATGCCTTATTTAATAGCAATGATCTTGGCACTGCCGATGCTTGGACACGTATCCGCATTGCACTGAGCGGCAATCGCACTGAGCTTGCACGGCAATTAGCACCCCGCGTTGGTTTCCCTGCTGAATTCAGCGTTAAAAATGTGAATGCAGTCGTTGCCTCGCCCGATAAACAGCTCGGCAAGCTCTCACTCGCCACCCCTGCTGGCCGTGAATTAGCCATCTATGCCTTAGGCAGAATCGCTAGGGCTAGCCCAGATCGTGCGGCTAGCCTATTAAACAATCTAGAGAGCCAATTGCCTGCCAAAGATAAAGCTTATGCTTGGCAACAGATCGGCCTAGTTGCCGCAAAAAAACAGCATGAGCAAGCCTCCAACTGGCTGAGCAAGGGCGATGGCCAAGGCATGGAAAGCGAGGATCGCGCTTGGGCAATTCGTGCGGCTTTGCGTTTCTCTAATTGGGATACCGCGCTTGCCCGCATTGAAGCGCTGCCCACCAAGGAGCAGCAAGAAAGTAGCTGGATGTATTGGAAGGCTCGCATCCTTAAAAGCCAAAATAAAACACTGGAGGCGAATCAGCTTTGGGCCAGTACGGCTGAGAACCACGACTTTTACGGCTTATTATCAAGAGAAGAATTAGGTAATAGCATCTCGCCCGCCAAGGTGAGCTACAAGGCAAGCAGCGAAGAAATCAAACAAGTTCGCGCAATGCCTGGCGTGCAACGTGCCTTAGCACTGATCGATCAAGATTGGCGGATAGAGGCTATTCGCGAGTGGAATTGGGCAATGCGCGGCCTCAGCGATCAGCAATTACTGGCGGCATCGGAGCTAGCGCTCAAGCAAAATTGGTTTGACCGTGCCATTTATTCGGCTGAACGCACCAAGCAATTGCACGATTTTAGCCTGCGTTACCTCACACCTTACCGCGAGGTGATCGAGCCCGCAGCTAAAAACGAGGGCTTAGACCCCGCGTGGGTTTACGGCCTAATGCGCCAAGAAAGCCGCTTTATCAGTAACGCCCGCTCAGGAGTTGGTGCAGGTGGGCTGATGCAAATAATGCCTGCCACAGCCAAGTGGATTGCAGCAAAAATGGGTAATAAGCGCTTTAATACCGCAGAAGTTCACGACATTTCGACCAATATCACGTTTGGTACCTTCTATTTGCGTTATATCTGGGAGCAGCTAGACGATAACCAAATTTTGGCAACAGCAGGCTACAACGCTGGGCCAGGACGAGCCCGTGCATGGCAAGGCAAACAAACACTGGATGGCGTGATTTATATCGAAACCATTCCCTTTGATGAAACCCGCGATTACGTGAAAAAAGTGATGGCTAACGCTATTCATTATGCTCACGCTTTTTCTGGGCAAGGTATGCCACTCAAACAAAGGCTGGCCAATATTAATGCCAAGGCTGGCTCCGCCGAATAAAAGGCCACAAGATGCAAAACATTCTATTGATAGGAGGCAGCGGCTTTATTGGCCGCCAGCTAGCCGCCAAGCTCGCTACGGCAGGACACCACGTCACCTTGCCAACACGCCAGCGTGAGCAGGTGCGGGCTGACTTACTGCCGCTCACCCACCTTAATCTGATCAACGCCGATGTGCACGATCCGGCCACCTTGGCCAAGCTAGTGGCAGGCCAAGACATAGTGATCAATTTAGTTGGCATCTTGCAAGGTTCTGAAGCCAGCTTTAAACGCGCCCATGTCACGCTCACCGAAAAAATCATCACCGCCTGTACCGAGCAAGGCGTGCATCGCTATCTGCATATGAGCGCCTTGGGTGCCGATATCCATGGGCCATCCATATATCAGCGTAGCAAAGGCGAGGCAGAAGCACTGGTTTTAGCCAGCCGCTTAGATTGGACTATTTATCGACCATCTGTGGTATTTGGTGAGGAAGATCAATTTTTAAATCTATTTGCATCCCTGCTTAAAATAGCGCCATTTGTACCACTGGCAGGGGCGGACACGCGCTTCCAACCTGTATGGGTGCAGGATGTCACGCGTGCTTTTGCCGAAGGCGTGAGCAATACCGCCCTAATTGGCAAAACACTTAGCCTCGTCGGCCCCAAGGTTTATACCCTCAAAGAATTAGTGCGCTATACCGCTCAGACTATTGGTACATGTAGGCCTATTATTTCCTTACCAAATTGGGCCGCAAGGGCACAAGCTAGCCTAATGAGCCTATTACCCAACCCTCCGCTTAGCCACGACAACCTTGACTCCTTGCAAGTCGATAATATCGACTCCGCAGGCTTTGCCCCTGAGCTCGCTTGGCGGCCGATGGCCTTAGAGGCCATCGCTCCTGGCTATTTAGCCACGAACAAAGCCAACCGCTACAACCGTTTACGTCGCCATGCGGGCAGAAAATAAATCACTATTTTTTTACTTATCCTCAATGAAAAGGGTTTAACCATGCAAATTGTTATCGGCAATCTTCCTGCTGAAGTTAGTGTAGAAGACGTGCAAACACTGCTTACCGATGAAATTGGTTTACATGAATTTGGAGCGGTAACGATCACCGAAGGCGGCTCCGATAACGCACTGGCCTTAGTGCAACTACATACAGAAAGTGCTGCGGCGGCAGATGTACTCACCGCAAAGATTTCCGGTTTTCACTGGAAAGGTCGAGCGCTCACCAGTAGCCATACCCATATGTTTAAAGAAGGCTAGCAGCCTGTCAGACGTAAGCGATCGTAGCGAGGGGAAGACCGGTTTGAGACAGATTTCGTGGGTTTTTGAAGCGAATAGCTGGCTATTCAACGAGAAAATGCGTGAAATATGGCCAAATCAGGCTTGTCCGTAGTAGATCAGTCTTAAGTCCGACAGGCTGCTAGGCTCTTAAGTTTTAAATCAAATATCAACCGAGTTTAACCATGCGCATCGCCGTTTTTGATAGTAAAAAATACGATAAAGCCTCACTTAGCCAAGCCAATCTCCCCCATAGACATGAACTGGTGTTTTTTGAAGACCGCCTCAATATTCAAACCGCAGCGCTAGCATCGGGCTTTGAAGTGGTTTGCCCGTTTGTAAATGATCGTGTTGATGCTGCCACCTTGGAGCAATTGGCTAAATTAGGCGTTAAGTTAGTGGCGCTGCGCTGCGCTGGCTTTAATGGCGTTGATCTTAATGCGGCGGCCAAGTATGGCATCAGTGTGACGCGAGTTCCCGCTTACTCACCTGAAGCCGTTGCCGAGCACGTCTTTGCCCTGCTGCTTACCTTAGTGCGCAAAACACACCGCGCGTATAACCGAGTACGGGATGGCAATTTCTCGCTAGATGGCTTAGTGGGCTTTAATTTGCATGGCCGCACCTTTGGTGTAATTGGCGCGGGCAAGATTGGTGCCGCTACCATGTCGATTGCGCATGGCTTTGGGTGCCGAGTACTGGCTTTTGATCGCAACCCCACGGCAGAACGCGCGGCAGAAATGGGCTGCGAGTTTGTTTCGCTGCCTGAGCTATTAGCGCAATCAGATATTATCTCGCTGCACACCCCTCTCACGCCAGAAACCAAGCACTTGATTAATGCCAATACCCTGGCAGGAATGAAGCACGGTGCTGTGGTCATCAACACCAGCCGAGGCGGTTTAATCGATACCAACGCCCTACTCGATGCGCTCAAAAGCGGCCAAGTAGGCGGTGTGGGTTTAGATGTCTACGAATACGAAGAAGGTGTATTTTTTGAAGACCTATCTGGCTTTGCCTTAGAAGACGATACGCTGGCACGGCTCACCACCTTCCCCAATGTCATGATCACCTCGCATCAAGGTTTTTTAACCACTGAAGCCTTAGAAAATATCGCTGAGGCAGTGCTCTGTGAAGTCAGCGCCTTTGCGCATGGCAAGCCGTTGATTAATCCTGTAACGGTGTAAGTCATTACAAGGCCTGCGGGCCTTGCCTTGCTATATAACGCGCCTAACCCAACAACCAGCTAGCCGCCTATCGGACTTAGACGGTCGAAGCGAAAAATCGCATGGTCGAGACCAGATTTTGCCGGATTTGCAGCGCCAATAACGAGTTATTGGTCAAAAATCTGGTGAAATATAGGCCGATCAGGTGATTTT
>Ga0247722_10000321_pt1 | contig 30733 bp, 31 predicted proteins | sample MSEWelMarce3H_FC_FD_189094 | JGI IMG/M metagenome (GOLD analysis project Ga0247722, IMG submission 189094) | Subsurface sediment microbial communities from gas well in West Virginia, United States - MSEEL Well Study Marcellus 3H_FC | ecosystem: Environmental > Terrestrial > Deep subsurface >... | reverse complement strand
GCCGTCAGAGTCCCTGTAGAAGTGGTGGAAGAAGTGGGAGTGGCCGTCAGAGTCCCTGTAGAAGTGGTGGAAGAAGTGGGAGTGGCCGTCAGAGTCCCTGTAGAAGTGGTGGAAGAAGTGGGAGTGGCCGTCAGAGTCCCTGTAGAAGTGGTGGAAGAAGTGGGAGTGGGGGTTAATGACGGGGTAGAAGAAGGTGTTTCCGTTGGACACTCACAATCTTCGGGGCATGTCTGACACGATTCATCCGCACTGCAAAACGAATCCCCACAGATGGAAGTGGGAGGATCACATGGGCTCTGACAATCTTCCGAACAAGAATGACAATCCTCACCATTATTACACTGACCGTCCCCACACCACATGTAGTACTCACACTTGCCTGTACCGCGATCGATGTACTGTGAAGGGCATACACATGCAGTGCCATCCCAGTAGGCACCCTCAGGCGCTCCAATACAATCACTTGGTTGAATATCGCGACACTTATCGCCATCCAGGATCATTCCAGGAGGGCATGTACATTCTGCACCTGACCATACACCATTCATATATGAACAATCCGGTTGATTTGCCACACAGTTTCCATACCCATCCATGCTATAGCCTTCGGGACAGGGAGGATGACCACATGTTGAACCACAATCCTGACTACAGGACTCACATGTTTCCCCATTATTACAGGTGCCATCCCCACAGTATTCCGTTGGAGTGCAAGAGCCACAATCGGCGGGGCAACTTACACACGACTCTCCAAACTCCGTACTGCAAACTGCGTCACCACATGCAGGCAGGGGTGGATCACAAGGGCTTGGGCAGTCCTCTGTACAGGAATTGCAGTCTTCCCCGTTGTTACACTGACCGTCCCCACACCACAGATAATATTCGCATTTTCCATTACCGCGATCAATGTACTGCGACGCACATACGCAGGCGGTGCCGTCCCAGTAAGCACCATCAGGTGCTCCAATACAGTCGCGGGGCTCAACAGGGCGACACTTCGACCCATCCATAATGGTCCCCTCTACACATACACAGTTCGATCCATCCCATACTCCATTTGTAGAAGAGCAGTCAGGTTGGCATTCGCCGCAGTCACCGCGACACGTATCGCACGTCTCATTCGCATCACAAAACCCGTCTCCACATACATCCTGACATCTCCCACAGTCACCTGGACAGGAGCTACAGGTCTCATCGCTAGTACATGCGGCGTCTCCACAGTGGCTCACTATAGGGCATGTACCACAATCATCCGGACAAGCCTGACAATCCTCCCAAGGGTCACAGATATGGTCGCCGCAAAAGCTTTCTTGAGGAGAGGGTTCTTCACAGATGCCACAGTCACCTGGGCATGTTTCGCATGTTTCCCCAATAGAAGGGTCACACTGCCCGTTTCCGCAAAAAAGCGGGGGACAACAATCATCCGCGCACGTATCACACGTTTCACCGATATCCCCATTACATACAGCATCGCCGCAATACTGATCAGGACAGACACCACAGTCAGTTGGACAGGACTTACAATCCTCTGTTATATCACAGACATCATCGCCACATACTGCCAGTGGGCATTTGCCACAATCACCAGGGCAATACATACAGTCCTCCCCTATTTCCATATCACACGTACCATCGCCACATTTTCCTTCTATCGCATACATACTTCTGACATCGGGTGGTCTTCCACCACTAGCTTGCAGAACCCCTACGAGTCCCACGATCAACATGAAAATCGGCCGCATTCTACTACTCTATTATCTTTTCTCCCCCGTTTTAAGCCAAAACAGAGTCATCCATTGTTTATATAGATTTTATTTGGCGACTCTGCCGGTTTATTTTATGGTGGTTTTCTGATTGCTAGATTCTGCATCTAGAAGTCCGACGTCATGCGCTCAATCAGGCCTGAGGCCGCATTGCGATACACCTGTACATTGCGGAGTGTGATATGACCATCCGCCCACCCTGGCATGGCCTGGAGATCATCGATGATGTTCCGCTTGTCACCCTCACGACGACCGAAGTAGGGATGACTGATCACCGGCCCAACGAAGTCGTGCGCCATCGTACAGGTCTTCACCCCATTGAGAATGAGAGAGTGGCCCGCGTCCAGCACGAAGTTGTAGATCGCTGTAGGATGCGTAATGCGCTGAATGGGCCCCATATCTGCAGGGAACTTCCACTCTCCACGAACACAGACAGGATGCCAGATCGTGAAGGCCGTCTGAGAACCGAACCCCAGTCGGACAACCTCCGTCTCCTTGACGAGCGTCTTGATCACACATCGGATGCGGAATCCATCATACACAACGTCTCCCGCCTTGAGGGCGTCAATACGCTTCTCCGACCCGTCTCCCATCTTGGCAAGACCGTCCCCCAGGAAACACGGGCCCGCAGCGGAGTTGATGGAGGCCATGTTGATCGGGCGATGGAGCGATCCACGGGAAAGCGATGCCGTGGGCGCAGGGAGATCGTTGAAGATCTTGTCGCCCTGGTCGATCAGGTGATGCACCGTTGCAGACCCATACACCTGGGAAGTCGCGTCCTTGAAGTTGATGGGCCAACCTCTACGGTGACTGCAGAGCACCGCCGGCAGATAGTGACGACCCCAGCGGGCAAAGTTATCCGGCTGGAGTGCCTTCGCGATCTGACCCTTGTCGCCATCAACATGCCAGAGATCCTGACGGAGTGCAGGGATGAGGGCACCGAACCCCACCCCAACCAGTGAATCGTGGAGTGCCTTCATGTCATCGGGGCCGGTGGCACCACCTGCCTCTGCAGCAGCAATCGCATCGGCAATCCGGTCAATGGCAACCTGCACAATGATCTGCTCATCCCCCACCGGAATAGAGCTCTCGGCAGCATCGAAGACCTTGTCCGTATTGTCGCAGGCCACCGTGACTCCCACCGCCTCCGCGGTCTCCACAGCGAAGTCCAGAATCTGACCAGTCTGGATGAACCCTACGGGAATGACGGTTCCACTGTTCGTATATATGCGGACACCACGATGGGCACAGCTCATCAGATTGGCCATCATGTGGATGAAGACCGTACCAACCATGCTACCATCAGGGATGTAATTGACGGTTCCATTTCCGGCTGCGGCAATGGCCTGGAGGAGCGGCATGTCTAGTGAGCGCCCGAACCCGTACCCCACCGTATGAACCGTGAGACGACAGGTGGGATGACTGTCCCGCCAGGCCTGGAAGGCCGCCACGATCCCGCGGGGAGGATTGTAGCTGGGATCCGACTCTCCGTCAGTCTGGAGAATGATCACCACGTTGCGATCACGGAATCCATCGGCCATCTTCAGCGCATGATGGAGACCACCCCAGATGTTCGTTCCACCACGGGGACTGACCTGTGACAGACACGCATGAGCCGCGGACTTCCCCATCGTAGTCATAGGGATTGGGCTGAGTGCGGTCTGCTGGCGATCATCGAAGAGGACAATACCGAGCTCATCCTGGGGACGGAGAAGCTCAATCTGGGTGGCAACAGAGTGACGGACCAGATCCGCGCGACTGAAGAATCCCGCATCCGTCTGCACAGTGCTGCGATCTACAGAGGAGTTCCCCATGGATCCACTGATATCCAGCACGTCGATGACCGTTATGGGAAGTGCAGCAGCAGGGTCATCCGCCACAGAGAGACGAACACGACTCTTGCTGACCCCAGCAATGGGATTCACCGTCACCGTGATCGGCTGCATGGTGTAGGAAGCAGGAAGGGCCTGGGCTGGGGCAGCTGCAGGCGGACTATCGCGAATAAGAGACCGAAGTGCGATGTTCGGTACAAGAGACTGTGAAGTCATGGGAGCGCGGGTAAGCGGGGAAGTGGTGTGTCCCGCAGCAAACCAGGCCTCGATGGCGGCACGTTCGTACGTGATACCATCGGAACCAATCACGGGATCTGACATGATCTCCTGAGTGATAGGGCAGTAGAAGTTATCGTTTGCAGTGGTCATCGTGGTTGCAGAGTTCATTGCAGTGGTCATTGCAGAGTTCATCGTACCTCTACACGGCGACAGTTAGGTGCGGTGTCACTTTTTTGCCTGCACCTTGCACGTGGGATAGCATGGCTCAACGAACCGGAAGATGTCCGATCCATACTTCACATATTCAGAGAGCGACGCACCCAGGAAGAGACCCACTGCATATTTATAGACCTCCGTTTCGCGATACCCAAACAGGAAATTCAACGCAAAGTAACAGATCATCAGAAACAACATCCACATCCAATGATGAATATGATAGCAGTCATTACTACAGAGATCCGTGTTGCGCACAATGACCATATTAGGGAAGAACTTGCCTTCGTGATCCTTGCGCTTGCCACCAAAGAGATAGGTTAGTACAAACCCAACAGCAAACAGACCGCCAATCTTTACCCAATCCGTCTCTGTTTCCTTGCCGGGTTTTATGCGAACAAAAAAGATATAGTATATGGCGCCGATACAGGCGGCGGCTCCGATTAATTTTGCATACATTCTATTCTGTGGATGTGTTTTGGTCTAGGATGAACACAACAGACATTCCGCCGGCTCCTCCTGCTTCTTTTGTGCGGCGATCATCGATGGATCCACCGTGAATTTGATGGCCTGGACCGCGGACTTCGTGCGGAGATAATACAGACCCGTCTTCAGACCCTTTCGCCAAGCATAGAAGTGCATACTGGAGAGCTTTGCGATCGTGGGATCCTGTACGAACAGATTCAGACTCTGACTCTGACAGATGTAGGCACCGCGATCGGCCGCCATATCGATCAGCGTTTTCTGTTTGATCTCCCAGACGGTTTTGTATCGACTCTTGATATCGGCAGGAATATCCGCGATTCCCTGAATGGAACCGTTGGCCGCAATGATGCGATCCTTCATATCAGAGGACCAGAGACCCAACTTCAGGAGATCTGCCACCAGATACTTATTCACCACCGTGAATTCACCCGCCAGAGTACGACGGGCATAGATGTTTGTGGTGAAAGGCTCAATACACTCGTTGTAGCCCAGGATCTGACTCGTGGAAGCCGTGGGCATCGGTGCTACCAGGAGAGAATTGCGGAGCCCGTGCGCCTTGACGGTTTCACGGATACCCGCCCAATCCAGATATGCGGCGGACTTCGGTGCAGTCTGACCGGCCCACAGATCCGGTTGCAGGAGACCCTTCGATGCCGGTGATCCAATGAACGTTTCATAGGGGCCGTCGCGGGCCGACAGGGTCGCCGACATGGAGAGTGCCGCATAGTAGATGTTTTCGAAGATCTCCTGATTGAGCGCGGCGGCGTCGGGGGTCTCCCATGCCATACCCAGCTCTGCAAACACATCCGCCAGACCTTGCACGCCCAGGCCAATGGGGCGATGGCGCATGTTGGAACGTTCGGCTTCGGGTGTAGGATAGTAGTTGATGTCGATCACGCGATTCAGATTGCGCACAATCACTTCCGTGACCGCGCGGAGACGATCGAAGTTGAATACAGGGCACTCATCCGTGCTGCCCCGCTCCAGGAAATGCGGGAGTGCGATGGAGGCCAGATTACAAACAGCGGTCTCATGTTCGTCGGAGTATTCCATGATTTCCGTGCAATTGCCCGCCAGGATACCATTGAAGACACCAGCATGGTTCTCCGGTTCGTTGAAGCAGTAGGTATCGTCGCGTCGCCCGTGATCTATCACGGAAACCACTGTCTGTTCAATGACATCGCCCTGATCATCCGTGAAAGAATACAGGCGATCACCTGGTTGGAGATGATGAGCATCGACGCGTGGCGCCTTAGCAATGGGTCTATCCGACTCCATAATGAACTTGTGGTAAGGAGTGCAATCCATGTACATGAACTCCCCGCGGCCACGGCAGCGCTGCATGACCGTCACCGTTAGAAGTTGCTGATCCTCACCCGTCTTCTTCACTGTGACTTCTGACAGGTGATTACCGTTCCAGATTGTTACGCGCTTATCGACAACATCGCAGATGCGCACGAACTTCTTCTTCGGAGTTTCATAGATATTCAGGCCGTGCCACTCCCCTTCATCTTCATAGACCTCCAACTCCGTCTCTGGGGCCACGCACAGATTGGAGGACTTGATCGTGCCCAGATTCTTCTGATTGGACTTCATATTGGCGGCATCCTTGTAAAGGAGATAGGGAGTACCCGTCTCAATCTGACTCACCAGAATATCCGACCATAGCTTCTGGGCAGACACCGTGCGCTTGGCACGCCCTTCCTGTTCATAGCGTTCATACAGGGCTTCGAAGGCATCGCCATAGACATCCGCCAGACCCGGTGCCTCATGCGGGCAGAAGAGCGACCAATCACCGCCGGCCTCCACGCGCTTCATGAAGAGATCCGGGATCCACAGAGCGTAGAACAGATCGCGGGCGCGCTCTTCCTCCGATCCCGTGTTCGACTTCATCTTGAGGAAGGCCTGGATATCCGCGTGCCAGGGCTCCAGATAGATGGCGAAGCTGCCATTGCGCTTACCGCCCCCCTGATCAACGTAGCGCGCAGTATTATTGAATACGCGGAGCATGGGGACCAGACCATTAGATGTCCCCTGAGTGCCAGAAATGATTGTCCCTTGCGCCCGAATATTATGCACATGGAGGCCGATGCCACCGGCATACTTGGAGATCTGTGCGCATTGCTTGAGCGTATCGAAGATTCCTTCAATGCTGTCGTTCTTCATGGCAACCAGGAAACAACTAGACAGCTGGGGGCGGGGAGTACCGGAATTGAAGAGCGTAGGAGTGGCATGGGTGAAGGCCTTGGAACTCATGAGTTCATACGTTTCCTTGATGCGGTCCATACGGGTTTCAAGCGGGATGTCACCCTGGCTAGACCCAGAAGAGGATCCCCAGATACCAACGGCAACACGGAGCCACATATATTGCGGAGTCTCCACAATACGACGGGAACGGTCGCGCATCAGATATGCACGCTCCAACGTCTTGAAACCAAAGTAGTCCAACAGGAAATCGTTCGCAGGTTGCACAATCGCATCCAGTGCATCGGCATTCTCACGAATGAAAGCGATCACATCCGCAGCTAGCGCAGGTGTAGGATTTCCGTGACTATCCTTCAGGCTGGCCAGAATGGCCGTCGCCTCAGAGAAACGAGCCGGTGCATTGCGCTGACAATTGCTGATGATGATCTGCGAGGCCATGTGACCCCAATCGGGATGTACGGTGATGTAGGAGATGGCCAGTCGTGCAGCCAATTCATCCAGTTCAGACGTTTGAACTCCATCATGGATCTCAGAGAGTGTCAGTTGGGCCAGACGTGTGTAATTTACAGAGAGCCCGGTAGCGGCCTTCCGCATGCGTTCGAGTACCTTGTCGAACTGAACCATCTCCTTGTCTCCGTTGCGCTTGATTACGTACATATCTACTGTGGTATTCATCGTACGGGTCGGGGTGCAACCGCACCAACAAGGTCACTTTTTGCCTAAGCCCCCCTATGACAAAATAGACAGAACACATAGAGAATGCAGTTGTTGATCATTGTTACAATCATTCTGGCGGCGCTTACCGGGCTCTACGCAATGACCATCCAGGGCTTCAAGAGTGGCTGTGGATCTAGCAAAGAGCGATTCATGGATTACATTACTGCCCCGACACAGCCAGGCCTGGACGGCACCGACGTGAATCTGGCCGCTTTTCCGGAAGGACAGCAGGGTCTCCTAGTGGATTGTATGACTGCCAAGGTGGGTCTGACTGCGTTTGGTGCCGGTGAATGTGCTGCAGGAGACTTTGCCCGTCAGATGGAGCTAGGTGGGCAGTACGTGCAACGAACAAACAACTACCGACGTGATTACCCCGATAACTGCTCCGCACCTCTGTCGGAATTCGTCGGTGCCATGTACGCCCCCAAGGCCGGCGTGGGACTCACAGTGCCTTGCAACGGTCAATGTTAGACCGTTACGGATGTGAATGCATCACGCTAGGGCAAGCGCGCGGGTTTAAAAGTTGATTGTGGGGTGCGTTGTTGAAGGGCGAATTTACGATGAATCGTGCAATTGAATTAGCAAAAGAAGCATTGGCCCGTGGGGATCTCCCAGTAGGAGCCGTTATAGTGGATAAACACGGCACAGTCATAGGAGAAGGCAGTAACTCCAAACGATGCGCACATCTCCATGCCGAAATGATCGCAATGGAAGCCGCGTGTCGAAACAATGTTGGTCGCCTTGATGGGGCCACCCTCTATGTCACATTAGAACCATGTATAATGTGCCTTGGAGCCAGTATGTTGCAGCGCCTGGATACGATTGTGTATGCCGCACCGTCGGCGCGATTCGGGGCGTTTTCCTGTGGGCTCGTTTCACAGGATCGGCTCCCCTATTTCCATCAGATACGGATTCAAAGAGGTATGTTTGCAGAGGAATCAGTGGCTCTTCTGCAAACATTCTTTCGTTCTAAGCGAGTTAAAAAAGGTTTATGAAACTGCGAATATCGCGGATAAGTGAGCGGGAGGCAACCGCAGCCAGCGGTGCTGCAAAAAAGAACATGCCATCCACATACATCGGATCTAAATCCAGTCGATGCGCATTTTGTTTGACCCAGAGACGGATTTCATCAATTAAGATTACCAATACCGGCAGCTGAATCAAAAAACGGACGGAACGCGGCAGAAATGCTAACAAGTTATCCAGAATAATTGAAATCAGAAGCGCTAAGATACTGACGGCAATAACCAAAATGTATCGTGCAGCTATCATTTTCCCTATTTTGGAGACCGATTATTTGCTGCCGAGCCACCCAGAGGCATCTGGTTCTACCATTTCAATCACGGAACCCGAAACGGTTGCTTCACGACCGGATTGTACCTGGGCCCAGAAGAGTTCCGCAGCCGGCCAACCCACGGAGGCCCACCAATCGGAATTTCGGAGAACCGTGCGTGGATACCAACCTGACAACCACCATACACTCGACTCCAACAGCGGTTTTTGATCGGCCGTCTCTTCCGGCATTTCCACATCCTCCAGATCTTCCACCGGCTCACTATAGACATACCGCCACGTGGTCTGGTCATCGAAATCGCCATACACATGAATCACACCTTTCCAGGGCGCCACTTCGAGGTCAATGCGATCCTGGTCAGATTCCACGCCACCAGGACGTTGCTTAAACTGGGCTTCAATGAAATCCACCGCATCCAGATCACACACCTCCATCTGGACTTGCATTTGGACATAATATTCATGGGGGACGAACACACCTGGCTGACGAGTCTTCGGTGCCTTGATCTCCACCAGATGCCCCGCCAGAGGACCCTTTGTTACGAGACCATCTGGACTCGCGGATAGCCATGGGATTGTCTTATGTGTCAGACGCCCCATTGTATCACAGACCGTATCCAGACCCGCAATCTCCAGTTCATAGATGCGGCGAACAATCGGCTCAAATCGATGCCCCCACGATGTCGCCACCATTTCTCCGTCTTCCTGTGCAAGGGCGACCGGTGCTTGGGAGGGACGATCACCCGTTGCCGTATCCAACTTCGAACGCAGAAGTGCTCCGCGTCGCCCATCCAGAATCTGTGAGAATTCCGACGCAGTCAGACGATTGCGACGTTGGGCATACCAATCCGCCGTATGTTGCGCCACCTGCGGCTTGTTTTGGAGGTCAGCAATGATGTCGGGAGACACTTGATCCACTGCGTCAATCATGGATGCATGGTGCCCCTTGAACCATTCCTCCGCGGCCTCACGAAGGGCATCGCGCAGTTCCTCCTGCTCTGCCTCGTCCTCGATGAAATCCAGATACGTCTCTTCTGCGATCTGATTAAAGGCATCCCATACATCGTCGTGCGTATCCTCATTGTCGAACATGGCCACGTCGTAGAGATCGACCAAATGTTCATCGCACCATTCCTCCAGATCCGCTTCATTGATCATTCTTGTTACTATCAATGGCGGATTGGTTTAATACGGCGCTTTTCTTCTGCTTCTGTGTGACTCTGACTGCGGTGTTATCAATCCGAAATGTTCTAAGTCCTGCGATATTCGTACGTTCCCGTAGGCCTTTAATGGATAATACCGTAGCGTTGGTGTGGTCATAATCAACGGCACCTTTTGTGTTTAGTTGCCGCAACTCAAATGCCTGCAGTACCGCGGTCAGCAGAGACGCGCGCTCGGCGGGGGTGAGACCAGGGTAACTCTGCACATATTTACGAAGACGATCCAGACGGGATCCACGATCGAGCTTCTGCCAGGGCTGTTGGAATGTTGCCATTGTCTCCGCGGCGAATAGTGCATCTAAACTGTCCTCCGTGGCCTTCGCCACATTGTCACCCAGAAATGGGCCGTCCGCTGCAATAGGAGCAGGAGTAGATGGCATGCGCTTACGTTGAGTCTTGTTTCGTTGCATCCTTAAGTCTATTACAGTCGGCTTCGTTTAGGCCAGCAGCATTATTCCATACAGTCACATCATTGGCGAAACGCCCATCTGCAGAAACATCGACCAATACCATCTTGTCGCCGTATTTCCATATCTCCAGGCCCGACGTCATACCGTTGCCTACACATACTGGAGCAGGAGGGGCCGTTACCGACATCGCCAATTTCTTCTTTACAACTCTCTTTGGAGGCATTCCACTGTTCTCTGAGAACCCGCCGTCAGTTTAAATCCACGACATTTATCGGATCCCCCAGATAAGGATGCGCGCACGACAAAACGATCAGCGACTGCTGGATCGCGAAGCACAGACACGCAGTTGGGCCGCACCACTCCCCGATTTTTCGTCCATGCCACGCTATTCAGAGACACCCCGTATGCGCGTAGAGTGGGATACCCGCGACACAATGAATAACCGGCTGTGGTCCGACATGCAAGTCACCGGGCCGAAAGCCGTCACCTCCGAAATGCTGGCCGCACACCCCACCGGAGGAGCACAACAGGGTCTTCCCACTGCCGCGCGCCAAGATCAACGGTCCTATATCTCTGGGCCCACCTACTTCCCGGATGCGCCGCCCATTAAGCCCGGTGAATACGTGCAAGAACGCCCTAAACTGCCCCCGCGCTCTCTCTTTCAAAACGCATGGACAACCGATATGGATATTGAGGGTTCCACTATCAATGTGGCACGAGAATTACAGGGTGTCGTGAAAGAGGAAAACCGGCACTGGCATGAAGATGCGGGTACCCGTGTTATGCAACGTATGTTTCAACATCAGTGGGTGCCCGCTCAGACAAGTCAGGCGCTTCTGGAATCCCAGCTGGCAGCCGCCGAACGACTCCGCCCCGCGCAGGATGATTATCGGGTCCAGATGAATCGCTAGGCAACGGCGGATACCCTGAAAGGGTTAGTCAGAATGACAGCCACCCTGAAAGGGCTAGTCGAAGGAAACTGTCACCGGGACATCGTGGTGATTGGCGGATTTCATGGCGGACTGACTCATCTCCTTGCGCTTACGACGACCAGTGGGCGTCTTGACTTCGGTATCCTTACTGTAATGTTCCCGAAAACTGACATTCATATCCTTCTCAATTTCGCTCACGTGCTCCAGGATATAACGCAGCACACCCTTTTCGATCGCCCATCGGAAGAAATTCAACTGGCCCACCGTTGTCTCCTCAATAGGGGGAGAACCGCGGACCTGAAAACTGATGCGCTCACGACGACAAAACGGATCAAACAGACGCTTGCTATACGCTTTGAGCTCGCGTTTGTAATGGAAATGCACCATGAACTGACGCTCTTCATGGACGTAATTCACATTGAACTTCTTGGAATAGTTCGTTACGAACCAGTCGATGAGACGGAGACTGATCGGAGAAGAACCCGTCAGAATAGGCAGAATCTCCTCCAGGGACCCCGGCTGATTGTAGAAATCTTGCAGCCAACGAACGATGAAATCCTGTTTGCACTGAACGCGGTTTTTCAGAGTTTGACGCTGAGGTCCTGGCGTTTCCATCTTGTTAGTTTAGATATTCTGTTGGGTTTAGATAGACGCGGGGAAATTAACACACGCAAGTAGAGGATGGCCGCTTTACCCCCTACGCTTCTATTGGATACACATGTGACTGCGGCTGGAGTCAGAGAAGACGGATGGTGTCTGTATGCATCGATTCTTGCGTCATTCGGTGTGGATCCCACTCCTGAAGCCTGTTGGCGCCTGGCTTGTACGATTGCGTCCATCATGAAAGCCGGACTTCTAGCGCACCCAGAGATATTTACAGATGCATTTACCGTCATTGTTGATCCGGCCATCAATGCAGATAATGAATATGCTATCCAGCAAGCGGCCCCTGGAGGACCAGTTCGCGGTGTTCGCACTCAGATTATTGAAGAGGATGATACCCGCCCCTACATTGCGGATGCAGCTGGGAATCGTTTCCAATTTGTGTCGGATGTTGGGTCATATATTGATGCTCTATGGACTTTACGTAAGAATGCTGCCGGTGAGCCAGATGTAACTCTTGGACCCATCCTGTGGCCTGATGTGAATCTCCTTAGTTCTACTCTGCAGCGGCTCATTCCAAATGTAGGGTTCATATTCTATAAGAAGACTAACGCAGCAGATCCAGCGGACAAGAATCTGAATCGTTTCTCTGATAGTATTGAGGACCAAGTTGTTCGGCTACCGGATCCTGTCCCTGCCCCTACATCGTTTTTTGTTATTCTTGCGACCGATAATCATTTTGACGCACTGATTCCTGTGGATACAACATTATTCCCTGCCCTGCCTGCATGGGACAACAGTACATACAAGTGTGCGTTAGATAGTGGAGCCATGACTGTTACTCCTGGTGCTACTGGACCTGCGGATCCTGGATTGGGTGCTACTGGACCTGTTGATCCTGGAGCAAATCTCCCCCTACCTTCACAGAAACCCAGTCGTTTTCCTGCATGGGTTCCATCTGCATACTTCACACCCAGCGAAGTCAATCAGATTTGTGACCCTGGTGCTCTCATTAAGACACCCGAATGTCTGGCACGATATGTCATGAACGATATCATGATCGCCGATGAAGCCAAGGATTATCGTCTGGCCAAAAATCCGGATTCCTCCCTGGTGGATTACAAGGCAAACGTGGAAGCATACGAAGCAGAAACGGTGCCTGATAAGAAGGACAAACTACTCGACAAAATCAAGAATCGCTATAAGGATCGTCAGGTGTTTGTGGAGCTCCCCAGTGGAAATGTACAACCCTACATGGTTCCCAACCCGTATTCCTCCTTGGCCGAAAGAGAGAAACCCGAAACATCGTTTGCAAATCCTGGCGCAACCGGAACCATCGGTGCGAATTCCAAAGTGTTGGCCGCTCTGGCCCCTCCCGAAATGATTGCCGATAATGCATATGCGATCTCCTTGTTGGAGAGTTTGTGGTTCTGCGGTACCAATCCGACTATCAGTAATGATCCACGCTGCTTCCCTGCGAAAGTACTGGGAGAACTCCGTGAATATGCAGCTATCAAAACGCAGAGGCGTGATGCAAATGCTGCTGGAGCCATTCTGAAAGAGAAAGCATGGCCTCTTATCAAAGAACTTACAACCTTCCTGCGCAATGCATACAAACCCACTCCTGGTGTTCATGTTGGGGTGACTGGAGCATACTATGCACCTGATATGGGTGGCACTGGACCTGTAGGTGGTGTGACTGGACCTGTAGGTGGTGTGACTGGACCTGTAGGTGGTGTAACGGGACCTGCTGATCCTGGCGTGGGGGTGACGGGGCCCGCTGATCCTGGCGTTGGCGTCACTGGACCCGCTGCTCCTGGTGTTGGGGTGACCGGACCTGCTGCGCCTCCACCTCCTAGAGCACCCGGCCCCCGTCGCCGCATTCCACTTCCTGCAGAAGGTATGCCCATCATCCCAAATCGCATCGGTGTTCCAAAGGGTATCCCACAGGTCCTTCCAACCCCTCGCCTGGGAATGCCCGTGGCCCGCGTGAGATAATAAACACCCCGTCTTCAATCAGAGGAATGTCCGCCGATGTTATCAATATTTTTACCGGCACTATCATCGACGCCCGTCTTACAGGCCTGACATATGACCAGCCAGAGCTCGTCCTAAAACCCACCGATAAGGCATACTATCATATCCGTGCAGAAACAGAATTGGGCGACACGCCATTTCAAATCCCCAACTCCCTCACCGCGGATATGAAGAAAGAGATACGACTCGGCGGCACCGCGGCCTTTGACATCTCTGGAAACGGAATCCCCATTGATCTGGAGTTCTTTGATGCACTCGGCCTTGTCATCAAACGGGACAATCTCTACTATATCCACCCACGGACACAGGGCCTTATCGACTTCTTTAGAAACTATCGCCCTAATCACAAATCACTCCTGGCGCCACTCCTGGATCTCCTCATGCATTATACTCTGCCTGGTCAATATTGGAATGCATACGCTGCCCACAAGCTGTTACCCGAAAACGTGGGAGAGTCGAACGCGCTCTATAATCAGATGAATGACATCGTTGAAGAGTTTAATTCGATCTTTTACAGAAATCCCGTCGTCTAAATTAGAGGAAATGCTGAATCTCATGTTAAAGGCCAAATATAGTTTCATCTCCGCGCTGGTGTTCTTCATCGTCGCAAACCCCGAAACCTACAAATTCACACAGGTCATCTTCGGTCGGTTCTTCAAAGTGGCCGAACCCATGGGCGCTGCCACTCCTGCCGGCATCATTCTGCACACCATCGTGTTTTTCATGGCGATGTTGGGGCTCATGATGGTCCCCAGTCTATGAGAGGATCCAAGGCTTTAAGGAGGGGTCCGGTTACATAGATAATGCCTCCTAAAGACAAAGCTGCCATCCCCAAGGCAATGCGGGAGCAGGTGTGGATTCAGTACGCAGGGAAGTGTTTCGACCGTAAATGTATAGTTCCGTGGTGCCAGAATACCATGACCGTGTTCGATTTTCACGTGGGTCATGATATTCCCGAAAGTCGTGGGGGAGCAACCGACATCACCAATCTGCGTCCGATTTGTGCCCGATGTAATCTGTCCATGGGATCGCAGTATTCCGTTACAGAATGGGCGCGGTTGTCGTCTCCTGTTCCTGTTGCCTCTAAGAAACCCTGGTGGATATGTTGCGCCTAAATAAGGGATGGCAGCTAGCGCAGCATTAGTTACAGCAGAATCACTGTTGGCATTGACACCCGTTGTCATCAAAAAGACACCGTTGGACCCCGTGTCGGCTATTTGGTCGCGAACATTGTCCTCCACTGTGTTGGGATACGGGCTCAGCGGCGATCGGTCGTTGCCTCAAAAAGAATGGACCAGTGCCGCTGCACTCGGTGGGATCAATTTGCTTCACATCGCGTCCAGTTACGATTCCTTTCGCCATCTGCCCGCCGGCCAAGCGATGAGTCTTCTTTACACCTATCCCCTGTGGAATCTGGTCTTCGGATACCTCTTCAACAACGAACCCATCAAGAAACATGAATTCGGATTTATGGGACTCGCCGTATTAGGGTCCGTACTTCTCAATCAGGAACCCGGCTTGGCCGCAGAAGGTGGTGTCATCAAGAATCCCAATCCGCGATGGGGAGTTCTCATGGGCCTCATTATGGCCCTCACGGAATCCGGTATGCACACCATACTGCGTCGCTTAAACTGGAAGGATGCGGCAAAAAGCGTGTGGGTTGTCAATGGGAGCGCCTCCGCATGGCTCGCCGCAGCCCTCGGAATCAATGAAGTCCTCGACGATAATGATCCGCCTAAAATCACAGGAAGTGCATCAGATGCGTTTCTCCTGACAGCCTTTAACAGCGTGGCGACGTTCGCCGGTTATTGGCTACGATTCTTCGCTGTACCCCGTCTGTCTGTTGTTACGTACTCCATTTTGAGTTACAGTGGTCTGTTAGCCAGTTATATCTTCGGCAAAATATTTTTGGGGGAGACACCCGGTTGGTTATCGGTTTTGGGGGCGCTCCTTATTTTGATTAGTGGTGTTCTCATTCAGGTTTATTCATCCGAATCTGTATCGGGATAGTGATAAATGGACTCCTCTCCATAGCCAGCAGCATGACTGATAACAGGAGGAGGGGCCTCTGCCTTTGTCTTTGCATTCGCTTTCTTAGTGGAATATCCATAGGATACATATTTTCCGGCAGATGTGATCTGTGGGACAATGTTGCCATACCGATCTCCAATCGCTCTCAGTGGAATATTTACATGCTCTTCCACTGTGGTCTTCAGCGCAGCAAACATCTGATTGAGTCGTTGCGATACATTTGGACCCGTCGTAGTATCTGCGGCCACTGCCATTTCCAGAACAGTCACAACCAACAGCTCCAGAGGCGCGCGCACCTCAATATTCCTCTCCCGTTTCCGTTCATGCTGCTGGAGCTTCTGACTGAATTCCTTCTCCGTGAGCTCGTTCAGAAGAAAGCGGACACGCAGCATACGGGTCTGCTCCGGTCGATGATCAACCGGCATCTCTGGCAGGAACACATTCTGTACATGGATCGCCGCGCGCATGATATGTGCGAAGTACTGTTGCCCCTCCCCACTTAGACAAGTCAGACGCTGCCGAATACGCCAGTAATCCGGCCAGCCACCGCACGGATTATCCCCTGGATTGCGCGGAGCCACACCTCCATTGAGCGCACGCACACGCTCATAATAGTGCGGATTGTGGATGACACCCGTGACAACCTTGCCCGTTGCATAGGAGAATGCGGTATCACATTGGGTACAGTACATCTGATCGCAGCCACTTACACGACTGATGGCCATTCCACAGGAGGGGCAACCGCGACTATCCTTGGCGATCGCCTTCATGGTTTCCACCAGAGCCGGATCACACGCATGTTCCTCCGATTTTGGCTCACGGCAATGCGCACAGAACTGCTCTTGACAGGTTCCACACTTGTAAGCCTGACTCAGAAATCCACGACAGGATTCCTTTGGACACGCCGCCACAAACTGACGACGCTCTTTGGGTTGTGGGGCGCCCGTACCAGCATAGGGGTCTTCACCACGGAGAGCCCGCGCAATAAATCGCTTGTTGGCTTCCATCTGTTCCTCGATAAGACCCAACTCCATTTGGAGCTCCGCGCGACGGGCCGCCATATATTCCATCTCAGGCCCACCCTTTTTGCGGCACTCCAACTCAATCTCCACGGCCGGCTGTGTGGCAGGAAGCAATGACCGTTCCCGATCGAAGAGGACAGATGCCCGATGCTTCTTCAACTCTCCCTCACGGAATGAACGGGTCAGATGTGTATCCAGGAATTCGCGATTCCAGGCGTGCTTGCAATTCATGCAATGCGGGTCACTGTTCGTGCTCAGAAGGAATGCCTTCACACACCGAACACATGCGGTGTAATCACAAGACAGGCATACAACCTTCTTGCGTTGAATGTCTGTAAAGTCGTCGTAACAAACAGAACACGTAGTCATTTTCGTCGTAGTTGAGCGGTGTTGCTAGGTGGAGACAGGGTGTGCTGTAATGTCACCTTTTCACCTGGCCTAAAGATGGAAACCTACATACCCTTCAGAGGAATGGCGTCTGGCATGAAACGTCTGGTGGATCTTGTTGATCGAACGCCACGGGATGATCTGTTTTTTCCGTCCAGCGCGGATAATACCATTTTCCGCAGGGAATTCAACGCATATCACAATGCTGTACCGGATATAGTGGAAGTGGGATACATGGGCAATTGTTCGTGGGGGCAACGTATTACAGTTCCGTTATCACGGGAAGCATTGGGCGGTGATCTCCTGCAATGGATCTGTCTCCGTGTGAAGCCCCGCACATGGTTGGGTGCGGATCTGGAACAAAAGATTCTCAGTGGCGACTGGGCTTATCAGGATGCTGAAAGAGCATGGATGTGGGCGGCGTCACTGGGTACAATTCTCATCAAAGAGGTGCAACTGGAAATCGGTGACACGGTGGTGGAGAAGTGGGGCGGTGAATGGATGGATATCTGGTCCCGTATGTGGATCGATGGCGGCCGCGCTGCAACATGGGATGCCGATATTTATGGACAGATTCCGCCCGCTGTTATTCGCAATCTTACCAATCCGCCATGGACAACCGTAAATGCAACCGAAGATGGATATGTATATTGTTGGCTCCCACTGGCTTTCTTGCGACGCCCCACAAATGCATTCCCTCTTATTGCATTGGGTCCTCAACAGGAAATGCGTCTTCATATTACCCTCCGCCCGTTTCGCGAAGTCATCCGTCGCAGATTGGACCCGCGCACATCCCCCGCGGAAGTGCCATTTGGAGAAGTAATCACGCTAATCGATAATACGGGAGTAACCCCAATCCCATGGCAATTTAAGCTACCGACGAAAACACCGGAATTTGAAGAGGCCACTGTGTTTGCCGGCCTGGTCCATTTGGACGAACCTCTCCGCACAGCATACATGCGGGAACCATTGGAAATGATGTATGATCGCATTAATCACATGCAATACGATATACCTAAGAATGCCGTTTCGTCGATCACCGATGATTATGGATCTGCCCTGAAAACGGTCACCATGCAGATTCCCTTAGATAATTTGAATGGGCCCATTCGCGAAATCTGTTGGTTTATACGCAGAAAGCCGGTGTGGCGATACAATGAATGGACGAATTATGGTGCTCTACTGGAGGATTCCTTAATAGAGGTTGCCAATGGAGAACAAACACCTCTGCTTGTTGGTGCGCGACTGATGGTGGATAATGCCGTTTGGAGAACGGACTCCGAAAAATGGTGGCGCCTCGAATATGGTATGACTCATCGTGGCGGAGTGCGTCTGACGAAGGGGATGGTCTATGGGTTTGCCTTTGGTGCTGCTGCGGATTGGGTGATTGAAGACGAACAGCCTGCCGGTACCATTAATGCCAGTCGTTCGACCATTCGTCTAGATCTGGAAATTGCCCCACAACCAATACCCGATAACTTTCAGGAGTGTGATGGATCCGAATGGGAAGTCCATGTGTTTGCGGTGGGGATTAATTGGATGCGATTCGTAAATGGTACTGTTGGGCCTCTATTTAAGGATTAATTCGCGGTACAAGAATATAGAGATGCAGATTTTCGTGAAGACTCTTACCGGCAAGACTATTACACTGGATGCGGAACCTTCTGACACTATTGAGAACGTTAAGCAGAAGATCCAGGACAAGGAGGGTATCCCGCCTGATCAGCAGCGCCTGATCTTTGCCGGCAAGCAGCTGGAAGATGGCCGCACTCTGGCCGATTACAATATTCAAAAGGAATCTACTCTGCATCTGGTGCTCCGTCTTCGTGGTGGCTTCTAAGCCACTTACTCCATCTATTTCAGATATTTGCTCAGGCATATGGTCAAATATCTGAATCCTAAATAGGGATGCACACAGTTATTGTTGGTGGTGGTATTGCTGGTCTATGGATTGCACTGCAGCTTCGGCAAAGAGGAGACCGTGTGACTGTACTCGAAAAACAAGAGTATCTAGGTGGGCGAATCCTTACATCCAAGAAACATCACGTGGAAATCGGAGCGGGGCGAATTCATGTATCCCATGCGCGCACCGGTGCGCTTATTGATCAATATTCTCTGCCGCGCATACCTATTTCGGATAAGACCGCATGGATCAGTAAGAGGTCCGGTGGAACTCCAGAACCGAATTACTTCGAACAAACATGGTCTGCTCTTTGCACACAGTTACAGCAACTATCTCCTCATATACTTGCGTCTCATACTCTTCGCGACCTTACTCGTTCTATATTGGGGGTGAGCGCAGGGGATGCACTCTTGGAACGATTCCCATATCGTGCAGAAATCGATGTTGCCCGTGCGGATGTTGCATTAAAGGCCTTTCTCGGCGGTTCCATGGGAACACGTGCAGGGTACTATGTTGTTGGAGGTGGGTTAAGTACGCTGATTGACCGACTGGCGGTATCCTGTCGTCGGGCCGGTGTTGTCATTCGAACGGGGATGGAAGTACAGCGCCTTGATGAGGGCAACGTGATCGTAAAGAGAGGGCCCGCCGTGCGTGCAGATCGTGTTATTCTTGCTGTACCCGTCAATGCTCTTCGACACCTTCTGCCCGTTAAACACCTATGGGCCCCACTTACAATGGAACCACTCACCCGTATCTATGCGACATACCCAACACCCGCCTGGTTCTCCGATGTGCCGCGTTTTGTGACCGATTCTCCACTCCGCTATGTCATCCCGATTAATCCTGCATCAGGTACGGTGATGATCAGTTATACGGATTCCGCCGACACCCGTGCGTGGCACAACCATCGCTCTCTTCAAACAGCCATCCAGCGGGAACTTCGCGCGCTATTTCCTGATCGCGATATACCAGAACCTACATGGATTCAGGCATATGAATGGTCCGACGGTTGCACCTATTGGAAACCCGGTGAGTATGATCCATCAGAGGTAGCTGCGCGCATGATGTGCCCTGCACCGAATGTATATGTGTGCGGAGAATCGTTGAGCGTTGGGCATCAGGCATGGATAGAGGGTGCGCTAGAAACGGCGGAACTCTTGCTACGTCACCTATCCGACTAGACGGCCTCTGCAACAGTGTGTTGCACTCTGGCTTGGATAAACGCAGTAAGGAGACTGGATGGTGACGCACCCCAATCATCGATTGCCCATTCCAGACGCATCCCCGTGATCAGCTGAAATAAACAGACACGATCGATGCGATGGCCTGCTCTACGGAGCCCATACACTGTCAGCAGAACCATAATCAATCGTTCCAGGCGTTGGAGTTCGCTGGATTGATCGCCCGCCACGAAGAACCATGCCGTATGTCCTACTATCATGTCCGCTTCTGCCGATACACCCGCCACCACTTCCACCTGGACACGACACAAAATCGGATGCGTACGATTCTCTGCGACAATATGCTGAATCTGGGCGCGATATGCCGTTAGAAATTCGCGGCAACGGGACCACTCCCGCTCTCCTGGCAGATTCGCTAAGACGCCACTGCGCCCCTCACTTAACGCGCGACAGAGACCTATCAAATAGATCTGATTCAGAAGACGCAGGCTGATCGTCTGATCCAACTGATGTCCGTCGGTATAGGTGCGCCAGGCTTCAATGAGAGGACAGCGGGATTCCTGGGGGGGAGAATGACGGATGGGGGCAAAACGGAGATCCTCCAGTGCAATGTTGGCAAATCGGAGATTATAGAGAATCGTGCGCATTTTGTGGATAATCTGGATGATGCGAATGAGATCCACCTGTTCGAATTTGGAGGCAGGGGAATGTACATGAATGGCGGCGATGATCTCTGTGTAATAGATCTGCGGTGGAGCTTCTCCACGGGGTGTCGCACCGAAGAATTTCTCCGCCAGAAACTCAAACAGAGGTCGATTTTCCTCAAACAGAACCGCATCCTCCGCGGCAATTTTGATAGTCCAAATCGTTCGTTGGGCATCGCGGTCCCAGTGACCACCCGAATCGGGGCGACTTACACCCATCTCACGATGCCAAAAGGCACGCAGAAAATCATAGAACTCCGCACCCATTCCCTGTTCGGCCCACCAATACGGAATGATCCACTGTTCCTTCAGAGGTGGCGGTGTCACAATGAGGGCAGCCGGATTACGGAAAACCGACGGCAACACATTCAATTGTTTGATCATGCGGAAATCCTCCCCCGTCAGATAATTCACCCAATCGCGAACACTCACCGGCTTAATCGCCGATTCCAGTGTGGAAAGTTCATACCACGGTAGCGTTCTCCAGAAGAGCAACGGGCGATGGATTTCACGGACGAACCGACTCAGGGACTTTTCATGACGACTGTACGTAAGGGTTAGTGTGCGTCGGGCGCGGGTGACGGCAACATAGAACAGGCGGCGTTCCTGTAATACTGAATCGTCGTCCTTCTGTTGGGGAAAGACTTCATCGTTCATGCGGACCAAGAATACATTGTCCCATTCGAGGCCCTTGCTGCCGTGGAAAGTGCTTAGGAAAATGGTGGGGGGCGTGCCTGGTTTGGGATGAAGTGACTCTTCGCCATCGACGAAACGGACACGGATTCCCAGTTTCAGGAACGCAGCTTCATACGCATACAGCACACTGTTGAACTTACTCAGAATCACCGTGGAACCACTGACTACGGCCTTTGCGGCAGCCTCCACAACCCAATCCCGTTCGTCCGATGTGCGGGCAAAATACATCACTTCGGGGCGCTCACCCGTTCCCTCAACACGGGGCGGAACCGTCATGAGCTCCTTGTGTGGCAGCGTGGGGATGAAACGCATAATAGAATTGGCCACTGCAACAATGGCAGCCGACGAACGATAATTCGTGGAGAGCTGGAAATCCGCCACATCTGGGAACCGTTTGTGGAAATTCAGAATGTAATCTACGCACGATCCGCGCCAACTATAAATATTCTGGGCATCGTCACCGACAATCGTAACGGCTGCTCCAGGATGGTGAATCGCGCGAATGAATGCATACTGCGTATCATTGATGTCCTGGTACTCATCGATGAAGATCCATCGGATTCCGCGGGTCCATGCCTGTCCTTCAGAGGAATTGATGAAATCCAGCGCTTTCAGAGGAAGTTCATCTACATGATAGACATCGTTCAGTGCTTCCGGCTGTTGCTCCTTGAGAATCTGTTGTGATAGTGCGTGAAATGTCCCACAGAGAATCCGTTGTGATCCGACGAGCCCCTCCAGACGCTGTCGCATTACTGTTGCGGCGTTGTGTGTGAATGTCAGAAGAATGATTTGTGACGGTTTCGCACCAATGTTCGTGAGGAGATGTGCAATACGTGCGGTAAGTGTCGTGGTTTTACCGGAACCAGCCGATGCCAAAATGCGCAGATTCAGCATCGCAGGAGACCGAACAATCCGCGCTTGATCGTCGTTGAGGGTTAGCGATCCCTCGGGGAACGTGAAAAGGTTCGCCATTACGTAAGATACCGATTGGACGTGTTTATATGGTCTTAATCTGCAGATTTCACAACGGTGCGCTCTGCAGAGCAATAATGATGTAAATGGGGACCAGCAGGAATCGAACCCGCGACCTTTCCTACCCTAAAGGAAAATCATACCACTAGACTATGGTCCCAAAAAAAAGCCGTTCCTCCCAACCGCCCCAGTAGATTACCACCACCTAGACACTCAGGCCGGAGGTTTTAGCGGCGATCGCCGAACGCACTTTATTCGATCACCATCGGCAGATCAGCAGCGGCGGCGGTCTCCGCAATCTTCGTCATCGTGTCGATTCCGATATGACCCTGCCCACAGAATGCATGACGATCCAGACAGGAACCACACGGGGTGGCGCTGTCGTTGAAATGGATCAGGCGCATCAGACCAGGGTGAGCAGACAGGAAACGCTTCAGATACTCCAGCGGCTGGTGACCACAGGCAAACACGTGGCACGTATCCACACAGATCCGCAGACGGGAATCGTTGATGTCTGCCACGAAAGCAGCGAACTCCTCCCACGTACGGAGCACTTCCGAACCCTGCCCCGCCGGTGTCTCCAACAGAAGAGGGCAGTCCGGAGTGGCATGCTCCAACGCCAAGAGTGTGTTCGACTTCATGTGCGCCATCGCAGTGGCCATATCCTGCGTGGTGGATTTACCGACATGGACCACAACCCCCTTCGCTGCCATGGCCACACCATACTGGAGATTCTTGATCAGAAGACGGGTATGATAGTCATCGGACTGACCCTGCGGAGTACAGAGATTGATAAGGTAGGGGCTGTGAATGAAGACACGGGCATTCGTCTCCGTGATCGCGACCGCCGTTGCCGCCAACTCCGCATCCGCAATGGCCAGACGGGAAGACTGTGGGCCAGCAAGGAAGATCTGTGCAGGGCGACCCGATGGAAGAGTTCGGACCGTATCCACCAACGACTTCTTCTTCGGCATGTGGCTACCGATTAGATAGGCGTTGATCAGCATCAGTGCCATAAGCGCATCGCCACCCGTGACATCCTTCTTCTGTGCTGCTGTATCCAGATAGGCACGATAGGCCGCACGATTGGTCCATTTCGTGACATCATTGTGCCAGAGAATCTCCTGGAGTGGGAGCACCAGATAGATGTCCGTGGTCTCCGGAGCCAGAGCAGCATACGCGAACACCTGAAACAGAAAATCAACCCAGTTCTGTTTGAGCTGTCCCGTCATCTTGATTTCGAAGATCTGCGTGGGCGTGCGCATATCAGGATGGCCTACCACGGGACCACCAGAACCCACCTCCTCCTCAATACGGAAGTCACCGCGCGCTGCGAATCGGAGCTTCTTGCGTGTCTCACGAATATGCGCCAGATAGGGCTCCGTCGTCTTGGATTTGGCGATCTTGGCCAGTGCCTCATCCGTAACGGCGGGCCAACGATTTCGGATCACGGAGTTGAGTGTCTCCTGCGTGATCTGGATGGGCGGATAATGGAGGAGATCCTCCGTAATGAACCCCGCCAGAGAATATTGCTCTCCATGGGGAAGATTGCTTAGAATGGCCGAAGGATACTTGACACCGTCAGGTTCCTCTGGTACCTTGAGTTTGGGCGGGAGCAGCTTCTTGAGCTCCGCGCGCTCCACCGAATTCAGGCTGCTGAGAAGTTGTCTTACACGAATAGGTTGCATCGTAGTCATCGTGCCCTTACCTACTAGGAACCATCCCCTGCCTCACCTTTTTTGGCGGCGGTGCGCCTAAACACACGTTAAACGTTCCTACGTATGAGTAATGGAGTGGGCAATTCTACTGTTTCTGGCTGTCGTTCTGGCCGTTCATTGGTTTGAATACCGGAATTCCGTACAAGAATACACCTTTGCACAGCCAATGGCGATCGATCGACACGATGAACTGCGCACGGTTCTGTCCGAAAAAACACCCATTGTTGTGGAAATCGGTGCTCTTCCCTGGAGACCCGAAGTGGCAGCCAAGTCCGTATGGGTAGTGAATGACAGTGTCCCCGTCAATCTGTGGTTGGAAGACAAACAGCCGATCCAGAATTGCAATGATCTGGCCGAACAAATGGATTTCACAACCGGTCTGTCGGATCTGGATGCTGCCCGTGCATGGTGGTGGCTCCCCGGTATTTATAACGCTTCCGTCGATGTACTCCAGGCCGGCGAAACAGTGGGATTCTCCTGGGTAGGTGCCGAACGTCAATGGATCGGATGCTCCCATGGCGGACCCCTGCTGCTCTGGCTAGTACATTCCCGCTATAATCGTTATCTGCCTGCTGCTGGCGCAAATGATCCACCCGTAGATCCATGGGGGCTTACCGTGGCGACTGCACCCTGGATAGGTCGTGTTCAGTACATAGAAGTGCGGGTGCAACCCGGCTGGTGCATTGGACTTCCCGCACACTGGGGCTATGCCATTAAGAATGAGGGTACTGAGGTTGCATGGTGGTGGAAGGCCGACCAACACTCCTGTTTGTCTCTTGGTCTGCATAAACTCAATAATCCCCCCGTGGAGGAGCACGAAGACTAATATTTAATGTAGTAGGCACAGCCGGCGGGGGCACCGGCGATAGTCGGAATAACCACGTTTGGACCCGTCTGGCCCAGGAATATCTGGAGAGCCGACAGTTGCGGGTTCGATGGCAACGGGTATGTCGCACCGTCCCCCTTGATCCATCCGGGTGGCGATGATGCTCCTACAACGAACAGTTGTGTCGCCCCAACGGGGAATGCAGAAGGTGGCGGCGGCAGATAGCTCAGCGGACATTCAATCGTCGATGATGGGCTCAGGATCGATGCGATGTTGGAAGTGCAGAATCCCAGCTGTGTTGCGTCGCACATAATCTCTTGTCTGAATATCTTTTTACACGCGGTGATCCTCCGCATCTAAGAAGACATGGCCTCTAGTAGGGTAAATCATGTCGATGGCGATGTATGAACCATATGAGTCTGAGTCTGATACGGATGAATCCACGACCGCTTCTTCTGATACCGACTCGACCGACAATGAATTCGACGGTACTACGCGGCAACAACGGGTAGATCAAGACGGGCGCCTTCAAGCAATGGATCAATGGCGACGCGAAGCACACGTATGGATCAACGGCCCTGGGCGACAACCCGTAGTAGAAGGGCCCGGGCGACAGGAAACCCACCTGGGGCTCAGCAATACCGCTATTGAATTCGCGGAACACCGTCCTACACACGTTATTATGGTGGATAGTCTGGATCGCGACCAACGTTCCTATCCGCTGCCCACACAGTTCAAACTCCGTCTCCCCCGACCTTATCGTAATATCGTGCGCATTGATATCGTTCAGATTAAGATGATGTGTGGGTTCTATCCATTTTCTGCTTCACGGGGGAACACGACTCTTCAGATTTTGGAAGGTGCCACGACATTTACAGTCACGATTCCGGATGGTGCCTACACTCTGAACCAACTGCTTACAGATCTTCAGACGGCTGTTGCTGCTGCTGCGCTCACCACAGGTGCGGTAGGTCAGTATTCTGTCACATATAGTCCAGTCACGGGCCGGATTACAATTTCGACTACAAACAGCGTGACCTTTTCCATTGCATTTCAGACACAGGTCCCACCGGAAAAACAGACCGCCTACAGCAACTGGGGTCTGGGGTGGAATCTGGGGTTCGGAGGACAACCCGTCAATACACCATCGGCCGTGTCGCATACTGCAACTGCGTTGCCACGCCTGGTCGATGACTATATCTTCCTGCGGATGAATGAAACCGAACACATGAACTCCGTGGATCATACCGATCTAGAGGACAATCAAGTCATCCAGGATTCCACGGGTCAGGTATCGCACTACTTCGGAAAACTCCTGCTCAATCACTTCGGCTGCTACGCACAGACATTCATCGAATCGCCCAAAGAATTCCAGCCCGTTCTCGGTCGCCTGGACCGCCTCAGCTTCGAATGGGTTGATCGCAGCGGCAATGTGTTAGTGGGACCCGACGCGGCAACCTGTGACTGGAATATGACACTGCGTATTACGGAAGTCAAAGAACGGGCCACAGACATATCGTCGCTCGTGTTGGGATCCAATCAATAAAACGTCGGCTCCTCAGTAGATGAGCACGACGGCTGCACCTTTTAATGGACAAGGGACGAGTCTGGCGAAGAACCAGCGTGGAGCCGGCATGGATAACCTGATTGCCGCACCCAATACCGGCGGATGGTATCAGCGCCATTACGGATGTCTGAAGTCGGACCCTACTCTGATCGCACGGCATCATACATTCCCTGATGCCATGATCCCCCGTGGAATACCCGAAGATCCCGCAGCACCTTCCAAGATCTGTCTGGAATACCGTACGGCATGGCCCGCTGAAGAGATCGACGCCGAACCCATGATTGAAACCGAACGGAATCACCCGCAATTCGCTTTTCATGTAGGAGGACCGGGCACACCCTATCAGATTGACGTGGAAAGTCAGCTCCGGAGATTGGATCAACCGCTCACAAAGTGTCAGGCCGTAATAGCCGATGATGCGCCTCTTTACCGAAATACTGTGGCACCACCGCCTCCTGTTGGGGTCCCAGCTTACGTACAGAATGCCGCGAATCCTGTCTCTGTTATCCTCCACCCCGGTGAATCGGCCTGCCGTGAAGCCGCCGATGCAGTGGCCTTTGCCATGTCTGGACGCACCTTCAATAACCCCACCCGTCAAGATACCATGCGCTTCCAATTACCGTTTTCACCACCCGGTACCGGTACGGGGCAGCCGCGTGGTCCAGCTGCAGTAAATCCTAAGCTGCCCTATTATTCTTGAACGCGCTTCACAATGTTGGATACCGAATCATATAATACGTGAATCTGCTCTGTGTCACGTATTACCGCTGTCGCCGCTTCATCGTCCTTCACAGCATGTGTGATTACTGCGCGATTAGGGAATTGACGCTTCAATTGCTCGACCGCATCCGGATAGAGCTGCCCTATTTGCAGTGCCGCGCACCCCCTTGACATACATCCACCCATTTATATACGTTGCAGGAAAATTACACCCACATACAGCAAACGAATGCCGCTCTATAAATTGCATCGACATGTAATCTATAAACCGAATTGTATGGAAGCCGCAGAGGTTTGGGGAATTAATCGTGCCCCAAAGGCACCGTTGGAAACGCGCGGCGCTCCCCGTGATACGGATCGCGATGATCCTCTGCGGAATCGCAATGGTGATTGTTGCACACAGCTGTTGTGGCGCGACGGAGACTATGTATCATGGCATCACGTGATAGATTGGCTATCAGATGCCGAAGCAGCGGGCTACGAAGTCATCAGCGGATTCAAGAATCTTACGCCGTATTCCATCATTTTGCTGCGAGGACCATAATGGGAATCACTAACGTAAGACAGGCTGAAATGAGAATCCATGTAGGGCATAGGACCGGCGACTCTCTGCGTCGCAGATTGTAGGTTAATCCGGCATAATCCGATATGCGCTGCTCTTCTGTCTTATTATCCAGTTTGTATGCATGCAACCAACAGAGCGTCAGCTCTAGATAGTTTAGCGGATATGCGGATTCGGTTCCCGTTTCTTTAATCCATACGATAAATCCGCGCAAATCCTCTAGCGCCTTCTCACGCAGATCAGTGGTCAGCGCAGCCTTACACACCGTATCGATTGTGACAATGTCCCATGTTTCGTATGGAATTGCCATTATTAATGGTACGAAGTGTGATGGGTTTAGGCCTTGCGGTGTTAGGCTTTGCGGTTTTAGGCCTTGCGCAACAGATGATTTCCGTATGTGAAGGAGTGTTTGTAGGCGATCTGATTAATAGGATCCACCTTCTCCTTGAACAGATTCTCTAGCCACGTTGCCATATCCCGCTTCTTTTTCAAACAGGCATGAATGTAGAGCTTCTGGAAGACATACGGCCAATCCACCGGCGTTTCTGTCCAATCATATTCCGTCATGAGATTGTCATACCATGCCTGCAGTACGGTCAGCGTTTTGCGGGTGATAATCTCCTTGCATTCCGCGATAATTGCGTGCTCCATTGTGCTTTCTCAGGCGCGGTTCAGTTTAGGCTCAAACCCTCCGACAAACGGTAGAATGGGGTGGTTCCACGATGCGGTAACATTCTTTATTTTGGCGGGCGGATTCCTGTCTAGCAATGTCTATTATTTGAAAGCGCATTTCTTTTTCTGCGGGTGTATAATTCTCCAATGGCTCGTAAATGATAATCGATGTGTGCTCTCTGAGAAGGAATATGACGACAAAAATGGATATACCAAACAACTCCTTGGATATGTCGGTATTACTGTCCCTGACGATGATTGCACCATATCTAACTGTATTTCCTACGGATCCACGATGCTGTCCATGGCCTTCTCCTATTGGCGGTTCTCTGGGTCAAAAACTGCTAATGTGATTGTGGTGACGGAAGTGCCTCCTGCTCCTGCTTCTGCTTCTGCTAAAGTAACAGAGGAGCCCGCTACTTCTTAACGTAGGTCTTCTTCTTTTCTTTTGCCGCCTCCAGGCAGTGCTTGTAGAGCTGATCTGCTCCCTCTGGTGTTAGAGTCCGCCAGGGAGTTGCCTCTGGAATACTCACGAAGGTGGGCTTCGCCTTTGCGCCCACTGTCGGTTTGAACATATAGAGACCATACTGCCCCTTCTTGATTTTATAGGGCCCCACCGTGTGATCCACCACATCTCCTGACACCTTGGCATGCAGTCTGGGTGTGAGGGTTTCCAATGTATCGTCGGCTGTGCAATTCAGAGTGTGCGTATCCCAGGTTACATAGTAGCCGAACTTGCCATTGCGGCGAACAACTTCGAACCCATCCAGTTCCCCTAGCGATTCGCCCTCCTTCACAGTCTTCTCCGCATTGAATGCGGCTTCTGCATCTGCGCGCGTGGCTGTTGTAATGGAAAGATGGGCCGGTACATTCGCGAAACGGGTCTTTTCACCGTCGCGCTCCAGTACAAACAGCGGGCCCTTCTTGGAGATAACCATCTTATAGCCGTCGCCGTACTCCGCCTTGTTGGAGCCAGAACCAGAACCGCCCGACTGGCCTCTAGGCCCCATGATCTCGTCATAACGGGTTTCATACTGACCCCATGTCTCCGTTAGTACAGAGACCCATTCACGACCCCCCTTGGCGACTTCATCGAGCTTGGATTCCATGTTGGCAGTGAATCCGTAATCCAACATATCCTCGAACTTCGTCAGAAGCCATTCGATCACCGACCGACCCAATGCCGTGGTGCGGAGTTTGTCCTTTTCTGCACCGACCTTCTCCTTCTTTTCCGTGGCCTTCGCCTCCTTCGCACCCGCCTTCAGCTCCAAGCCACGGAGTTGGACGGTCTGCGCCTCAATCTTCGCCTGCTCCACATATTCGCGATCCAACACCGTTTCCACTAGCGTAGCATACGTGGAAGGACGACCGATTCCGCGACTCTCCAGCTCCTTGATGAGCGATGCCTCCGTATAACGGGAAGGCGGTGCCGTGCGATGCTCCGCCGCCTGGAAACTCTTCCAGGACAGGGTCTGTTGTGGCTTCAGCTCTTTGCGGGATTCGAAGAGAGTCGCAGCGGCTTCCTCCTCATCGCCCTTGCGCTCAGCATCCAGAATGCGCCAACCCGCAAAGCGAGTCTGATCCCAATCCGTTTGGAGTTGCACCGATCCAGCAGAGGCAGTCAGCTTGACCACATCACGGGTTTCGGCCGCCATGACCGACTGCACAGTGCGCTTCCAGATCAGGTCATACAGGCGACGTTCGTGCCCTCCCAGATCCGTAACCTCTGTGACCTCCATATGCGTAGGACGGATACCTTCGTGTGCCGCTTGCGCCTGGGGTTTTTCCGGCTCTGCAGCCTTTGCCTTCGCTGTCTTCTTCACCACCTTCTTCTTGGCAGCA
>Ga0247722_10000320_pt1 | contig 30733 bp, 29 predicted proteins | sample MSEWelMarce3H_FC_FD_189094 | JGI IMG/M metagenome (GOLD analysis project Ga0247722, IMG submission 189094) | Subsurface sediment microbial communities from gas well in West Virginia, United States - MSEEL Well Study Marcellus 3H_FC | ecosystem: Environmental > Terrestrial > Deep subsurface >... | reverse complement strand
GCGGGGGTGAGGGATAGGATAGCTAGCCCAAACAGCATACCAAGGCAGGCCATTAGAAGACAAAGTAGCACCGAAAGTGAGCCAAGCCGCTGCCAAACAAGCGCCTAAAACCGCCAAGCCAACACCTCAGGCTACTCCACAGCCCATTGAAACCAAGGTCACCCCAACAAAGAGCACTGTATCTAGCCTAAGCGCTAGTATCAGCAACCCGCCCAAAGCCAAAGAACAAAGCGCCGAAACCGGCCCATTAAATAAATCGACCTCCATTGCAGCCGCCCCAGCGGCGGCACCCGCTTCCACCCAGCAAGCCAGTGGTGGCAGCAATAGCTGGGAAGGCAAAATACTTGCGCGGCTAGAACGCTTTCGCCGCTACCCCACCGCATCCCGCATGCGCGGCGATGAAGGCGTAGCTTACTTGCGCATTAAAATAAATCGCGAAGGGCAAGTTTTAGCAGCCAAACTAGAGCGCAGCTCTGGCGTACCCGCGTTAGACCGCGCCGCCTTAGAAGCCCTAGAGCGCGCAGCGCCCCTACCACGCATCCCGCCAGAGCGGCCAGATGAAGCAGAGCTGCTGGTACCATTTGAGTATTTTATTAACTGATGTGACACCGCTAAATCAATTTAAGAACAAACCACCCCAAACCCCATACGGATTTACGCCACGCGAACCGTCACTGGCGTACCCAATTGCGTGAAGCGATTTAAGTACGGCGTGATAGGCCTTGCAATGAGGGAGGGCACTTGCTCGGTTCAGGTTTGCTCATGGGTTCATTCTGAAAAAATGTAAGAATTGGCCGATTTGTGCAACAAAACCACACATTTCCACTACGTCACAAGTGCAGTTTTTTCTTATTTACCTAAGGCACTCCCCTCACCTAATAAACGTACGCTGCGCGAATAAAGGACTATCTGCTTCGCGTTGTCGCATCTGGGTTTGATTGATTGCGATGGTCATCCCCAATAGATAGAGTATTCGTTCACTTTTAGCGTTTTGAGCTGAGTCCGCAAGAGGTATGAGCAGATTTATTTTAATATTTTATTGCTAGATTATTATCTTATAATATTATTATTTATTAGCGTAGCTGCTAATTAATTTATATATGGTTAATTTTAAGGCGTATATTTTGGCTTATAACATCAAAAGAAATATTTTTTCTATTACAATGGCATTGTATGCAGGCAACGTTTTTTCTGAAAATGTTAATATGTATGAAGTGTATCGGCAATCATTTTTCGCTGAGAAAAACTGCACTCCCGGCTATAAGCTATTGACCGCTGATAATGCAAGGGTGTTGCAGAGTTGGTTGGTAAGTAGAATGGGCGTGTGGGAGATAATGGCTTTAGCTAATAATTGGACTATTAGTGGTTCGGGGCATAAAGGTCAAATTAAAGTCGACAAAGTTATTCCTGTGGAAGCGTGGTGCACACCTGTAACCCCTTCATTAAAACCTACAATTCCAATACTCGACCCGATAATTTTCCCTGAAAGTAGTCATGCTGTTTTTGAGTGGAACTTGGTCAATAAAGAAAGTTTTTTTCAACCTCTCTCCCTTTTGGGCCATTTATTTGGATACGCTTGGGCAGCGGGAAGTAATGCGGATAAAATTGGTCACGGTATGGTTATTAGCCGGTCGTTAACTAAGCCAGGTGGATATCTGATCCAAGGGTATAAAGAAGGAACTTGCGATGGTTATCGCTGTAAAGACAGATTATCAATAGAAGTTGATAATTTTAATTACTTGATTGATTCGGGTAAATTTAATATTGACTCGATTACTTCTTCGGAAAAGAAGAAAATAGCAAGTAAATCTGTTTTTATAACAAATAATTCCGATATTCAGCAAACTAGTCACGTCTCATTGTCTTATATTGTTTCATCAAATTGGTCTAAAAAAGATAAATATGAATATAGTCAGAAAGTGACAACAATGAATCAATTTAAATGGCCATTTGTTGGTGAAACTAATATTACTATTGAGGTTGGTGCAAACCAAACTTGGGAATCATTAAAAGGGGGGGGCGATTCAAAAACCATAACAGATACGGTTTTTGTCACTGCCCCTCCTCACAGTAAAATAGAAGTTTTTATGGAAACATATGTTTCTAATATTGAGTATCCCTATACATTTGATGCGGATGTGAGTTATGACGTTCATTTTTCTGGGTTTATGCGGCGTGCAGGAAATGCTTTGCTTAGCCATGACCAAAGTTGGCCCACGATCAATAAAAAATATACAATAGGTCGAGCCACTGATTCAATGACAAACCTACCTTATCAGTATAGCAACCCAGGCTTAGGAGATACGGGCGACTATTGGGATTGGCGTTGGATGACTGATCATTACGGTAAGAAATTGGTTAAAGATACTTTAACTCAAGTGACTCAACCTTTGAAAGTCAAAATAAAAGGTGTTTTTACTGCAAACACAGCATATGGGTCATCCATTGTGTATGGTCCATCCATCCCCCTCTCCACTCGATCTACTCGATCCACTCGATCGGTGGAGAGGGGATTAAGTAATGCTGAATTGGAAAAGCATGGGATCAAAAATTTACAAATTACAGTGAAAAGAGTGCAGTAATTATTTCTATTTTTTTAGGCTCCTTTAATATATTGCATGCAATACATTAACGGTAATCACCCGAGCCCCCATTTTTAAGCTCACTTAAAAGTAGAGGTCAAGCATCTAATGCCCGTTTTTGTTTCGGGCTTGAATCTAGCGTAAGGCCATCATTGGCTTTGTATAATCACAGCGGCGAAATTGATACGATGGTGGCCACCCCGATCAAATTCCAGAGTGGCCACAGCCGGTTTTAGCTAAATGCAACACCCGCAATCACACTGCGGGTGTTGGCCTGATTACTATCTTTTTCATCCAGTCTATCGAAATAGCTTAATGGCTTAGCTCAGGGATTGCGTCAGGGATAATTGTTTCATCTTCATGCCAGAACAAATCCCGGCGATTTTCATAGCGCTCCGCAAACGACATTTCAGGGCTCAAATCATATTTTAATGTGGCTTTGAGTTTTTCAAATGCAGCTGTTGCCACTGCCGGAGATGCTGTGGCGTGTGGGTTAATCAGCAGCTCTGCGGTTCTTGCCTCAGCATTTTCTTTAAGAATACTCAGGGTGGCTTCTGTATTATTAAACGGCCCAAGCGCAAACATAATGTCTTCTGGCGGAATATTCAAAGTCGCAATTTCATGCAAAGTTTCACCACGCAAAGAAGTCTCAACAGCCACACCGCCACGATTAAGCTCAATGGCATAAACATAGCCGCGCTGGCGGTGTACGGCATAGGCAACGGCAACTGCTTCATTCTGACTGGTTGAAATCACACCGCGGATGGCTTGGGTATGCTTTGCTAATCGTATATATTCCACCGGGCCCAAGCGGCGGTTAAAGCCTGAGTGGAAGATTTCATCCGGCAAGCGTTCATCGCCCCTGAAGGTGGTGATACCTTTCAGCCTGGATTCGTAACTATATAAAAACGGCACTTGACTGATTTCCATCTGCGCTTGCTTATTTAAACGATGCAGGGCTTTTACATCGGTTAGTTTGGCGTATGGGTCAACTTTCATCTCTAATTCTAAAAAATCACGGGTGACATCATCAAGACGCCCGCTCATATTTGCATAGCCAGAGCCACCTAATCCGGGGCGCTTCGGCAGGTCTTCCGGCAGAACAATTTCTGATGGCAAAGTGCCCGCGGCGCTTACAGAAGCACTACCTTCATCACTTATTTCACTGACTACACCCCCTTTTAAACCGCCACGACCCAGCCATTGAACTTCTCCGGTGTCATAAGAGATAGTCCGAAACACGCGTGAGTCAGTGAGAATTCGCCCGCTTAAGGGATCAACCTCCTTATACATGCCAAATCCATCGGCTTTAAGTAATACATTCCTAGCCTGATCCGTGAGTTTAACGCCTAGTAATTCCTCACCTGTTTGAGGGTGTGTGATCACTTTCGGGGTATGAGAGAAGACCGCCATATCTGACTCTGAAATCCCGCGGTTAAGCAGGATTTGGTTATCCATATTCGCAGCAACAGAGACCAGCGATTCTGATACATCACGACCAAATTTAACGACAGTAGGAATAACAGCGGTGGCAGCAAGCAGCGCGGCGTTTACGGCCGTCATTTTGGCCGCTTGCTGCCGTTCAGCAAAGGTATCTCCATTAATAGACTGATCGATACTCAAACCAAGCTGGGTTGTGCTGATCGCAAGCATAAGAGGAATGCCAAGCTCTGGTAAAACAATATCCATGATCGGTAATACAGAGAACAAAGAATAAGTGGTACTCAGAATATAATCGCGCTCTGCTTCACTATTAGATTTGATCACGGTATCGCCATCGCTGGCCATTCTGGCTTTTTGAATCTCGGTTAAACGAGCAAACACATCACCATACAGCGGATGCTTTTTCATCATGAAATAAGAGTCATCCCATGACTGATTTGCCAGGGCATTGAGCGAGGAATCCACCCCTGAATAACTTACCCCATCCTGTCGATCATATAAACTAAAGTGTTTTGCCAGTGCTTGCCTAGAAGCTGTTGATTGTATGGCTCTGTAGAGTATTTTTTTAAGCTGCCGCTCATTATTAAATGCAATAAATGGCTGATCGGCGCCCGGAATATAAAGTAAACCCGGCTCATGGCCTTGTTGCTCAATAAGAAGGATATCGCTTGAATCATAACCATAGATATCAAAACGATAAACATACACATCATCCGGGCGTTTACCTTTAATGACCGCTCTAGCCAGTTGATATTGCGCCTGATTGAGCAAACCCAGCTTATATTGTTGATAAGCAGAAAAGGCAAAGTTATCACGCATTAAATGCGTAAACTTTTCACTATATTTTTGCCAGAATTGTTTTAATGCCGCAGTATAGGAAGCTTGAATATCTAAATCGTAATAATCAATATCCCACAATTTTGATGAAAGCAGCCGTACTTCATTATGCTCATTATATTGGCTAGCCCCTGCTCCTTTAGTATAAACCCCCGTGAATAAATTAATATCACCCGGAAAACCATCACGAAATTCATTAAAGACATTAAGCATTACCGCCTGAGTAAGCGTGTATGAGCGCACGGGCTGCTCCGTGTGCTCCCAGCCGTTATAACTTCTTGGACTGCTATTGGCACCTTCAAACATATTGAAGAAAGTATTACTGGGATCAATATCATGATAACCGTGTTTTTCGAGCGCCTTTTTTAGCTCTTTCTCGGCAATAGTATGTGGATCAGGAATAGCTTGCAAAAGCTGAGCATGATCTTGAGCAAAATTAATTTTCCAAGCCTGATCATAACGGATTAACAATTCATCAGATAAAGCAGGCGGCGTTACTTTAGCAACATTTTTGTTTGGTAAGGCCGCCAAGGAATATTGTGCCGTAAATGCCGATGCAATGACAAAACCCATTTGAATAAATATTGATTTTTTCATGGTTTTACTTTAGAGAACAGGAAGAGAATTGGCTGTATCTCGGTGAGAAATAAACTTAGCCAAGAAGAGGCAAAAAAAACACTCAGACATAAAGATATTTAATCAATTTAATTAAATGCCAGCTTATTTTTAATTCAAACAAACATTAAAATTATGGCAAATAAAAATTTGCAAATACCAACGCGAGCACTTCAAGGAAAATTATTACTTTTGGGTTAAATAACAAACAGCCTCAATATTACTTACAAAAAAATGGGTTTGTGGTGTCAGGTCTTACATTTTGCATAAGATAAAATTTATAGTGGTTTCCAAAGCAGGGCAAATTGATTGCCCCATATCAAATATAAGACCTGGCCCTGTAGGTTTTGCGTCTTTAGATATCTTCGACGGCGACGAAATCTTTCGGGGTAGCGGGTCGGATACGCTGCATTTGCTAGGGCTAACGTAAAGCTAAGGGGCGCGGCGGCTTTTCGCCGCGTCCCGCTTGAGCGCCATGTTAGGGTGGCGATTCTCAAAGCGAAATATCTTGATACTTGGGATTTCCTTTTCGAGGCCAAGCTCTTCCCGAAGATGTGTTCTCAGAAGCTCCAGTAAAGGATTGATAGAGGCATTGCCTTTTGATGAGTTCCACTGCACAAGAAAGCGCATCAATTCTTCGATTTGTGTTTTTGTACCGAGCAGTTGAATATCGGCAAGCGCCGATTCAAACCTGTCTTGCTCTTCTTTTTCAGATTCAGGGCGATTTGCAGCAGCTTCAAGTTTTCGATATGCCTCAAGCAAAAACTGGATTCGCATGTCACGTTGCTTTGCCTTCTGGTCTTTTTTGGCGCTCAAATAATGCGACACACCCCAACCGAGAATTGCTACAAATGCAGCCAAGGCAGGACCAATAATCGAAAAGTATGGAATCAATATTTGCATGTAACCCTAACAAGATGTAGGCCCCCTAGAATGGCAGTAAAACTACCTCATTAGGTGTATAAAAACGCTGCGTTCCTTTGAAATACCTTGCGGACCGCGATCTGAAGTATTTTAGGTAAATATATTACACCCGATTGAGATGTGATTCCCACCTTTGTTTTGCTTTTTAGTCAGCTATGTGATTTATTTACTATGGTTAAATGTAAGTTTTTGTTTGAATTTGGCAGGTAAAGCATAGGTCAGGTATTACATTTGACATCAGATAAAATTTACAGTGATATGCAAAGCCAATTAAATTGGTTGCTTGTACCAATAACTGTTACTGCGAACCTCTGGCCCCAGTTATTTACTGGGCGTAAAAAAGGCCCGCTATTGCGGACCAAATACTAATTAAAAAAAGGCTCAACTGATTAATTGCTTTGCCTTCATTATTTCTTTGTTAAACCTCCCCCACCCAGTGTGAGCTAGCCAACGATCAACGGGTCAGTGCTCTGCTGTGCAATAACCGTATCTTTGTGTAAATAAATCTCTCGGGGATCATACAGAGCGCAAGGCCAGCCAGAAAAGTGAGCGACTGAATCATGGATATACTGCGTCAAGAACGCCTCTGTTGACTCAGGCAGCGCCTCCTTATTATCCCAAGCGGCCAGAATAAACTGCTCGTACTCGGTCTGAGGCCGAGGAACCCTGTTTTTTCCAACGCCATCATAAGGGGCACGCATAAATTCAATCCGATTCACTAAGCGCTTTTGCTCTGAAATCAGCTGCTTCCCCTGTGTGGTTACATCTTCGGACGCTTTGTCTTTCCATTGCTTATCATCGTGCTGAAACTGAGGGCGGTATTCCGGCGCGGCCAAACACGCATCGCAATCCGCTGTGGCTCGCAGCCCCGCCAGTAAAGCACTGGCATCACCGCGCCGCGCCAGCATACTTCGCCAATGGATAAAGGGAGTACGATGTGCGCGAATTTGCGCCACTAAATCACCACCGGATTGAGGTAAATATTCGAGATATTTAGTGTATGCACTTAAAACAGAAGGGTCTTTAAATTCAAACTCATTTTCTGTCGCCTCATTGGGAAGATTATCTATTGAGCACAACATCACCCCCGCCTTAAGGGCCTCCAAATACATTTCACGCAAGGGGATCTTAGCCAGATCATTACTGCGTCCTTGCTGATTTGGATAATACCCGCCGCCCACATCAGAGTGCACACCAGGATAAATCACTTCCCTGCTATTGGGCGGATACACCCCAGCAAAAGCAATTGAGTCTAGAGGAAAAGCACTTCTAAGCTCATGCGCCGCCACTAAATGCACGCACCGCTTTACCTGTGGTGGAATACGCAAATCATTTGCCCAGTACTTATGCAGCCCTGGGCCGCCTACGGAGGCAACCGTATCAAACAAGCCCAAAAAATTAAGTGTAAAGGGGGCTTTCTTTCCAAAGTGCGACCTCCAATGCACCCCTCCCTCTGCGTTGATTTCGCATTGCTCATCCAGCAAGCGGCGCACAAAGGCCCGAGCCTGCGTCGCCCCACGGGAGAAACCAAACACATCCACCTGAATATCCCGAATATGCTTTATAGCCCCATCACCATACTTGATGTCTAAAATATCCTTAATCGACAGCAGGGCATGTAATAAGCGCATTTCTCCGCCACTACCCAAGGCCAAGCCCAATACGCCGCCTTTGTCTTCTCCTACGTCCATAAACTCAGACTTAAACGGGGTGCCCACACCTGGGATATAAATTCGAAAACAATCCGAATTATCCTTCTTACTCTTTGCAGCAAGAAATAAGCGTGCGACGTTACTGAGAGCTTGTTTTTCTACCGGCTTTGCCTGCTCCAGATAAAGGTTATTGCCCGTACCATCGAAATAAATACTAATTTTGGGGTATAAACGACATTGAATCATCTCCATAGGGGAACTCCAATTACATTCTTTTGCAACGCGCGCAAAAGCCGCTTCCCGGGTTGCAGCCAATAGCGAGGAATCTTCAATAAAAGCACCAGACTGACTTAGACTCATCATTAATCCTTATTTATTTTCACAATCAAAACCAGCGGTATATTGCAATTCAACTGTGTTTAAATCTCTAAAAATGACACATAAATTACGCTCTCTTTTAAACCTGTCATCACTAGCAATCGGCATCCTTGGTGGCAAATTCACCATCAATACATGATCCTCTTTAGGAATTAAAACGTTTCCTCTGGTATATGAGCCATCTGAATGATAAATTTTTGGTTCGCGTACCACATCAAAAGTCCACATCACTTTTACGGGCTTACGCCAGTCAGTCACGTTGTAACAACAAACAATCCCCCCCCCGCCAGGACCATTAGCATCACCAGCCCCCGCATTAGCCGCCCAATTTGTGCCCACAAAAGCCTGTGAAATAGGCCGATTGGTATGATTAACCAGAATCATATTTAAAGCCTTTCCACCACTGCCGGTAAACGGCTGATCCGAGCCATCCGCCAAATTGGCACACCCTGCCAGCAGCGTCATTAGTACGGTGATCAACACCACATTCAGTATTTTCATAAATCGCCTCTCATTCCGTTAAAAGCATCCATAGCACTGATAAATATTCCATATGAATTTATTAATTCAATGGCATTAGTCTTGCTCTATTTTTGTCTGACTATATCAGCAAGTAGGTAAAACAGAGGCACGGCAAATACCCTGATATTTCTCTCTCTTCTCTCCGCCTATATATTTAATATATTTAATAACTGGGGTCAGAACAAAATTAAATCCTACTATGCTTAATACTCTTAGAGCCAAAGAAAGTGGATTTAACTTTATTCTGACCCCAGTTATTCGTTATGGCCTAGATATTATTTTAAGCTGCAGGCAAAAATGGCAGGGACAAGGGGGAGATCTGCTGGTGATTCAAGCCTTAAAAGACAGCCGTTTTGCACTGCAGCAAGCGGCTCAGCTGACGCTGGCCGAACAGATGGGCTTTTTCAACCCAGATCCAAGCGGCTGCTCATTGAGCGTATTTCATATCACCCAGTCGGGACAACTGAAGCCGAAGGCGCTCAACCATCGGCCTGTTTACGCCAATTTGGATAAACTACTCCAAAGGTGAGCGCCAACTAATGCGCGAAAGGGAGAGAATTCTTCCAGCCAAATTTTGGCGTCTTTCTCATTGATTTTTTCTGTTTGGCCGAGCAGCATTTGTAATGCTTTGCGCACCGCAACATCACCGTGCAGCGAGCCATCTAGCCAGCCAAATCCACGCAGCATGGTGTAGTTCACCGTCCATGGCCCAATGCCGCGAATCGCCTCAAGTGCGGCTCTGGCTTCTTCTACCGGTAGCTTTTGCACCCAAGCATCCAGCGGCAATTGCTTTTGCTCCACCAATTCGACCAACGTTGCCAGTGTTTGGGCTTTGCTTAAAGATAAACCAGCTTGGCGCAAGGTTTGCTCACTCAGACCCGCAATCTGGCTAGCCTCGGGCGAACAAAATAGGCCGCCCGAATGGCGTATATCTGCGGCCAAAATTAATCTGCGCCGAATAGATACCGCTGCCCCCACGCTAATCTGCTGGCCAGTAATCGCCCACGTTAAGGCCTCAAAAGGCGTGGCGGTGAGTGGCACGCGCAGCCCTGCTTGCTGGCTGATTAAAGCACCGAGCAGTGGATGATCTCGATACTGCGCCTCGAATACCTCAATATCTTGAGTAAGCCCAAGCATGCGATACGCCATCGCATCAAACGCAGCCTGACTATCGCCATCATCTGCCGCCCCATCTATCAGCAGTTGCACCTCAGCCTGCTCAGGCTGAAAAAAAACAGACAAACAAGCCGCTTGCCCACGCCAAACCATCCCTTTTTGCAATGTGTTTGCAGTAATCCGCTCAGAAATGGCCTGCGGATCGCGGCCATGAAAAGCCAGAATATCGCCCGCACGAAAGGTGGCGGTAAGAGGAATAGTGCAAGAAAGTAACTGGTTCATCAAAAAATCACTACGCCGCTTGGCGAAAGGTTAGATTAATACGGCAAGCACCCAGCTCTGCATGGCTGCCCTGCTTTAAGGCTAATACACCATGGTAACGCAACCGCGCTGGGCCGCCCCAAACCAACACATCCCCATGACTTAGCCCTATTTTTTGGCTGGGGTGATTGCGCTGTAATCCACCCAATAAAAAAATAGCTGGCAGGCCAAGGGAAATCGACACAATGGGCGCGCTAAAATCGGCTTCGTCTTTATCCTGATGCATAGATAGTTTTGTACCTGGCACATAGCGATTGATTAAACAAACATCCGGTAAAAAATCTGCAAAACCCGCCTCCAGCGCAGCGCTTCGCGCAAGGATTAAAAATGCCTCAGGCATGGCTGGCCAAGCTTGGTTATTGAGCGGATCACGCGCCGCATAGCGATAACCTTGCGAATCGGCAATCCAACCCAAAGCGCCGCAATTACTCATCGCTACCGACATCCGATAGCCGCCTGGCGTGCTCATTTGCCGAAAAGGCGAAGCTTGCGTGATCTGCGCCACGCCCAGCAGCAAACTTGCCGTTTGCTCCCGCGCAAAGCCCCGTAGCAACACCGCCCCAGCCGCTAAGTCTTCTCTTTGCGGCAGGCCATCATCAAAATCAGCGAATAAATCATTCATCATTATTTTGCTTACTTGGGCCGAGGGGTGTTTTGCTCAAGGAGCCCAGCCTCCCGCTCCAGCAAAGTACGTTTACGCTCAATTCCCCAGCGATAACCCGATAGGCCACCATCATTGCGCACTACGCGGTGGCAAGGAATCGCTACCGCCAGTGCATTCGCCGCGCAGGCCCCCGCCACGGCGCGGGCTGACTTTGGCGCGCCAATGCGCTGTGCAATCTCGCTATAGCTGGCGGTAGAACCCGCAGGAATATCCAGCAGCGCCTGCCAAACTCGCTGCTGAAAGGCCGTACCCCGCACGTCCAGCGGCAGATCAAGGCCGTACTGCGGCATTTCAACAAACCCCACCACCTGCGCCACCTGCAACTCAAAATCTGCATCGCCGCCCATCAGCTCTGCATTCAAAAACCTATCCTGCAAATCAAGCAGCAAAGCTTGCGGATCGTCCCCCAGCAAGATGGCACATACGCCGCGCTCGCTCGCCGCCACCAAGATAGCCCCCAGTGAGCATTCGCCCACGGCAAAGCGAATCTGTGTATTGCTACCGCCCGCTCGAAAATTTTTAGGCGTCATGCCCAATAACTGGTTTGCGCCCTCGTAAAAACGCCCATTAGAGTTATACCCCGCAGCATAAATCGCCTCCGTCACACTGGCACTGCTGGCTAAATGTGCGCGCACTTTTTGACCACGATGCGCCGCCGCATAAGCCTTGGGGGTGACACCGGTTTCCGCTTTAAATATTCGATGCAAGTGAGCGGGGCTGAGCTGTGCAAATTACGCCAGCTGCGCCAAGCTGGGCGGCGTGTCAGCCATTTCGATTTGCCTGCACACTTGTGCAATCAGCTTGGTATGCGGCTCAGCCTTGGCCTGATCCGGCTTGCAGCGCTTACAAGCCCTAAACCCCGCCTGTTCAGCAGCTTGGCCGCTGCTAAAAAAACGCACGTTTTCTGGCCTAGGCAAACGCGCACCGCAAGAGGGGCGGCAATACACCCCCGTGGTAAGCACAGCGTAATAAAAGCCAGCATCCGCTTGAGCATCACGCGCAATAAGCACCGCCCAGCGTGGGTCACTTAGCGTTTCTGCTGCTTGTTTTTGCTTAGACATGGGGACCTCAAAAAACGATGTTTTAAATAAGATAAGCCACACTTTAAACAACAGCCCGCAGCAATACACTCCGAGTCTTGCTTTTGAATTCGCGAACTGATGCTACACAGCAAAGGCCCTTTTAGCGCTACATAGCCAGCCCACAGCGAGGGGATGAACTGGCATATCATTACAAAACTCTATATCTAACTTTCTTATTTATTTCTAAAGCTTGTTGTTTTTTCATAAAAAACTTATTTAATACCATGCCTTTGCTTATATTTCCTGCATTTTTTCTAAAAAAAGCCATACTAAAAGTCTGATTTTTAGCCTGCCGTATCATGCCAATAGATAAACTTGTCCATTTTATTTACGCTGAGCAATTGCAAGTGGGTCTATATATCCATTTAGATTTACCGTGGAATGAACATCCGTTTACCTTTGGCAGTTTTAAAATTAAGTCAGGTGAACAAATTGAAATGATTAAGCAGCTAGGAGTGCAGCAGATTCGTTACTCTCCCACCAAAAGCGATATCCAACCCATTGCAATCAAAGAGGCCGTGATTGAAACACCTGCTGCTCAGCCTGATCCCGATTTGCGAGTCAGGCTAGAAGCTAAGCAGAGTAAATTGCAGCAGTTTGAATACAATAATGCGTTGCGCAGCGAATGCGCCAAGGCCTTTGCTGCAACGGCCCAAGCCCTGCGTGATATTGATAAGCAACTCCATAGCAGCCCCAAGGAAACCCTAGCTGGAGCAGAAAGGCTGGTGGGGCAAATGCTGGATACGCTGCTGGTAGATAACGACATCATCATTCACCTGATGAATGACAAAACCAAAGGTGAGGAGCTGTATTTCCACTCTTTGAATGTCGTGGTTATATCCTTAATTTTGGCTCGAGATATGCAGCTGCAGAAACAAGATATTCGCACTCTAGGTCTGGCCGCTTTGTTTCATGATATTGGCAAAGCGCAAATTCCAGACCGTATTCTGATGAAATCTGGCCCACTCAACGCAGCTGAAGAAAAAGTGTATCAACAGCACAGCCTATGGAGCGTGAATGCGGCTAAAACTGCGGGGCTACCACCAGAGGTATTACGCCTGATCGCCCAGCACCACGAGATGTGCGATGGCAGTGGCTACCCTAAGGGGTTAAAACACGATGAAATTGATCCACTGGCGCGAATTTTAGCGCTGGTGAATTGCTACGATAGTTACTGCAATCGCCTTAATCCTGCTGAATCGCTAACGCCGCATGAAGCACTTTCACAGATCTATACACAGCAAAAAGCAAGCTTTGATCCGGTGCCATTAAATTTACTGATCAGAGCAATGGGCGTGTATCCACCTGGGTCTTTGGTGCTACTTTCCAATGATTGCTATGCGCTGGTAATGGCAGTGAACACCACCAAGCCTTTAAAACCGTTGATTCAAGTATACAACCCCAATATGCAAGACCAAGGCACCGTACTCATTAACCTAGAATACGAAACACAGCTCAATATCTGTAAATCGATCAAACTGGCCCAGCTACCCAAGGCAGCGGCGGTTTATCTTAGCCCCGGCAAACACGTCAGTTATTACTTTAATGCGAGTGCGCAGTGAAAGCCTATGCCCAAACCCTACTAGATGCCTGTGGCTATGCGGTGCTGGCCATCAACCCCAGCTCGGGGCTGATCGTTAGCAGTAATTTAGAGTGCGAGCGTTTGCTTGGCTACTCAACAGCCAGCCTGCTGGGGCGGCCGATTGCGGATATTGAGATTGGCTTACATGATTTGTTTTTTTGGGAAGAAGTACGCCAAAATTCGATCAGCTCAGTGCGGGCAGTGCAAAGCGAATACCGGCACAAAAACGGTTCTTGTATCACGGTACAAAAAACCGTACGTTGTTTTAATGATGATACAGGCCCGCTTTGCGTGATTTCTGTGCATGATGTGAGCGCCGCCAAGCGGCTGGAGGATGAAACCGCCCGCAGCTCATCCTTACTGGCCACCACGCTAGAATCCTCCCACGATGGCATTTTGGTCACCGATTTAGACGGGATAATCTGCAACTTTAACCAACGCGTAAATATCATTTGGCAATGGCAAACCGATACCAATAGCAGTACGCTCTTTAACCATATGGCATCCAAATTACAAGACCCTGCGCATTTTTTACGCTGGCTAGAAACACTTTATCAAGACCCATATCACAATGGCCAGCTTGAGTGCTGGCTAAAGGATGGCCGCGTTTTTGAGCTAAACAGCCATCCCCAGCTGCTCAGGCAACAGGCCATTGGCAGGCTGATCACCATGCACGATATCAGCGCACTTAAAGCCACCGAAGAGCAATTACGTATTGCCCGTGACGAGGCGCAAGCCGCCAGCCGCGCTAAATCTGATTTTCTATCACATATGAGTCACGAGCTGCGCACCCCGCTCAATGCCATTTTAGGCTTTGCCCAGCTGCTAGAGGGTGAGCCAGACCCAACCGCACACGAGCTGGGCAATTATATTGCCAAGGCAGGCTGGCATTTGCTTGAGCTCATCAATGAAGTACTTGATCTGGCCAGTATTGAGGCCGGAAAAATGAAGCTACGCATCGAGCCCATTGATCTCACTGCCATCATTCAAGATTGCCTTGAGCTAACCCGCCAGCTCGCCATCGATAAACATGTGCATCTGGCCGAGCCCAATCTAAATGCTGGGCGTTTTATTGCCCAAGTCGATGCACGGCGCTTAAAGCAAATGCTGCTGAATCTGATCTCTAATGCCATCAAATACAACCGCTCCAATGGCCGTGTGGAAATCACCATTACCGCTGCAGATGAAACCCATTGGCGACTCATGGTTTCTGACACCGGCAACGGTATTTCAGAGAGCGATCAAGCCTTACTATTTCAGCCATTCAGCCGCGTGGGTGATCATTCCATAGAGATTGAAGGCACGGGCATCGGCCTCGCCTTTACCCGTAAACTGGCACACCTTATGAGTGGCGAAGTCAATATGGACAGCAGCCTAGGCAAGGGAAGCCGCTTCTGGATCGACCTGCCCTGCGCCACCTTACACTGCTCCACCACACTGGCTACCCCGCTCCCGCTCAATAATAAAATTTTGCTTTATATCGAAGACGATATTTTATCGCAGCAATTGCTCGTCAAAATCATGGCACATCACCGCCCACAATATAAATTGATTCCAGCCAGCAACGCCGCCACCGGCCTAGCCCTCGCCCTGTCTGCCGAGCCTGATTTAATCTTGCTAGACATGCACCTACCCGATGCTTCTGGCGCTGCCGTACTGGAGCAATTACGCAAACAAAGCACAACTCGGCACATCCCAGTACTGGCGATTTCTGGTGATACAGGCTCCGACGAAATCTCCCATGCTAAGCGTGCAGGCTTTGATGGCTACCTCACAAAACCCATCAAACTAGATACCACCCTAGAGCATATTGACCGAATGCTCAGTGGAAAAACCGTAAAGTCATAGAGGGCAGTCCCCCCCTTTTTACAACTAGCAGCCTGGATGACATCCATGACTATAACCACCGAATCAAGCTGAAGTTAAAAGGGCTGAGCTCTGTGCAATACAGAACCCAGCCCTTGAGCACCTCGTTTTTATACTGTCCAACTTATTGGGGTCAGTTCAAAATGCGGCTTTTTTTACAGCTTAAATGCAATTTAAATTACTTACCCAAAGCGGCAAACAACTGATCACGAATCACTTCAACCTGCCCTACACCATTTACTTTTACATATTTAGGTGCAGTAGCATTGCCGCTGGCGGCCATTTCACCGTAGTAGCCAACCAAGACTTCAGTTTGCTCATGATAAACAGCTAGGCGTTTTTTAACGGTTTCTTCTTCATCATCAGCACGCTGAATCAGCGCTTCACCGCTTACATCATCTACACCATCAACCTTAGGCGGGTTAAATTTAACGTGATAAGTGCGTCCTGATGCCATGTGCACACGGCGCCCAGCCATACGATCAACGATGGCTTCATCAGGCACATCAATTTCGACCACGTAATCAATCACTACACCGGCTTCTTTCATCGCGTCAGCTTGTGGCACTGTGCGTGGAAAGCCATCAAACAAGAAACCATTGGCACAATCTGCATCAGCAATGCGCTCTTTGACTAAGCCAATAATGATGTCATCACGAACCAAGCCGCCCGCATCCATAATTGATTTAGCCTCTAAACCGAGCGGAGTGCCTGCTTTAACAGCAGCACGCAACATATCGCCAGTGGAAATTTGCGGGATATTGTATTTTTCTTTGATGTAAGTCGCTTGCGTGCCTTTGCCGGCGCCTGGTGCGCCTAGAAGAATGAGTCTCATTGTTTTTCCCTAATGGTTGAAATATTTTTGATTATGGCAATTGGCTAAAAACGTTTCGCACGCGCGCTAAATCTTCTGGCGTATCGACTCCGGCAACGGGCGCATGAGCACTAATATGCACACCAATAGCGTAACCATGCCACAGCACGCGCAGTTGTTCCAGCGCTTCAATCGATTCGATGTAGGATGGCGACAGTGCTCGGTAAGTTCGGAGGAACCCAGCACGGTAGCCGTAGATCCCAATATGCCGTAAGGGCATTAAATCTGGGGGCAATACCGAGCGATCATGCATAAATGCATCACGTGGCCAAGGAATAGGCGCACGGCTAAAATACATAGCGCGCTGCTTTGCATTTAAAACTACTTTTACTACATTTGGATTAGCAAAATCAGCGGCATTATCAATAGTGTGGCAAGCAGTGGACATAGCAAGGCTAGCATCTTCAATCAACTTTGCCGCCACCGCATCAATCAAGCTTGGATCAATCAAGGGCTCATCACCCTGCACATTCACCACTACGGCATCATCGCTTAAACCCAGCAAATCGACCATTTCAGCGAGGCGATCTGTGCCGCTTGGGTGATCATCCCGCGTTAAAATAGCACGATAACCGGCAACCTCTACTGCAGCTTTAATTTGCTCATCATCGGTGGCTACGCAAACTAAGCTTGCCGAGGATTTAAGCACCTGCTCAATCACCCTTACCACCATAGGTTTGCCGCCAATATCGGCTAGCGGTTTATTAGGCAGACGGGTAGATTTAAGCCGAGCGGGGATAAGTGCAACAAAACTCACCGAACTTCTTCCGTAGCAGCAAGCTCACGCGCTTCAGCTTGCAACATCACAGGGATGCCGTCTTTTATTGCATAGGCCAAGCGATCGGCTTTGCAGATCAATTCTTGTTGGCTTTTTTCATAAGTCAGCGGGCCTTTGCAGACCGGACAAACTAAAATTTCTAATAACTTTGTATCCATTAGGCATTCTCTCGCTATTTATCGATGAAGTACGCTATTTTCCAGCGGGCAAGAGCCCGCTTGGTGATAACGCACAAACCTTACCGTAGTGGTGATTACAGCGTTTGCTTTGAGCAAACCTGCACTCAAAAGCGACAGTAAAAGGCTATGAAATTTGCAATTACCGCGTGCTCAGCATATTCATTTTTTGCCCCAGCCAGCCAGCAAGGTCAGGCGTTAAGCTTGCGCTTATTGGCAGAGCCCAGATTCTAACATCAGAGAGGCCTGCTAGCTTCACTGCATCTTTTTCTGTAACCAGAATAATGTCGGCATCAGGTAAATCTTGCGGGCTAAATTGATGATGATCAGCAAAAGCGTGCTCAGTAAATTCTAATCCGAGCGCTGTTAAAGTATTAAAAAAACGCTGCGGATGACCGATTCCACATACGGCGGCAAGACGTTTACCCTGCCATGATTGCCGCGCCGCGCCGGTTAAAGAATAAAACTCCCCAGGCAATAAAGACATCTGAAAGCACTCTGCCTGCCCTGGCAACCGCTCAGCACCATTCACCACCACCGCATCGACCGTTTTTAGCCGCGACACAGGCTCACGCAAGGGCCCAGCGGGAAGCAAAGCCCCATTACCATAGCCACGAGCACCATCAACTACACACAGCTCTAAATCTCGCTGCAACCGATAGTGCTGTAAGCCATCATCACAGAGCAAAATATTCACTTCTGGGTGTGCGGCCAAAAGGGCCGCGCCTGCGGCTGCACGATCTGCAAAAACATAAACCGGCACACCAGTGGCTCTGGCTAATAATATGGGCTCATCGCCGCTTTGAGCGGGATCGCTATCTTTGCTCACAGCTAAAGGAACAAGCGTCTTGCCGCCATAACCACGCGAAATAATGCCAGGAGAAAACCCCTGAACCAGCAAGCTTTGGGCTAGATAAATAGTCAGCGGTGTTTTGCCCGTACCCCCTACCGTAATATTGCCAACCACAATGACTGGCACTGGCAAGCGCACACTTTGCTTTAATCCCAAGGTAAACAAGGCACGGCGCGCAGCACCTATTCCAGCAAACAAAATAGATAACGGGCGCAAAAGGTAGGAAAGGGGATGGTGAGGCGTGTACCAGATACGATCAAGCAGCATCGGCCCGCCTCACTTGCATTGCAATAAACAACTTACTTCGCATTCGTCTGCGTAGCAAAGGTCAATTTGCCATAGCCCGCAATGCGTGCCGCTTCCATCACATTAACAACGGTTTGATGAGCGCTTTGAGCATCCGCATTGATGATAATCATCGGGTCTGCCGTAGACCCCGCAGCACGGCGCAATAGCAGGGCAAAATCATCAGCCGTGCTAAAGGTGGTGGCATTACCATTGACGCTGTACTGGCCATTGGCTGAAATCGCCACATTGATAGACTGCGGCTGTTTATCCGGTGATTTTTCTGCATCTGCCGTAGGCAAGGTGATTTTTAGCTCCGCAAACTTAGAATACGTTGTCGTTGCCATCAGAAAAATCAAAATCACCAAGAGCACGTCAATCAACGGTACAAAGTTAATTTCCGGCTCTTCACGATGACGTCCTTTACGAAAATTCATGATTAATTCCGTTCGCCGTGTACAACTTCCACCAGTTTAACGGCCTGCTGCTCCATTTCCACCAGAAAGCCATCTACCTTACCTCGGAAAAAACGATAGAACATCAGAGCAGGCACAGCCACAATAATCCCGAATGCCGTGTTGTACAGCGCCACAGAAATCCCATGCGCTAGCGCGGCTGGGTTGGCAGCACCTGTTGGTGATTGTGAACCAAAAATTTCGATCATTCCGATCACGGTGCCAAACAACCCTAATAGCGGCGTTACTGCAGCCAGCGTACCCAGCATCGGCAAATAGCGCTCTAGGTCGTGAGCAATTACACTTCCCGCTTCTTCAATAGACTCTTTCATAATTTCACGGGAGCTGCGAACATTCTTCAGGCCTGCCGCTAAAACACGGCCCAATGGGCTGCTAGCAGACAATTTACCCAGCATTTCGGCATTCACGCCTTGGCCGCGATAGTCTTGCACCGCACGCGCTAACAAGCCATCAGGCAAAATTTGGCTTCGGCGTAAAGAAAGAAAGCGTTCAATGATGATTGTTACAGTGGCAACAGAAGCGGCGATAATGAGCCAGATCGGCCAACCGGCCGCTTCAATAATAGCAAGCATGTGTTTAATCCTGAGGCACGATTAGAAGCGCGTAACTTTAACGGGATTAAGGGGCGGGGGGAAGCACTGTGCACTAACAAAAACACCCAAAGTGCATTCTCACTAAAATGCTGATCCGTGTTTAGATCTGTGTTTAGAGCGATAAAATGCTTATTTCCCTTGTTTTTAAAATCACAAATTATGCAAAAATCCCACTTATTCAGCGGCTTTATTCTGCAACTGTGCCACACAAAAGATGGCTAAGCCCGTGATCTGCCATGGTTTTTTTATTGTCAACCGCTCTGTGGATAACTTTGTGCACAATATTCAATAAAAGCATTAAATAGCGTGTAAGCGCAAAAATGTGCAACTACACATTCTACATAATGATTTATTAATACATATATAAATCAACAAGTTAAAGCATAATTCTCTACTACAACACTCACAGTCATACGCAAATCCTTAGTTTGCGCCATTTTGTGGATTAAACAGATCCAAATCGAGATTTTCATGAATTTGTCAAGTACAAACGGCGTCATTTTAACCGTTGCAGAACTCAACAACCGCGCCAAATCGCTGCTAGAAAGTTGTTTTCCTTTGTTGTGGGTGGCAGGTGAAATTTCAAATTTTAAACGTTACGATTCAGGCCACTGTTACTTCAGCTTAAAAGACTCAAAGGCACAAGTAAGGTGTGTGATGTTTCGCAATCGGGCTGCATTAATTGATTTTCAGCCTCGTGAAGGAATGCAAGTCGAAGCACGCGCGCTGGTTTCCTTCTATGAAGCACGCGGTGATTTTCAACTCACCATTGAGGCCCTGCGCCCCGCTGGTTTGGGTGCTTTATTTGCTGCCTATGAAAGACTCAAACAAAAATTAGAATTAGAAGGTTTATTTGCGCCAGAGCGTAAAAAACCCCTGCCCGCTTTTCCACGCGCCGTTGGCATCGTCACCTCACCCGCCGCTGCCGCACTCGCAGATGTGATTGCCGCCTTGCAACGCCGCATGCCCAGCTTGCCCATCATTCTTTATCCCACCCCAGTACAAGGGCTAGATGCCGCAGCACAGATTGCCAGTGCCATCCAAAAAGCCAATCAGCGCCAAGAAGTCGATGTACTGATTGTGTGCCGAGGCGGCGGCAGCCTAGAAGACTTATGGTCGTTTAATGAAGAAGTAGTGGCACGCGCCATTGCCGCTTGCACCATTCCGCTGGTGAGTGGGATAGGCCATGAAACCGACTTTAGCATCGCCGATTTTGTTGCCGATGTCCGTGCAGCCACGCCAACGGCAGCGGCAGAGCTGGTGAGCCCCAATAGCGAGGAATGGCTGGCCCGCCTTGATCGCCAGCGCAGCCGCCTGCACCGTGCCGTAGAGCGGCAGCTACAAAGCAAAATGCAGGGCTTAGACGCCGCAGCAAGACGTTTACAACACCCTGGAGCACGGCTAGCCCAGCAGCACGCTTATATTTTGGAGCTAAGCCGCCGCCTGCATCTCGCTCCCAATCGTGCGCTAGAAAAAAACCGTTATCGCTTGACGCAATCAGCGCTGCGCTTAAACCATCTCAAGCCCAGCACCATCCGCCAGCAAGATAGACTTGCCTCGCTAAAACAAAGGCTGGCCAGCGCACTACCGCGTACGCTTTTGCAGCGGCAGCAATGTTTATCCATGCTCGCTGCCCGCTTAGAGCCATGGAACCCACAAGCCGTGTTAGCGCGTGGCTATGCCCTAGTGAGCCGACCGGATGGGCAACTGGTTCGGCTTGGCGCAAATCTTAAACACGGCGATGCCCTCTCGCTGCAATTTGCCGATAGTGCTGTAGATGTCAGGGTGAATAAAGACTTAGGCTTGCAGGGGGAATTAGGCCTGTAATAGTAAGGTAGTAAAGGAACATGCCATGCCCCTCAGGAGGATGCCCCCAAGCAAACACAAAACTGCCGTGCCTATGGTGCTTCCTCCTCCTCTGGCTCGGCTTCGGCCACCAAGCTTAAATGGCCTAACTCATCGTGACCAACGCTTTTGCTGTCTTTGCTTTTTAATTTAACCCGCAAACGTAATTCATTAATCGAGTCAGCGTTTTTAAGTGCTTCTTCTAGGCTAATTCGCCCATCTTCATATAAATGAAAGAGTGCAGAATCAAAGGTTTGCATCCCTAGCTCTTCTGATTTAAGCATGGCAGTTTTAACCCCGCCCACATCGCCTTTAAAAATCATATCCGCCACTAAAGGCGAATTAAGCAAAACCTCAATCGCAGCCACACGCCCTTTTCCATCATGGGTAGGAATTAAGCGCTGTGAAATCATCCCACGCATATTTAAGGATAAATCCATATAAATTTGCGGATGACGCTCTTCGGGGAAGAAATTAACAATGCGCTCCAAAGCCTGATTCGCACTATTGGCATGCAAAGTACCCATGCATAAATGGCCTGTTTCAGCAAAAGACAAAGCGTATTCCATGGTATCGCGATCACGAATTTCACCAATTAAAATCACATCGGGTGCTTGTCTTAGGGTGTTTTTAAGTGCCGCAAACCAATGCTTAGTGTCGCGGCCTACTTCGCGATGCGTCACCAAGCAGTTTTTACTTTTATGCACGTATTCAATCGGGTCTTCAATGGTGATGATATGGCCGTGGGTGTTTTGATTACGGTAATCAATCATGGCCGCCATTGTGGTTGATTTACCCGATCCTGTTCCGCCCACCAAAAGCACCAAGCCACGTTTGGCCAGCACCACTTCTTTTAAAACAGGGGGGAGTTTTAGCTCATCAAAATCGGGGATCTTGCTGGTAATAACCCGCAGCACCATGCCGACTTTTTCTTGCTGCATAAACACATTAACCCGAAAGCGGCCGATGCCTTCTGGATTAATCGCAAAATTGCATTCATATTCGCGCTCAAATTCTTCCTGTTGATCAACCCGCATTACCGAATACGCCAATGCCTTGCTGACCACTCCATTGAGCTTTTGATTGCCAACCGGCGTGAGCTTGCCATTAATTTTCATTGCAGGCGGAAATCATCGGCAATAAATAAATCAGACGCATGATGCTGCAGCATCATGCGCAGCAAATCATTGATCGTTTTATTGGCTTGTTCTGGCGTCATTATTAAAATCCTTTACACGGAGATGCCCTGCCAGATTAGAAGTATTTTTAACCAGATTCTTCCTGATATTGCAATTGATCTGATAAAGCGCCGATATGATATACGTGTTTTTATGACAGAAATTGCTAAATAATAAAATTCTAATTTACGCCACGATTGGCCGTATCAGTACGGCGTAGCCCCAAGCCCCAGTATTCACGTAACACGCCGCCCGCTCACAAATACGGTAAAATGCCCGCCTCTTCTGTGAATTCAAAGATTTATGCGCAAAATTACTCATGTTGCAGCAGGTATTTTACTGCGCGCCGATGGCTCGTTTTTGCTTGGCAGCCGCCCCATAGGCAAGCCCTACGCGGGCTATTGGGAGTTCCCAGGTGGCAAGCTAGAAAGTGGCGAGAGCGAGATCACGGCATTAAAACGCGAATTAATCGAAGAGATGGGCATTGAAGTCACCGCGGCCACGCCATGGATTGTGCAAAGCTTTGATTACCCACACGCCAGTGTCCGTCTTTCCTTTTTTAGAGTAACGGCATGGCAAGGCGAAATCACCGCGCATGAGGGGCAAGAGTTCGCTTGGCAGCAACCAGGTAAGCTGAATGTTTCACCCATTTTGCCTGCCAATGGCCCTATTTTGCGCGGCCTAGCCCTAGCCAATGTGATGACGCTATCAAATGTGGCCGAATTAGGCGAAGACGTATTTTTGGCCCGTCTTAAGCAAAACAAACCCAGTTGGCTAATTTTGCGCGAGCCTCAGCTCAATCAAGATCAATATCGCGGCCTAGCCGAGCGTGTACTGGCCGTTGCACGCGGCCAACACCCAGCTCAATGCCGACGGTGTGCATCTGCCCGCCCGCAGCTTGCTGGCGCTCCAGCAACGCCCGCTCTTAGATTGGGTAGGCGCTTCCACCCACAATGCCGCTGAGCTTGCTGCAGCCAGCCAACTCGGCCTTGATTACGCCCTGCTCGGCCATGTGTGTGACACGCCTTCTCATCCTGATCAAAGCGCATTAGGCTGGGCTAATTTTAGCGCGCTACTGGCACTGGGCTGGCCCTTGCCGGTGTACGCCTTAGGCGGAATGAGCAAAAACGATATCGCCTTAGCACAAGAACACGGTGCACACGGCGTAGCGATCATGCGTGCAGCGTGGGTATGAAAACGTGGATAATTAAAATCATCGTCGGGCACGTGATTGTGTTGGCTTTGATCTTAGCGGTACTTGGCAATAAATTTGGCTGGTTTACGCCAGATAATGAGCCAGAAGCACGGCTTAATTGCCCAGTATTTAGTGAGGGCTGTACCTTTAATTTTGAAGGGCAAAGCTACAAAGTAAACAGCCAAGCACCGCTTAATGCCAACAAACCCGTGCAATTACAAGTAGAGGGCAAAGCCAAGCAAATTCACGCCAGTTGGCAAATGCAAGGTATGGAAATGGGCCCCAACCGCTATCGCTTACTATCAAACGATCAGCAACATTGGCATGCTCAAACCGCCCTGCCTATTTGCACCAACAAACGACAAGACTGGCTATTAAAATTAGAAATAGATGGCCATCGTATTGATATCAGCACTGTTTCTGAAAAAATATAAATGAATCAACTCAAATACTTAGCCGCCTACCCCGCCGCAATTCAAGCCAAAGTACAGCAACTATTAGATAGCAATCAGCTTGCCGAGGTAATTTTAAAAAAATACCCAACCGCACACGATATTAAAACCGACAAAGCTTTATATGACTATGTACTAGACATCAAAAACGATTATCTGCGCAAAACCGATCCAATCAGCAAAATTGCGTTTGATAGCAAAATTCATGTCATTAACCATGCGCTGGGCCTGCACACCACCATATCCCGCGTGCAAGGCAGCAAGCTCAAAACAAAGCACGAAATCCGCATTGCTTCGATGTTTAAAGAGGTGCCTATCGATTTTTTAAAAATGATTGTCGTGCACGAGCTAGCCCATTTAAAAGAAAAAGAGCACGACAAAGCGTTTTATAAATTGTGTGAGCATATGGAGCCACAATATCATCAGCTAGAATTTGATTTGCGCCTGTATTTGACGCAAGTTGATCGATATGGAAAATTATTTTGATTCACTTTCAGCCACCTTTACAATCTTTCTTACCAGAGTGGCTATTTTAACTGCAGCTTAAAAACATAAAACCCGCTAAATGCTACAACTCCCACTCCCTATCTAGGCCTAACTTCACCCATTTCAAACGCCGCCGCACAGGCTAGGTATTTTTTCATCTATGCAAAAGCCGTGAAAAAGTCTTGATCCGGTAATAAGGCGCGTATTAGGATGCGGGAACAGAAGATGAAAGGCAGCGCCTGCTAGCCTTCACGGGAAGAGACCAAAAAATGAAAAATCATCGCCTCTCCAGCGGTTTCACGCTACTGGAATTACTGGTTGTTTTGCTTATTATTGCCCTCCTTGCAAGTTACGTTGGGCCCAAACTATTTGGTGAAGTGGGCAAAGCCAAGACCAAGACTGCGGCAAGCCAGATGAAATCGATCGCCGATGCGCTGGATCATTACCGCCTAGATACCGGCCACTACCCAAGCACTGAGCAAGGGATCAATGTACTGACCAAAAAACCAGCTGACGAGCCTAAATGGCAAGGCCCATATCTGATGAAAGACGTACCAGCAGATCCTTGGGATAGGCCTTACGTTTATAATAAGCCGGGTGACAATGGCCGCGACTATGACTTACTAAGCTATGGTGCGGACGGCAAGGCCGGTGGTACGGGTGAAGATACGGATGTCAGTTATTAAATGATCGGGCGGGTACCACTCGCTTTGCTGATCTTCCCTTTATCCAAGGTGGGTTTAACCCGCCTTAATAAGCCAATCTAAAAGCTCCCATGCGCTACACCGTTAAAGCCTTGCAGGCAGGCAAGCTGTTACAGCTTGAGATGGATGCTGCTAATGAAAACGAGCTAAAAGACAAACTGACGGCAGAAGGCCGCCAGTTATTGTCTGCAAAGCCGCTCAAGCAGTTTGCCATGTCACGCAAAGAATTTGGCCTATCTTTGTTTACTCAAGAGCTGATTGCACTCTTACAAGCAGGCCTGACGCTGGTAGAAGCAGTTGAAACACTCAAAGAAAAAAGTGCGCAAGACACCAATGGAGATGTATTAAGCCGCATGATAGAAGGGCTTTACCAAGGCTTACCATTATCAAAAGTTTTGGCGCAAATGAGCCAGTATTTCCCGCCTTTATATATCGCCACCGTTAGCTCTGCCGAAAAAACTGGCCACCTAGCCGATGCATTAGGCCGCTATCACCATTACGAATCTCGGCTGGCTGCGGTTAAAAAGAAAGTGATTGCGGCGGTGATTTACCCCTTGGTGGTGATTGGTATTGGTGGCGGCATTATGCTGTTTTTGCTGTTTTATGTGATTCCAAAATTCAGCCAAATCTATGCCTCCATGAAAAACCTGCCCTTTGCCGCGCAAGTAATGCTGTGGTGGGGCGATCTGGTGCATAAACACGGCTTGATGATGTTTGCAGGCATGGTGCTAAGCGTGCTGCTGGCCGTGTTTTTACTACGTACCGATGCGGCAGAAAGTGTGCTGCGGGAAGCATTTTGGCGCTTGCCACGCTTAGAGCAATACCGGCGTTTATTTTCACTAACTCGCTTTTACCGCACCGTGGGCCTGCTACTGGCTGGGGGGATTTCGGTGGTGCATGCTATGGAGCTGGCGGCGCAATTATTGCCGCTAAAAATGCAGCTCGGCTTACAGCAAGCCCTAGTCGATGTGAAATCTGGCCAAGCCCTCTCCCAAGCCCTGCCCCGCTATCAGCTGACTACTCCAGTGTCAGAGCGCTTACTACGGGTGGGGGAGCAAAGCGGCGAATTAGCCACCATGTGCGAGCGCAGCGCGCAGTTTTGTGATGAAGAGTTAGAACGCGCCATCGATATGTTTACTCGGCTTTTTGAACCAATTCTGATGCTGATTATTGGGGTACTGATCGGCGGAATCGTGTTTCTGCTGTATATGCCGATTTTTGAGCTGGCTGGAAATATGCAATGACAGATGTCAAATACACACCTGCCTTTGCAGGGGAGACCACAATCGCTTTGCCTAAGCTTAGCCTAGAGCTGATCCAAACCCTGCGCAGCGAAGCCAGCCAAAGCAGCCTTGGTGCACGCTTACAGCAGCTACTTAATCTAAGCGATGCGGATTACGGCGATCAGCTCAGCCACTTTCTAGGGCTGCCCTTTTTAAGCAATGACGCCATCAGTGCGCTCAGCCCGCGTTACGACTTACTGCCTTACGGTGAGGCGGTGGCCAAGCAGAGCTTGCTATTAGAAGGCAGCGACAGCCTGTGGCTAGTGCTGGGTGATCCGTTTGATATGGCATTGCGCAATGCATTGCGCCAAAGAATTTCTGTCAGCTATCAAACAGTATTTGCCCATCATCAGGCGCTGCGTACTTACTTAGATCATTTTGAAACCTCACACCGCGCTATGGATCAGCTTGGGGCGGGTGAGCTGAGTGAAGTCAGCCAAGATGGGATTGTTGAAATCTCACTGGCAAGCTTAGCCAGCGACAATAAACCCGTTGTAAAGCTGGTTAACTCCACGCTTTACGACGCGCTAAAAGCTAAAGCTTCTGATATCCATATGGAAAGCACCCCCAGCGGGCTAACCATTAAATACCGTATCGATGGGGTGTTGCTGCATATTGGCGGGGCCAATGGCCTAGAAAACGCCGAGCAAGTGATCTCACGGATTAAAGTGCTAGCCGATCTAGATATTTCTGAGCGTCGCGTGCCGCAAGATGGCCGGTTTAAGGCGCGGATTAATGGCCGCGAAGTGGATTTTCGCGTTTCCATCATGCCGTCTATTTATGGTGAAGATGCGGTGCTGCGGGTATTAGATAAGCAAAATGGCGGTGATGCCTTTAAGCAGCTCAGGCTAGATGTTTTGGGTTTTGACGACGGCACCATGAGCCGCATCCGCAGCCTAGCACGCGAGCCTTACGGCCTGCTGCTGGTAACAGGGCCTACTGGCTCAGGTAAATCCACCACGCTTTACGCCACGCTTTCTGAAATAAATACGGGCGAAGAAAAAATCATCACCATTGAAGACCCCGTGGAATACCAGCTACCCGGCGTTTTACAAATTCCCGTTAATGATAAAAAAGGCCTGAGCTTTGCCCGTGGCCTGCGCTCTGTACTGCGGCACGACCCAGATAAGATTTTGGTGGGTGAGATTCGCGATGGCGAAACGGCCAATATCGCCGTGCAGGCGGCACTGACCGGCCACTTAGTACTCACTTCGGTACACGCCAATAATGTGTTTTCGGTGCTGGATCGCTTTATCCATATGGGCGTAGAGCCCAATAGCTTTGTTGACGCGCTCATTGGCGTAGTGGCGCAACGGCTGATTAGAAAAGTATGCCTGCACTGCGTGGTGGACGACACACCCGATGATGAGCTGCTGGCCGCTTCAGGATTAAACAGGGAAATGGTCAGCAGCTGGACATTTCGTAAAGGGTTGGGCTGTAAGGCCTGCCGCAATACCGGCTACCAAGGGCGTAAGGCTATTGCTGAAGTTTTAAGGCTAAACGATGAGTTAAAACAAGCCATCGCCAGCCGCGCACCCGCCGTAGAACTCAAACAACTCGCCGCCCGCTTTGGCTTTTTGTCCATGCGCAGGCAAGCAATGAACGTAGTAGCCTGCGGCGAAACCACTTTGCAAGAAATTAACCGCGTGACGTTTGTGGATTAAGGGTTATGCATTAAACCCCACACCTTAAGCCACAGAAAAAACAGCGTTTTACCTATGTCCTTTTTATCACTGTACCTACAGTTTTTTTTATAAATGGCAGCTCAGACAATTTGCAGGAAGTAAATCGTGTCTCCTTTATGGATTGAGCATAGCGCCTGGCTAGCGGGGAATAAGCTAACTCTGGCCAGCCAGCCCCGCTTACAAAAAGCCGACAAACAATGGCTGTCACAAGACATTGATAGCCAGTCTGCTGCACTGAGTCTGCAGCAGCTGCTAGCTGCCCGCCCGGCCAGCAGCATAAGCACACTCAATGTACTGTTAAGCGGCGATTGGGTGCGATATGGCGTGTTGCCTTGGCAGGATGGTTTATATCAGCCTGACGATTGGCAGGCTTACGCACGACTTATTTTTGCACAACAATTTGGCAGCAATTCTGATGGCTGGCGGATGTGCATCAACCCAGCAGGCTTTGGCCAGAGCCGCCTTGCCTGCGCTATGGATGAATCGATTTATCAGATCGTGCTTGAGCTAGCCAAAAACAATAAAACCCGTCTACAAAGCGTGCAGCCCTTATTAAGTAGTGTGATTGCGCAATATCACCGTCAGCTTATTGCTACTGAGTTTGCCTTGGTGGTGACAGAAAACGATAGCCTCTGCTGCGCTTTTTGGCAAAATGAAGCATGGCAAGGCGTCATCAGCCTGCCGATCAATCAAGACAGTGAAGCGCTACACGATGGCGGCATGGCGGCACTGCTGCGCCAAGCAGCCATGCTGGCCCAAGTTTCGCTACCCACACAAATCTATATCAGCTCATCGGCGCATTCGCTGGCCAGACTCAGCCTACTGGGCTGCGAGGTGGCCTACCTTGGTACAGTGCATCCTTTATTTACCGAATGGGCTAGCGCATGAAGCCCGTGCAACTCGATTTTCATAAGCGACCCAACTCAACCCCTTGGTTGGGTCTGGCGATGGTAGTGGCGGCGGTGATTGCGCTGTTATGGGTAATGACTCGGCTGGAGATTGCTGAGCAAATGCATCAACAGCTAGATAGCCAAGAAGATGAAATCAGCTGGAATCGCCGCCGTATCGACGAAGCCCGCAATAAGGAGCAAAAAGAAGCGCCAACCAATGCCAAAGTGCAGGCGGCACAACAAGCACAGCAACAGGCTATTGGCCCAGTATTAGCGGTGCTAGAGCAAACTTGGCTACCGAGCGTGGCTTACACTCGTATCGAGCTGGCCAGCGCCGAGCATCTGGTCAAGCTGGATTTGGAAGCAAAAACACTGGCCGACGCTTTAGCGTTGATCGACCGGCTGGGCAGCACCAAGGGAGTCAAAGCGGTGTCTTTATCCAGACACAATATGCGGGTCAGCGATCCGTTTCGCCCAGTACAAGTTAATCTAGACATCACATGGGAGCTGCGTCAGTGAATATGCAGCGACTCTTACAACTCGGCCACTGGTATCTGCGCCAGTGGCGGCAATACACGGGGATTCTAGCGATAGCGGGGCTGGTGTTGATGCTCTTTGCCGGTGCTTTATACCTACAAAAGCTTAAGCCACTGCAAAAAGACTTAACCCTACGCGAAAACACACTGAGCGAAGCGGCACGTAAGCTGAAGATCGCCACGACAACGGCCTCAAATGCATATCAAGCCAGCAATGTGGCCGAACGCCTACCAAAATCCAGCGAATTTACCGCGTTTTTACTTAAGCTCAATGCGCTAGCGGAGCAAAAACATATTGAGCTGCAGCAAAGCGATTACAAAGCTACGCCTGAAATCAATGGCGAGCTACTGCGCTACAGCTTGCAGTTTCCTGCCAGCGGGGCTTACCCAGATGTACAGCAATTTATTGCTGAGCTAGAAAAAATGCCGGGAGTAAGAATAGAAAACCTCAGCCTCACCCGTCAGCAAATTGGCGAAGCCCTGCTTAGCCTAGAGGTGCAAATGTCTTATCTGAGCAAGGTGCAACAATGATCCTGCACTCGCCAGTAATGACGTCTCGTGGGCAATCCGTGCCAGAGCCCAACTCATCTCTCTTGGCTGCAATCTATAGGGTTGGCAAAGCGCTTTACCTTTTGCCTGAACACACACGCCGCGTGGGCAAACAAACCCTGCCCAGCCTAGCAATACAACAAGGACGCCGCTGATGATTTCGCGCCCTTTACAAATTATTGCCGCCATCACCGCGCTGCTCACTCTTTACGTGGCATGGCAAGATAACCAGCCCGAAGAAAGCCACGAGCGCCGTCAGCAGCGTGCAACGGCAGCCAGTGCGGCTCAGACATCGCCGGTGGCTCAAGCAG
>Ga0247722_10000319_pt1 | contig 30742 bp, 56 predicted proteins | sample MSEWelMarce3H_FC_FD_189094 | JGI IMG/M metagenome (GOLD analysis project Ga0247722, IMG submission 189094) | Subsurface sediment microbial communities from gas well in West Virginia, United States - MSEEL Well Study Marcellus 3H_FC | ecosystem: Environmental > Terrestrial > Deep subsurface >... | reverse complement strand
TATTACAGCATACCCCCTTGAAAAGTACCCCACCCCCTGACAACTAGGGCGGTGGGGTTTTTTTGTGCGTGCAGGTGCGTGTATTCTTAGAAAGAGGGTATGGTGGTGAAAATGTGCTATAACCATAATAAAAGCCATCACCGAGTCGCTCAAAAAAACATCCCCATACCCATCGTAACCATGCGCACCACATTGATTTAAAAGGTATTATGATGTGATGCATGATGTTTTGTGTATTAATTGGTAAAATAGAAACCAAAGAAACCGAGCAAAGCCAATGAACATACAAGCACAAACATATTGCTTACTGCCATCGTTTGTACTATCAGAAACGAACGTTTCACATGGGTAAATACAATGACCATGTAACGCTCGGAGATGCAACAAAATGGTTATATGATAATCAGCTATTTACAAAACCATCGTCAAAATATAATTAGCTGATAATGAGATGCAAAATGCCAATTGCTCATGGGATGGAGACAAGTTTTTGAGAGCATAGTTTTTTTAGCCTTAAAAGAGACTAATAACGCCAATTTATCCTTATCATTGCACATCAAAAACGAAACTACTATATATACTCAGCGCAATATAAACCGATTACAAGCGCATTTACTGTTCATTCGATGGATTGAGTCACTATGTATAAGTAAAGGCATTACAATGTATCGAATAGGTAAAGACTGCAATTTGCCCGAGCAATTCCTATACAATGTTAAAAACGGACATCATAAATATTCAATTGCTATAGATGTTATTATCCTTATTAGTAAACAATACAATTATCCTTTTATCCTTAGTGATTTATTAGCCTAAAATTTGGTTATTTGATGCTCATTTTCAGTTATGCAAACATCTCACATTCAGTTTATTAACTTATAGTGCTCATTTTCAGCTATTTAGTTTTAAAACCTATAATTTGATGGTTTTTAACTTGATTAATACAAAAAATATTCATCTCATAATCAATCACTTGAAAAATACTTTCATAAATTATCTTGATATGTTATTGCATTATCAAACCTATACCTATATTGCCAATGTTTTCAAGCAGTAAAATTCTCGAAAATATCGTTCTTTATATGTATGTCTGACAAATCGTAATTGTTAGAAACAAACTGCTTAAACACATACCGAACGCAGTAGTAAATGTTGAGTGATTCATGACATAGAACACTAGAGATTCCTAATCTAAGAAAATAGGCGAGAATTAACTGAAGAGTAATACAGTGAAAATCGAAAAGAAAATTGTATAAGCATGATAACTGCTTACTGATGAGAGCAAGTTAGCTCGAAACAATCACATTTTAAATCAATCAATCATTATGAAAACTAAAAATCAATTATTAGCAGAGCTACAAGCAGAATTCCCAATGAATCCAAGAGTTAGAATGGTTTTTAAAGACTGCGAAACACTACGAGACATAAAACAAACTATATGTTGGGAGTTAAACTTTGCTCAGACTGTAGAAAAGCAGATTAAACAAGGTGATTTATACCAACAATGGTATTTAGGTGAATTATATAGCAAAGATACCAATGATATCAAGCGTTTAAGAAATGCTTGTTACTATGTAGCTAATAAATTAGGCTATAAAATTACTACTTCTAGTCATTTTCATTACATAGGCGAAATAGGTAAAAAATAATCAATTCACATTTAAAAAAACAATCAATCATTATGAAGAAACAATCAAAGAATTGCCCATGGGCATCAAAAATGAGAAAACAAGCTAGTTTGCAGTTAATTGGTATGACTGCTTTCTTTACAATCGTTATTTTATCAACAATCTTAATTAATCACTAATCACATGGAAAAAACAATCAAAATTACTATCGAAATCGAATCTGAGATTGATAGAAATACTACTTCAGTAGTCAGAATAGTTGATATGCTATTCACAACTAGCAGTTATCTGATAGATGCAGATGACATACTAGAATCGTTTAAGAATGCAGTGAAAGTATCTAAAAAGAAATTCAAGGATATTACCATTTGCGTTAATACTAGTGACTATGGCAATTATCAAAGCTATAGACATATAAAATCGTTTAGGGTGCTAAATAATTATGGTGTAATTACTGCTTGTGATGGCAATTATGAAGGTAATTTTCACAACTATCAAGAATTCGATATCAAACATCTTCCTAAAATCATAAAAGAGCACGTCTCTTATGTTAATTCGCAGTTTATAATAGAAGTAAAGAATAAGCAAACACTAGCGTAAATGGTTCAAGGCATGGGTTCGACTCCCATGCTATGCTCAAAAACAATTAAATAAATAAATAACATGAAGAAAACAATCTTAATCACATCAGAATATGGCTTTTGTCATAATTGGTCATTAGTAGTCAGAAACAAAAAATATGTCAAACAATTCTTCTTAGGGCAAGATGTTAAATTTTGCAGTAGAATATTAGGCATGAGCACTTCAGACGTTGTAGCATCTATAGGCACAAATCAGATAGCTGAGGGCACTGTAGGAAATACTAAATTAGCTAATTTCATCTATAAGGAATTAGGCTTAAATGTTAAAAGAGTAAACGAGCTAGAGTCATGGGACTTGTGCTCACAATAAATCAATTAATCAATCACTAAAAAAAATCAATCATCATGAAAACAATCACTCAAAAGGAATCTTTCTTAAGATTAAAAAACAGTCCATCATTGGCATCAACAAAGTTTGCAGAACGTATAATAAATGACTGCGAGAATGCTAGAGAATTGAAATGTGAATTGGAATGGCAATTCAATAAGTATAAGTGCTTAGAGGAACAAAGCAGTAAAAAGGAGCAATGGAATGTAGGTATAAAGTATTCTTTTCTTCCTCAGCAGATTGCTCAGAGACTGCTAGATTTAACTAAAATAGCAGACGCTATGAATTACGAAGTCTACAGTCCAAACGGAGCATATTTTATCAAACCTAAAAAATCAATTAAATAGCATGACAAATTACATCATTCAAAACACTGCGAATGGCAGTATTATTAGCGCATTTCCGACATTGGAATTGGCACAAGCAAGAGTACAAGAGTACTATCAATTCGATTCATGTAACAATGAATTCATTGATGGTTATTATTCAATCATTAAAGTAGGAGGAAATAACTAATGAGAGCACAAATCTTAATCAAAGGGCAAATTGGTGGTAATTTTAGAATACTATCAAAGATGTCAAATTACGAAATCAAAAGAAACGGAATGTTCAATTCTTTTAGCCTAATCTATAATAGTGTAGCAGATGCAAAGAAAGATATCCGTAAGGCAATAAAAAGCCTTAAATCTGATGATGATTACCCATCATCAAGAGATAGAATCAATAAGAATGCCACACATTTAAGCTACGATGCAAGTGAGGCAATATTGTACAAAATTTATAAAAACGAATTATACTAATAAATAAATAACATGGAAAAAAAATTGAAACAATTCATACTAATCTATAATGATGACAGTAACGACATTACTAACCATTATGATATAAACGAGGTAAAAAGTTTATATTTAAATGAGCAGATTAGAACTTCAGATGGGACAGTAAAAACTTGTATAGAAGTATTAGAAAAGATTTAGTTTAACTGACGAGCATTTAATATGCGAAACAAGGTTTAATAAAAGCCTTGTCTTAAACAATTAAAAAATAAATAAATAATCATTATGAACAATCAATCAATCCAAGAAAAAACATTCAATTTATTAGAAAGCACTAATTTAAATTGGTCAGTAAGCAAAGAAGAGTTAATCTCTAAAGATGGTAAAACCACCGAGACATTTGGTATCTTCAGAAACGATACTGATGCATGGTTAGGCAGTGTAGGTAATCGTTATGTGCCAATGCAGAATTGGGAGTTAGCAGAGACCATCGTAGGAGCTACTGAAGGCATCGGTTTAGAAACCACGAGAGGAGGAGAATTAGATGGAGGTAAGAAGGTTTACTTACAAGCAGAATTGCCATCAATGTACATCGGTAAATCATCTATCATGAGATGGATTACTGCATTAAACTCAAACGATGGGAGTGCATCCATCGGATTCGGGTCAACTAGTCAAGTGGTAGTATGTAAAAATACTTTCCATCGTGCCTACAAAGATTTAGATAAGTTTCGCCATACTGAATCAGCAAAGAGTAGAATTGAGACTGCCATGGCTGATTTGCGCAAGGCATTGCATCTAGATGAAGTATTGATGGGTAATTTTAAAAAGATGGCTGACATCGAGCTAAAAGATGAAATGGTAGAACGTGTAATCAGAAAGTTATTCACTATAGACGTGACCACAAACAAAAAAGACGTGAGCAGTAGAAAGTTAAATCAAGTGACTGCTTTTGCTGACTCCTTACAAACCGAGATTAACTTGGAAGGTAAAACGATATGGGGATTGTTTAACGCAGTTACACGTTACACAAATCACGTCAGTGCGCCAAAGGATGAGAACGATAAGTTACACTACTTGGTTAGTGGTGGTGGATACAAAATGAATAACCTAGCTTTTGATGAGGTAATGAAATTTGTAAATGAGAATACTGTGGATAATAAAATATTCACATTTGCATAGCATAAATGGTTCAAGTGAGGGGTTCGATTCCCCTCATATGTTCAAACAATTAATAATAATTAATCAATCACAATTTAAAAAAAACAATCAATCATTATGACAAACAATCAAATTAAAACAACAATCAATCACCATAATTCGTATGGTGTATTCTGCATGGCTAACATCATTGGTGTTAACACTAGAGAGCTAGACATTATTTGGAACAAGGCAGTTGAGGTCTATAACCTATTTGCTGAGAGCAAGTTTAACGTGGATACAATGTCTGAGCTAGATTGCATGGAGTTATTCTATAGAGAATACCATGCTAGGCAAGAATTCTTAAAGAGAGGTACATACATGATGCTAGACAAACAAGTTAGGGAATGGATAGTAAGCATAATAGATAGCTTAAATACTATGAATGTAGACGGTGAAACCATGGAGTTTATTATTAAGAATGTAGGCATGGAAGACCAAATGCTTTCGCAGTTAGGCTATCCTTTAAGAGTAGAGAATGAGTCTTTAAAGCATAGATTACAAGTTATAGCTGAAGATGTGGTTAGTTCAAGACGTTGGGTATGTGGTGAGTTAGACGACCTAAATACACACTTAAACAACATAGAGATTGCTTGTGATTTAAGCAGTGACGAATCACTTACATGGAATACAAAATCATAATTTAAATAAAAAATAGGAGATAAAAACATCATGGAAAACAACAAAATATTAACTGCAATAAAAAATAGGTATTGGGACATCAATACCTTAAGACTTGAAATGTATGCAAATGATAACGCAGATTCGTGCATAATGAATTTGATGGAGGAATTAAACGATGAGTACTCTGAGGAAGAAATTTTAAACTTTATAAATAACATAAAATAACATGGAAATTACAATCAAAAGAAAAATCAGCAAGGATGTTTTAGAAAACATTTTTACCACTGCTCTAGAGGGTGGAAGTAACTATTGGTATTATCTATCAGACGATACCGTCCGTAAGGTAAGACAAGCAGTGTCCAAGTCAACCACTCCGTATCTATGCCTAGCTATTTTAGAGGCAGTCCTAGAGCATAACGTGGAGGTGGAGATAAACGATGCCGAGGATGAGGATGAAGTGATAGGATTAATCACTAGGGACTCGATGGTAGAAAGATTACAACTACTAGTAGATAGCTCTGATGCATGGGCTCTAGAGAATGAGCTAAAGGAAGATGGGGATGCTACTAGTAGTGATGTTGTATTTCAGTACATAGCTCTAGGGGAGGTGGTATATGGATAGTCAATCAAAAGCAATCGATACATGGTTGCCATTATTCAGAGGATTCTACAATACAATATGGGATGGAGATAGTGAGCTAGATAGTTTTTGTGAATACAATGAAGTTTCATCAGATGATGTAGAAGTAGATTGGCTAGGCTATAGGCAAAAGGTAGCTATTTCAATAACATCTGAGATAGAGAGCAAGTTAATAGAGCTAGGATTAGTTGAGTCGGTAAAATTTGAAACCATCATCTCCCCTAACTACTATAACTTTGTAAATGATTCTATAGATGTGGAGATTGTTCCTATAGTAGATAGTATTGTTTCGTACATACATAGTAATTACGATGCTTTTAATAGCTATTTAAAACAAAGATACACCTCTAGGGATGGCTTTATATCTTTTAGATTTAATAGTGCAGTAGAATGGGCTGAGGACACGTCAAACTTTACTGCTTTAGGTAAGGATAGTCATGTGCTAGGTGCTTTGCTAGACTTTGCCTTAGTAAATGAGGATTTAAGTGAGCACGATTTTTATTGTGATGTGATTAGCGATGTTTGTATAGATGAATTTGCTACCATAAACTACATTGATATCGAGGAGCTAGGTAGTGATGATAGAATCAAGTTAATCAGAGACAATGTCGATGACATTGACTTGGACTATGGCTACCTAAAGGTATTGTCTGATGAGGCTAGGGCAAAGTCAATCTTATTAGCTACTGACTTTATTGAGGAGCTAGTAGAGGTAGGATACAGTGAGTTAATATCAGCACTGCCATTTAGTAAGGTAAACAAAGATTTAGAACCAAAATAAAAAAAAATAATAGAAAGTATGGATACAATAACGCAAAAAAGTTACAACAGTTTAGTATATAAGATATACGAAACACTGATGTCCAACGAGGACTTTGGACTAGGAGAAATGGGTTCATGCAGAGACGAATCAGAGAGAGTAGTCGATGAGTGGATAGAAGAAAACAACATTTATTTAATAAGAGAAGAAAAGGAGGAAAAAATATGAATCACCCAAATGCAAAGAGGCACTTACAAATAAGCCTATTTAAATCGATAATAAGAATAGTAGGTTACATACTATTGGTAGTAGATATTGAGATAGCAGTCGCAGTATTAGTAGCAAGTGAAGGTATAGGAATTATTGAAGAACTAGTTTAAAAAAATAACAATCATGGAAAATAAAATCGAAAGAATCAAAGAAAACATTATGTCTGACATTTCTTTAGTTAAGGACATAAACAACGTGCCTTACTACAGTGTAGATACTTTTATATCTGATGCAGAGGCATACGTTAAGGCAGTCAGAGAAAATAGGATGATTAACGTAATCGGGTCGGTGTCTTCAAGTGGCATGAGTAGAAAGATTAAGTTTACTAGTTGTGAAAGATATCCACATAATGATAACGAATACTATCAAAGGAATTATTCGTGCCTATTCAGAGCCCTAGGGTACAAAGAAAGTAAAAATAGTTATGGCTACTTTACAATAAGTGGATGTGGGATGGATATGATATTCCACACTAACTACTCTATCATGCATTCTTTTTGTAGGTATGGATTTATAACCAAAGAAGAGTGTGACAAACTAGCTCAGAGAACACCATCAACAATTTAATAAAATAATAAAAAAAAAGGAGAGATAAATAATATGGAAAATAATAAATTATTCGCAGTCGTTCATATTTGTAATGGAGACTATATGGGAACACAATTCTTCTATGCTAAGAGTGAAGAAGATATCAAGAGGATGAAAGAATACGAGTTTAGTTATGACGAACTATTCAGAAGGTGTGACAACAAGTTGTTTTCCACTGAAGTTCCTGACTCAAGTAGAATACATATAATAGAATAGTATTATGGAAGAAATAATTGCACTCATCCTATTCATAATCCTAGCAATTATGGTGGGAGTATTAATCAAAACAATTAAAGATAGCAACAAATGATAAATAGCGATTTTAAAAGAGATATAGCCATGGTGCTAATCATATTCATATTTGGAATAGGACTAGGAATAATACTCGGGTATTTCCTAGCTAGAAAAGACATAATAAACCTTAAAGAAAAGGTGGCAAAAATCAACTGCCTTGATGAGCAGATAGGAGTAGAGTGCTTGAAAGATAATCTACATAAGCACAAGGTTAAGTTTAGTCACATCGTGTTAGCGCAGTGCATCCTAGAGAGCAATAACTTGACCTCACCTCTATTCAAGAACAATAAGAACTGCTTTGGCATGAGAGTCGCAGCGCAGCGATTTACGTTTGCCATAAACAATCACGACTATGGCGCATATGCAAAGTATGAGTCACTAGAAGATTGCATCCTAGACTACAAGGCATTTCAAATTCAGAATGCTTTATTCATTACAAATGATTCGGACTACTTAAAGTTACTAGGAAGTATATATGCCGAAGACCCTATTTATATTAGTAAGTTAAAAAACATAATCAAAAAGAACAAATTATAATAAACCATGGAATCAGCAGATAAATTAATAACCATAAGTGTGATGGAGGTGGCTTGTGAACTTGCTCATGCTAGAACATTTGATGAGCTAAGGGATGTCTTAGGCGATGATGAGGATAATATGTACAATCCATCTGAGGATGACATTTATTGGCAAGTGTATAAAGACTTCGTACAAGAAAGATTCAACATTTGGTACGGATGGTACGAGGACAATTTAATTAGCCTTCAACGATGATAAATAAAATAAAGTTTCACCTAGTAATGTGGATATGTAGATTAATATTATTCTTTTACATATACCTAGTAGCATTCAATAAATAATAAAAAAATAAATAAAAAAAAACAATATGAAAGTAGAAATAAGAAAAATAGTAACGGAAATGGTTGAGATGAGTCTCCCGATGTATGTAAGGAATAGTGATATCCACTTCTACAAGATAGTAAGTGAAGGTGAAGTTATTCAAGTGTGCGAATCAAAGTTTGGTAACAATAGTATTACCGAAGTGTCAGTAAGTGTTGCTCTTCATGGCAATTGGGAAGTGTGCACTGAAGAAGAGTTTGAGACCGCATTTTATAAAGTATCAGAATATTTTAAAGACAAAGTATCGTAATGGAAATAAATAAGAGCAAAGGTAGTTGGGGTGGTAAAAGAGAGAACTCGGGGCGCAAGGGCTTCGGGTTCGAGGTCAAAGGGGTGACAATAAGTGTGAGAACCAAGCACCACGAAGAATTCAAGAAACAAGTCAAAAAATTAATAATTAAATTATATGAGAATGATTAAATTTGCAACATCAGAACAGTTGAAAGTAGCTAGTGATATCTTGAGAGCAGAATATCCTAAGCCAATGGTTAGCCATACGGCAGATTTTTACGTTGATTTAAGCCCTTTAGATAGACAAGTGTTATTCATATCAGATAGAATGAAAGTTAAGCTATTAGAGAGCCCTAAAAATAGTATAGGAGGAATTGGATAATGAAGGTGAAGATAATGACTAAAGGAACGGTGTCTTATGTATTCCCAATAAACAAGGGCGAGAGCATTAGGTTTAGCGACCCTCAGAAAGCAGTTCATTACTGCAATGAAAATGATTTAGAGGTTATTAACAAAGATGAGTTGCATATATTTTATTCAAACCAATTAAAAAAATAATAAAAATAATGAAAGCACAAAACGATTTTGTATCAGAAGAGAGTTATAGAGAATACCTAGTAACTTTTTACATCCCTAGTTGCTTGTACGCAATAAACAATAGCGGAGGACTTGGTGGCAAGAGCCTAGAGAAAGTAGCTATAGCAATGGCAAAGGATATAGTAGATACTATACTGCCACCGAAAAACAGGAAGACCAAGGACATTTACAAACCAATAAACCCAGAACACGAGGAGGATTTAAGTTAAAAATTATGAAAGGGAGTTACACGATAGGATGGAATCAGCACAAACCTAAAGAGTTTGTAGTAATATCAAAGAAAGAAGTTGTGGCAAGAACCATAGGCAATGCAAAAACTGCCGTAGAGTTTGTTACAGGTATCACTTTTGATATGATGAATAAAAATACGAGGAAGAGAAAAATAGTGTACCCAAAGTTTATGCTATATACACTGCTAAGGAGGTACACTCCGCTCAAGCTAAATGAGATAGGTAATTTGTACTCAAGACCTGCTTGGAATCCTACACTAAAAAGAAATATTACTTGCCATCCAAACCATGCTAGTATACTTAGCGGAATAGAAAACATACAAAACGTGGAGCATATTGGCAATAGGGACGAGTGGTATGCAGTGTGGGTGCAAGTGCAAGAAACATTTAAAGAGTATCAGTATCCTAAATTTAAATAACAATAGTAGTGTAGTAGAAGTTCTTTAAATCTATCATACGTTCCTCGGAGCTATGGTAGATTTTTAGTTTTGTCTTATCCTCGTTAGTCCATATCCTCTCGCAATCGTGACATAGGATGAATCTATTTAAGGGATGATGGTATAAGGCACTATTTGCCGAGCCTGCTATGATATGGCTCACATTCCTTCCACTAGGTTCTATTATCTCGACACCGCAGTTCTCACATGGGCACTGTCCTTTGTTCTCCTCTAGGTGACGAGCAATCTCTTGAGCATAGTAACTTTTATTTGCTATTATTCTCCCCTTCTGCTTGTCGCTTACCTTCTTTATCCTTTTTACGTTGTCCTTCTTCTCATGTCCTTTAATGAAGCCTCTAGCCCATATGTATCCTAGTTCACCGCATCCACACTTGCAGAGTTTTTTCTTTGGTGTAATAAGGCTCATTTTCAGAACAACTTTTCAATGTTAACAAAGTAAAGAGAGTTAGACCCAGTCTTTCTGAATATAAAGTTAGCCTCTAGTAACTCAATTATTCCCTTATACACAGCTACCTTGGAACTGTAATTGCAGAACTCAGCGCAGTCATCTATACTGATATGCACCTCGTCATTATTATGCTCCTTAATCGAAGCTATGTAGCACCAAACTTTAAAGGATGATGTGCTAAAGTCCTTGATAACTGCAAATGCTCTTTTGTTTACTCTGATACTATCCTTGGCACTGCTCTTACTATCACTATTCATAGGGTTCTCCCTATAAGATTCAAAATTACTTATTTTCATATTATATAAACTATAGTTGCAAATATATTTAAATAAATCCACAAAACAAGAATAATATATTTTGTATTGCGATATGAAATATTATCTTTGCAGAACAATATTATTAATAATAATATACACATGAAAAAAAAGACAACAACAACAATTTCCCTTGATGACATACTAGAGATGTTCAACGAGGAAGACATTATTAAGGCTGATGGCTTTGATGATTGTATCGTAGGTGTAGAAAGTACAGGTGACACTATACTAGTTTACTCTACACAACTTATACTAGAGAAGCTAGTTAAGGATAGTGAGATGACTTGGGAAGAAGCAATCGAGTACTTCGACTACAACATCCAAGGTAGTAAGGGAGAAGGGTATCCTATCTACATTCTAGATTACTTATGGTTTAACCTATAATTAGTGAAAAAGTTAGATATAAAACCGCTCAGTGTCAATAAGTGTTGGCAAGGCAAAAGGTTTAAGACAAAAGAGTATATTTCATACGAGAAGAAGTGCATACTATTATTACCAAAAATAAAGATGGGTGTGCCTCCGTATCTATTAAATATAGTCTTTGGATTCTCCTCGCCTCTAGCAGATATAGACAATGGGCTAAAGCCATTCATAGACATCCTTCAGAAAAGGTACGAGTTCAACGATAAAGATATTGTAGAGCTAAACGTAAAGAAGGAGAAGACTGTCAAGGGTGGCGAGTTTATACTCTTTGAAATATTAACAATAAAATAAATAAATAAATTATGAGCAGACAATTATTACCAACAAAGTTTGATTTAACACCAAGTGGGAAAATCAAGGACACGTCAGAATATGGCGAACAAGGATATTTTGAAAATGTAGAGTACGAGATAAACGTACATCATACTGAAGATGGACTATCAGTTCATTGGTATGGCGAAGACGATACTGAAATAAGTCTAGAAGAATATTTAAAATTAATTAATAAAAAATAAAAAATAAAACAGATGGGATTATCAACAACAGAAGAGCCTAATGGCTCAATCAAGAACTACCTTAATATTACAGGTGGTAAAATCACTCAGAAGGTTAAAAGCGGCACAGAGGGTGCAGTAGTAAGAACCAACAAGATGGGTGTCGAGGTATCAGAACTACACTTTGACACACTATCGGGTCAAATCGTTAACATACACATAGAGCCTTCCCCTTTCGCACCTAAGGTATGGGTAGTAACAATTCGTGATGGTATCGATTTCTATTACCTACACTTATCGTATTCGGGTGGAACAACTATGGGCTTATTAAATAAGTTACCAAACATTGACTTCTCTAAGGACGTTATCTTGAAAGTATTTAGAATCTTTAATGAGGTTAGTAAGAAAGACAAGGACTACTTAGTGGTGTATCAAGGTGGAATGACTAAAGGACACAAGGTTGAGACCGCATTCCCTAAGGAAAACCCTAATGGCTTACCTCCTATGGAGCAGATTAAAGTTAAAGGTTCTTTGGTGTGGGATGACACAAAACAAATGGAGTGGTTAGAGAATCTAGTTATGACTAGCATCGTTCCTAAATTAGGTGGAGCTCCTGCCCCTGAGTATGCGTCTAAAGTAGAAGCAAAGGCAGAAGCACCGAAAGTGTCTGATGATGATGAGATGGAAAGTTTGCCATTCTAAAATGAGTAAAGATTTGTTTGGACAAGCAAGGGAGTTAGAGATAGCTTCCTTGCCCAAAGAAGAAGTAGCTTTAATAAAGCAAAAAACAATAGAGGAGCAGTATCAACAAGATAAAGAAAATAAATAAATAAAAAATAGTCAGGTGGCGGAACAAGGGCAACACTGATAAAGTTGATTCCTGATGGTAGACGCTATACTTATGCAGTTGAAGCTGGGTAATTCAACAATACGGGTTCGAATCCTGTCCTGACTACGAAGAAACGGTAATCTTCCTACATGGCATCCAGTCCATTAATCTGGAGAACTTACTTGACTGATGGAAAGACATCAATATTGTCTGATGGTGTAATTGGCAACACAACTGATTTTGGTTCAGTAGAGTCTAGGTTCGATTCCTAGTCGGACAACAAAATAATAATAAAAACATATATATATGCTAAGCAACGAAAGACTAGGAAGATTTACCGCATCAGGTATTCACAATTTATTCATAGGTGGCAAGGGTGCTACCAAAGATAAGTACATATTTAATAAGGCGGAGGAGAGCGTTAAGGGCTACTCAAAGTCTTTCAGTAGCAGACACACCGACCATGGTATTCTAAACGAGTCAGAGGCTCTAGAGAACTTTGTAGCAACAACAGGAATCAATGCCATCTACCTAGAGGAGCGTTACTATCCTATCAACGAGAATAGTGGAGCTACTCCCGACTTCGCAGTTATGGATGGTGATGTTATCATAGCTAGTGGAGACATCAAGTGCCCTACAGAGAAGTTCTTTGAGCAGAAGATGATGATGTTTGATGATAAGAATTCTGAGTACCAAGACGTGCCTAAGGAGTACTTCTACCAAGCACAGTGTCAGATGATGGCTCTATCTAAGTCTAATGAGGCACTAGGACATCCTCCTGTAGAAGAGCATTACCTAGTGCGCTACTTGACAAGCACTCAGTATGATGATGATGGGAATAAGATTGAAATAAATTTACCCCTAGAAGCTAGAATATTCTACAAGCTAATTAAAAAAGATGCTGCTGTTCAGAAGAAGATGATGGAAGAGATAGAGAAGGCTGTGGAGCAAAGAGATTTATTAATATCCATCTTTGTTAGACCTATACTGTAATGGATGTTACACAACTAATACAAGTACTGAAGGACGAGCATCCTGATATGAAGGTTCTTATAGATGCCACTAGAGAAGGTGCAACAATGAAGGAGCTAAGACCAATATATGATATAGTGCTAATGAACCTTGAAACAGGAGAAAAGTTTTTAGTATTATCACATTCAATAGACGAAGTAGAAATGGAAGAGGAGTAAAAATATATGGGAATTAAAATAGAGAAGAGAGAGGACGTAGTCTTGGTTGTAAGAAGAAGAAAAGACAAGAAGTATATTCGTAAGTCAGAGTATGCTCACGTTTCATTGTTTGAGTACAAGAAAGAGGTTTATTATAAGGCTCAGATGAGCAAGTATAATTGGTCTGTGTTCTTCCTTACAGAGAAGGAGGCTGCCAAGGCTGTTGATATGAAGCTGATAGAAAAAGGGCAAGACCCAGTAAATATATTAAAACCAAAAAAACAATAATGGCAAAACTTAAACCATGTAACGCAGAAGACCACGACACAAGAAGATTGTGCAAGGATAGACACGAATGTGCGAGATTTATGAAGAATCAGGATGATAACACGTCTATATCTTTTTACCACCTACAAGAGCATTGTAGCTCCTTTAAAAGGTATGATGACAGTAATGTTAGGACAGATGCTAAAGAGCTCCCATTCGCAGATAAATTAGCAAAGCTACAAGCAATGTGGAAGTTCTTGGTGGATAGGACTAATGCTACGAAGCCTAGTTAAGCATATTTACCAACTTCCTAAACAAAAGTATAACAATAAAAATAATACCAAGAAAAGCAAGCCAGTCGATAGCATAGGATTTAATCTTCTGCCACATGGTTTGTTTTTCTTGTAATACAATTCTCGGTGGCACTTGCACTTTTAATGTGTCGTGTATAATTACCTGAATATAATGTGTAAAAGGTTTCCTTATCACCTTAGTCTTTAAATTACCAAGAGAGTCAATTGTTTGGCTCACCTGTACAAAGCTATCATTAAAAGCTATAGTCATTGAATCCGATGCCTGTTTGTACCACTCCTTAAACTTCTTTGCTTGGTCAGAAGTATCCCCCACAATAGTAAATGTTATCGTAGTGTCCTTGTAGTAAGGAACTAAAACAGTAGTTGAATCTCCTAACTTAGGATTTTTCTTCAATGCCATGCGCAAATAAAAATCACTTGAGCATGATGATATTACCAACAGTAATAGAATTAGTTTTATTATTCTCATTATTTGTATACGATATTAAATAGTAAGCCTCTTGCTACAAGTATGGCAATAACAAATATAAATGAACCTGTAGCAATATAAATCACTCCTACAGTACATAAGGTTTGTAATACCTTGCTCAGGTGAAAGAAATCATGAAACATTGGAAAGTATCTGTGAAACCAATCAAACTTAGGTGCTTCTGCTGCCTCCTTTGAGAAGAAGTATCCGTAGTTCTTATAAGCATCATGATGCACTATTGAGTCCGACATTGCATTTAAGCAAGTCTGTAATAATAATAAGATTGCAAATACTATCATAGTTTTATTGTTTTTTGTTATTATTTTTTATTATAAAGTTCGCTCTCCGCCAATCTGCGTCTTGTCAAACCTGCTAATACTTTATTTCCACCACGATTCCATTTAGCAAATTCTGCTGCAATAGTAGGGTCGTTAGGGTTAATATTTACCTTCTTTAATAGTGTAGAACTCTTTAAGTTACCTGCTCCACAGTTATAACAAAAAGATACCAATGCCGAAAATTGATTAGCATTAAGTGTATCAACTGCCATAGCATCAACTGCTAACTCGTACTGCCCCATAGTATCGGCTAATAACTTCTCTGCTGCCTCCATTGACAAAACAGGGTCAGTCATCTTTACCTTACTACCATCGCTGTATCTTGTTGAACCGTAGCCTATAGTTATTGGTAGTCCACCTGTTGCTGGGTCTACATAAGCCTTTGCGCTAAATCCTTCAAAAGATTTAATTAAGTCTAAGCCTGCCTTATTTATTTTAGTTATTTTCATATATGTATATTATGTAAAAAAAGATAGACCACAACGCTGTAAGAATTAGTACTACCTTGACTATTTCCCTATTTGTTGCAGGCGATTCCAATGTTTATTCTGCTGTTGTTTTCTTAAACTTCTCTACTGAGCTCAATCCTAAAGCACCAAAGGCTAATAAGGCTACTGACTCAACTAAAATTGTTGATGGAGCAACCTCTACTAATGAGAATGAGTTGTGGTACATAGTTATGCACAAAGTTAAAGTGCATAAAATCCCAGCAAATCTCTTGCTTGAGAACTGACCTTTTTCGTCTTTAATTATTTCTAAGAATTTCATACTATTTCATAAATATTAGTGGGAACATTATTATTCCCTGTACTACCATAAAAACCAATCCCTCAATCGTAAACAATTGGTCTTTTTGTTTCTCTACTACCTGAACTACTTGAACTGTGTCTACCCTTACTATTGGCTTTATATTCTTTAGTCGCTCAATTTCAGCTCTTTGATACACGAAGGTATCATTTACCGCTTTAGCTTGAACGAGGGTAAACACTACCATCTTCTCACCGTCTACCTTCTTAATTACTTGGGAAGAGGCTGAAAGGCTCAACAGAGTCAATAACAGCAGGGATAGTGTCCTCATAGTTTTCTAATTTTAAAGTTAATGTTTTATTTTCTGACTCTAATGCTGCAATCTTAGTCTTGATAGTTTCAAAGCTTTCCTTTTGTACTTTCTCTGCCACTTTGATACTGCTGTTAGCCTTGACAAAATTACTCTTACTTTTGGCTAATAAAGAGTCTATAGAGTCTGGGGTTGTATTCTTTGGCTCTGGCTCGTGAGTTAATGTAGATACCGCAATGACTAATGTCGTGGCTATGAATAGTACGCTTTTCATCATTTCATCTGAGTTAAAATATCCAACTTCGTGACAGCCACAGCCAATGCACTATCCGACCTCTTTAGGGCTATTGATAGTTGGTCTATCTTGTAGTCCATCAACTCTATCTTAGCATCAGACTTCTCAATCTGTGCTTGATACATCAATTTATTATCTACATATAGGTATCCTACTGAGATGATAACAAGGAACATAGTTGCCTTGAAAGGGTCTTTTAAAAAATCTGAAAAAGAAATAGGTAATACTCCAGCCATTATTATTTATCTACTATTAATTAGTTTACTACTTCTGCTTCTTCTACTTTTGGCTTTTGCTCTTCAATTATTTTATTAATAAATTGAATTAACGGTAAACCAAATTTAGTTGGCATCTCTTGGATAAATGAATCCAATTCTTTTAATTTTTCTTCGCTTAATGTAATCATAATTTTTATAATGTGCTTGTAAAAGTAATACTTGGATTCAATATTTGCAACTTACTGATATACATATCTGTTAATTCTGCTAAAATATTTCCAGTAAATAATGTATCTTCCTGAACATCATTCATAATAGAATTCATTGTTTCAGTGTAAACGAATGATTGAATGTACCCTTGGTTAACATTTTCTCCATCTACTAATTTACTTCCTAAAAAAGAGTTATAGTTTACTGTTAGTAAACCTACTTTCGTACTTGTTTGTGTTTCTGAGCTCGTAGCTATGAAACTTGCTTTATTTAATTTTATCATTTTATTTTTATTTATTTATTAATTACATTGTTGAATGTGTAACTTTTCTCCAACCTGTACCGTCATAAAAGCAAGGTGTATTTATATCAGTGTTATAAACTTGCAAACCGTTTGCGGGTAAAGCTATCAATAAAATTTGCGCTTGTGTCATTCGTGGCATTAAAAAGCCTTGTGTTGTACTGTTTATTCCAAAAATTGCACTTGCATTTAATGCTGTTGAACCGTTAAATTCAACCCACATTCCACTAATAGAACCGTTTAGTCTGACAAAACCAGTTCCGTATGAAAAAAGATAATTAGGTGCTAACCCCATTAATCCACTTGTGATAAAATTATTTGCATTTACACTACAATAACCACTATCATCCGCCAACCTAAAATCAATTGCCGTCCCGTTTCTTTTTATTGCGGGAAAACTTGACGTTGTGCCACCTAATTGTAAACGTCCAAAATCAGTTTCGCCACTATTCATTAATGTTAAAACTCCCGTTGAATTATTTCTAATTAAAGAACCGCCTATTAAAACCCTTGTATCTGCTTGTAAACCATAATAGCCTTGACCGTAAATAGTACCAAATGCACTAATATTTGCAGCCCTATCAACCTTAAACCTACTAACCCCACCTATTTGCAAATCCATTAAATTATGAGTCATGCCATTTAATGCCGTTTCCGTTGCATTTAAGAATATACCTGTTAAAGTACCTGTCTGCGCTCCACTATTATTAATGGTGTATGCTACGTTAAATAGTCTTGGTGTAGTTGCCCCTGCCGATAAGTTAACTGTTCTTGATAAGCCTACCGCCTCTGTGCTTAGTTGAAGTAGAGATGAAGTTCCCATACCATCAGTTACTGCTCTTAAAGTAGTGTCTAATGGTGTGTTAATTGTTGTCGCATCGAGGTTAAGTATCCCACGATAGTTAAATGCCACGTTTTGGTTATAAATGTTCATATTTATGCGTATATTAAATTAGTTTTATTTTTATTTTGCCCTACTAACATTGCTGTTAATGTTGTGCGTTTTATATTATATATTTTAGAAGCCTCTTTTATAGAATTATAATATATTCCATTTATGTGGTTAAATATTATTTTGCTCTTTGCTTTAGAAACACTTTCTTTTGTTTTTTGAGAGCATGGTCTTCCAGTATTAGCAGCTATTACAGCTCTTTTAGTGCTTTCTAACATTTTATGACCAATTTTTGCAATACTAAGTTTCTTTTTATGCTCTTCAGATAAAGGCTTTCTTTTCCATGCCTTCATTTTTAATTTAGTTTCATCAGATACTATTCTTCCTTTACCTTTAATGCTCATTTTCAGTTTAGTTTCTTCCGAAGCTTTTTTTCCTAAATTAGCATTTCTAAGTTTTTGTTTTGTTTCTTCTGATACTTTACTTTCTTTAGCTCTTTTTTGTTGAGCGTTCTTCATATTCTGTATAGTTTCTTCAGTAGGCTTCCATTGCCTCATTTTTTCAACTGTTTCCTGCCTTACAACTTGGTATTTATCTCCAAACTTAGGAAGCTTGCAATTCATACCATTAACACTTATAACATCGTATAGACAACCATAATGATACTCTCTTTCTAATAAATTTTCTTTTGTACAATTTTCAACTATTTCAAATACATGATTTTCTATTCCATATTTTAAAAAAGAATTATATAATATTGTTTGGCTTTTAGAAGACACGCCTCTATATTGAGTCAATCTTTTCTTGTAATTAATTGAACTGCCTATGTAAATCTTGCCGCTAGGGCTTGTGATTTTATACACACAAATTATACGCTCTTCTTTACTCATAATGTATTATTATTTTGTATTATCTCATCGTATTGCACCATTGATGCTATTTCTTCTTTACTAAACAAGCTACTCGTGTCTTGATTTACTATCAGCCAGTTGTTACCATCAGAGTCTACAATTGGATTTGCGTAATCAATTGTATCTTCATCATTTGGTAAGCCTAATAACTCACAGCATTTTGTGTCTAATAGCTTAAATTTAGCAAGTGTTAAGCATTTATAGAATCGTGGGTAAAGTATATTCTCTTCCATTAGAATGCGTTTTCGTTAAGTGAACGGATTAAATTATATGTTGCAGTTCTTGTTGCTCCACTATCTGTAACATTTGAATAAAATAATGTATATAAATTAGCATTACTAACAAATGTATTGTCAAAATATCCAAATAATACAAGTCCTGTAATTCCTTGTGTTCCTGTTATTACACTTCCGCTTATTGCATTATCATTTAGTTTAAAATTAGAACTTATACCATTCCAATTAACCGAATATAAATTTCTTGCAGGATTGAAAGAAGTAATTGATGCTGATAAACCTGCATATAATGTTCCACCTGCGCTAAATTCGTTTTGTGTAGTTATAGTTTGCCCATCAAATAAATCTTTGCCTGTATTTACTGTTAAAACTCTAAAACAACTATATGAAGTTGATGGTTGACTAACTGTAACACTTCCACTTCTCATATAGTCATCAGTTCCATCTGCTTGAACAATCGTCCTTGAAACAAGTTGACCTTTATAACCCGTTGTTGCTGTTCCCGTTGAAATTGTCCAGATTTCACCTGTTGCACTTGTCCATTGTGTTTGACTTGTACTTGCGTTGTATGTTGCAGGATTGAAGTCTACTACTGGTGTGCCACCGATTGAGTTTGATACTGTTGCACGATAGATTTTACCTAATAAAGCACCGCTACCTGCTGAACTTCCTCCAATTCCTAAAGTTCTTGTACCTGCAAATATAGAACCTGCAGTTGTACTTACTGTTGTACCTAATTGCGTAAATGTTATACCATCAGTTGAAGTAGAAAATATTACGTTTCCTGTTGTTGAATTCCTACTTGCTTTTACCCAACCTTTTACTCCAATCGAAAATGGTTGAATAACTGTTGATACTGCGTCAATTTGAATAGCCCCTAAAAGAGAAAAACTAAAAACTAATTTATTATTACTATCTCTTGTAAATTCATAAGCAAAATTAGATGCACCTGCTATTTTACTGCATAAAAAATAAGTAGTTGCTAAATTATCAAATGCTGCATTTACAACAATTTCAATATCGCCTGTAATCTGATTAGCTACTGCATTCGGTGTACTTACATAATTTGAACTTACCCCACTTCCATACCAATAATTATCACTACTCGCTCCATTATGCGCTAATAACAATGGCTGACTTGCTGCTGTTGTTTGTACTGCATCTCCTGCTACTGTTAGTGAATATAATTTCGCTGCTGCTTGTCCTGCTGTTGCACCTGTTCCTGAACCTAATTTATATCCAATCCAATGAGCATCGTAACACACTGGCACGTTAGTTAAATCGCCATAGATAGACTTTAAACCAACTACGAAATAATTTAGGCGAGTCAAGTTAGACACACCACCGTCAGCAATAATTCTATCATAGACTACCTGTGATTCAGGGTCTATATCATTAGGATTAGCAAATCCCCATATATCAGTAGAGGTTTGACTCCACTTAAATTTGGATTTAAAACCCCATACCATTGCTCCTGCAAGGTAATTGGCAAGCCCTGAAGACCTTAATTTGTTTAAGCCTAATCCTATTCCTAACATTATTGAGGATTTTGATTTGTTCCGTATAGTCTTACATAACCTGTTGAAAGAGTTATATTTGTAATTTGTCCGTAAACAATCATACCTGCTGGCAATGTGAAACCACTCCAAGAAGTATCGGCAGCCTTGCCATCCATAGTGATAGATGCTATAGTAGCTGTATCGCTTATTACTTGAAAAGAAGACCAAGAGCCTAATCCTGAAGGAGAAGTTCCTGTAAGGTTTAAGTTACCTGCTTGTGCTCCAAATGCGCTTTGGAAAGTATTTAAAAGTATTGCTTCGTTATTATCGCCTCTCATTTTTTTATTTTATTATTATTAGTATTGCAAATTTAAGTTTTTTTTGGTTGATTATACAACTATTTCATCCTCAATGGGAATTTATTTTTGAATTTCATTGCTATAGTCCTTATTTTCAGATATGCAGCCTTCTTAATCAGTATCTTAATGAACTGTCCGTAAGGAGTATCGCCATTACTATCGTAATAAGATGGGTAGTAAGTTACTCCTAATCTAGTTTCGTTAATTGGTAGGTCTATACTTTGTGTTGGTGTTATAGCTGTTACAGTTGTTGGCTGTACAGGAGCATCATCACCTCTTTCAAAATTGACATTAATCATCTTCCTGTCTGTTCCGAACTTATTGAATACGGTTGATAGTCTAAATTCGCCTTGCTTAAAGTCTGTATTTCCTGCCAAAGGAAACCATTGCAAATAATTACCATTTACGTTATCCATTTGATAGATATTACCCTTAACATCTACTCCTCTAGGAGTTAGAACTAAGTTATTATGCTTAAAGTATCTCTTCTGTAAAGGGCTCATAAATGTAGTGAAGTTGTTTCTTTTCTCGTTGAAGATTAAACTCCACATATTGTAGTATGTACTACTAGCAGGGTCTACATAAGTCCAATTAGCAGGATAGTCGTAAGGATTAGAGTTTGTATTACCATTTATATTAGAAACGTATATAGAAGGAATCTGCTCAAAGTTTTTCCATCTTCCTGCTGCTCCATAAGAAACATAAGCTAGAGCTGAGTATGTTGTTGCAGGATTCCATGTAGGGAAAGCCTTAACTGCTCTTGATGTCATTACTACATCTTCCTTCTTGGTGTTGTAGTATATATTTACATCAAACTCGTTCTTGATATTAACTGTATTATTTAAAAACCAAGTTCTCATATTATTATCAGAACTCAATATCTTAACTCCACTGTAATCGTAGCGATTAAAGTTAGCGAAATCGTCTGACATCCAATACACTTGAGGATTACCATTAGAATTATATCCTTTACAACTCATTGTTTTTAGACTAGTTCCGAAGCTTGATAAAGGATATACCCTATTGCTATAAACAGTTCCAGTGCCGACTAATATCTTGGCTGTGCTATCGCTCTGAATTAAAGTATCGGCTGCGTATGGAATCGCTCCCACGAATGTAGGCTGTATTACTACCATAACGTCCCTAATATCATATATTGCTGATATAGCTCCGTTCTGTAATTCTAAGTCTACGAAGTTTAATGGTTTAACCTTTCTGTATGCATCGTACAAGCTTCCTACAGCTTTCTCGTCAGAATAGTATATTCTTGTTGGGTTACTTGTAGGGTATGGAAGTAAAGGGTTGTAAGGACTTACTCTATTTACTTGATTTGCTCCTATGTAGCTCTTGTCAAAGTTGTGTTGTTCGTCTACCAATTCGCTTGAGTTAACAAACGGAAATAGGTATTGGTACAAGCTTTTGCTTCCTTGTAAGTTCCAAGTTAATTTAGGTGCAGTGGTATCTGTATAAAACAATTGACTATTCAATCTGTTTTGTGCATAAAACGTAATTACACTACTCGCTATTTTAGTTGACGGACTTGGCTCTACATACCAATCAGCCTCTTTTCTTATTACTTTTTGAGTATAAGTATCTCCGCCATATACTGTAGTAGCAGGTAATACAGCTGGAGTTGATGAAGTTATTCTTACTATTTCTCCAGTTGGAACTGGCTTATAGTTCTTATAATCTACTGTATTTAAATCAATAGGTCTAATATAAAATGCTACGAAAGTATTTATTTCCTCCTTAGTACCACCCGAAGTTCTTACAAACCCTGTTGTTGAAACCGCCACTCCTTTAGAATTAGAATAAGCATTATTTAATATGCTCGTACTAGGTTTGTAATACAAATTTGCAGTTGTATTATAAATAACATCTCCTACCGAATTAAAGTCTACACTTGTGCTATCTTCAATAACCCATTTAGTAGCTATCATTGCATCTCCTCCAATTTCTACACTTCCTAATAATTCTTTTATAAGCCCTATGTTATTATTGCCACTTTTGTAATTAGCATTAGAACCTAAAGTTCTTGGAACGCCTAATAATTGTAAGTAATCGCCTTTGCTATACTTTATAACTTGGTTATCTAAATCGTTACTAATAAATATTCCAAACTTTCTTCTGGCATCTGTAATTGAAGGAGCTCCTGTTGTAGTATTATACCCCGAAGTATAAACATCTCCATCTATTACTCTTGCATTATGATATATACCACTTCCAATAACTGTATTCAAAGGTTCACTTCTTTCGAAGCTTACTCCTAATAATTCGTCTTTAACGTAAAAAAGGTCTAATCCACTTACGTTTAATGCATAATTATATACTTTTCTGCTAGCTGTTATTATGCTAGTATCTGTAAATGGCATTGTAGGGTCTAATGGCAATATTTGTACTAATCCTCGTTTATAAGTAGCATTATCTATATAATACTTTCCTAAAGGATATGGTGCTGTTATATATCCGTTCTTTAAATGAAATCTAACATAAGTCATGTAATACTCATATAGCATATACCCAGCTCTATTAGCTACGTTATATGGTATTTGATATTCACCTACTTGTGTACCTGAAAATTGAGTAGAAGAAGCTGTTGCCGCCTGATTAATATTTATATATGAAAAATCTACAACAGAAATCTCGTTACTACCCATATAAACGCCCCACCAAAATTCTATATAATCTCCAGCATTTGTTTCAATATTATAAGTTTTATTTAAATCTGTTGGTGCAAAAAATTCGTGAGTGCTTAGTCTTGTGTCAATAACATCATTTATAACATCAGTAGTAACTCCTGCTCTTATCCTTCTTATCTTAAAAGAAACAATAGAAGTTGTGTCATAGTAAGCCCAAATAGCTGGAAATGTACTTATTATAGTTGGGCTAGTTTTTATTACTACTTTACCTGTTAAATTTATTTGTAATAAAGGGCTATCAGTAGCAGTTACGGTATAAACTCCTGACACATAAGTAGGTGGAGATACTATTGGAGGAACTGATACTTGAGAGACATATTCTATTTTTCTCTCTATATTTCTTGTATCGCTACTTGGTATAATGCCCATTGCTACGCTGTCTCCGTATCCATAAAATCTTCTATTGCCACCTGATGTAGGCAGTAAACCAGTATTGCTTAGGCTGTCTGAAAACCTTTGAGTAGTAACAACTGCATTTTCAGCTATTGTTTGCCACTTAGCGTCTTCGTTAGCGGTTACAGTATTAGCTCTATTTAATCTATTTTTCTTGGTTTCAATATCCCTAACCTTAAGTAAGACAGGCTCTGCCTCTATAAGACTTACGACATCTAATAATGTTGTTTGTTCTAAACCACTATGAATAATGTCAAAGCTTTCGCTCAACACATCAAATCTTCCAATCAATTCTGCTGATGTAGCATTTTCTCCTGCGTAGTTAACTACTCCTAGCTCAACAAAGTTAAATACATCTGCCTGAGCGTTATTAACTGTAATGACATTTTGTTTGCTTGTAGGAGTTCCACTTGGCGTTCCTTCCGTACTTACCCAAGCTAAACCACTATCGGCACTTGCAGCTATAACAGGGACAATATTGCTCAGTATACTCCACTGAGTAGTGATATTAGAACCATTTATTCCAAACCTGCACACATACCTTTTTCCTCCTGTAAGTAAGCCGCCACCGCTTTGTAGCGTATTTTTATAACTAACGTATCCAATATTATTTATTAATTGACTGTTAGTTTGTGCATCGGTTTTTACTAAATTATAAATTCCCTTGCCTGCTACTTGAATATTTGTAGGGCTATATACTAAACAGCAATCTTGTGTTATGGCAAATGGAACGTATACACATTTGTCCTTAATAGTATTGTCGGTAAAGTATAAGGCATATACTCCATCGTTTTGTTGCTCTACTATAAACTTAATAGGTTGTGTTTTGCTCAGAACGAAGCTCTTTGTTCTTAGTAATCTTGTATAAGCCCAGTTATTATCTTCGTCTGCTACGCCAATCTCGGTTATAGTATTATCTTCGCTTACGCTTAGTACAAAACCTAGGTTCTGACTATTAACATAAGCTATAGGCTCTAATTGAGTTTCGGTTGTAATTAAATCTCTAATTAATACAAGTTCGTTAGTCTTAAAATCAGCAACTCCGTTTATAGTTACTTGCTGAGTACAGCTTACTACTGAATTATACACAGTATTTGTAAATGTAATTGTTGTGTATAGTACACTTGTTCCTTGTAAGGCTACTGTTCCATTCCCTGCAAATTCAGTATCTAAGTAGGTTTTAAAATCAGTATTTGTAACGTTATTTGGTGGACTTATTGTATTTATTATTACAAGTGGTGAGCCTACTTGTACGCCATTAGCATCTCTAAAAGTAAAAGTTTGATTTGTCCAATATTGTCCGCCTATTGCTTGTCCTAAGTCCGAGTAAGTTCTTACCCTAAACATAATTGTTTGAGGAGTTGCATTAGGAACAGTAACCTTAGCCAGTCCTGTGCCTCTCTTAGCTTCTAGAGTCGTTAATTTACCTATTTCATCAGATATAAATTCTACATCATTAGCCTCATCATATTGGTTAGAGGGTAAAGATACTAGGGCTACGTCTTTATTTAAGCCGCCCTCAAAAGAGTTAATTGTGGTGTCCTGTGCCATACGCACAAAAATACTATTTTATTTCGATATTATGCCTAAGGATTTTATGGAGTTATTGTTCTATCAGATACATTATCTTTACCTACCATCATCTCGGGTCTAACTTGTTGTACAAATAACATCTTCATCATTGGTACTAAACCTTCGTTTATCGGGTATCTGCTTGTATCGTAGTTCCATCCAGCTACTAAATCAGGTCTTTGGTACATAGCTTCCTCGCTTATAGAAGATAGTAAGGTGTTGCCGTATATTTCCATGCTCTCGCCTGTTCTTAGTATAGCTACTCTCTTATTATTCTTAAAGAATCCTTGTGTGTACCAAGTGTTGATTTGTCCCTTAGTAAGTGCCTCGTAGAATTTCTGTGTTGCTCCTGCTGTTCCTTGGTATGCTACCCCTGTTTGATTAGAGTTAACTCTTACTACAGGTAGTGCTGATGTAGTTAAATAAGATGGCTCTTTTTCATTTTCTACTTTAGTGAAAGTTGTGTAAGTATTCTTCTGCAACCAATCTGGAGATATAGTCTTATTAGCACCAGTAGCTTGATTTCCATTATAAGAAATTATTATAGCCTGCTCCCTAACTTGATGTACTATACTTTCGATGTATGGAATATCCCATTTCATATCTGAAGAGAAATTTCCTCCGTTTGCTGCTCTTATTAGAGTTTCTGTTATTTCGTATAAAGTCATTTTATTTATCTTCTAGGTGCTGTATTAGTATTCTGAATTTCGCTTCTCTCTGCTACGTTATATGCTTCCATATCTCCTAAAGAAGATGCGTATATGCTCATTACCTTGTCTATTATTCCTGATACGTTCTGGTCACTGTATGTCAACTGGGTAGCAGAATCTGTCACAGTAATTACAGGAGGAGTAGTAAGGTACTCAATATCTACCTTGGATAAAGTCCCTGTCTTTGGATATATCCTTACGTTAGTTCCCATAATTTCATATCTAGGAGCGTATACCTTACCGTCACTATAACTCTTGTTCATAGCATTGTATGGTAGTTGAATAGCTGTCTTTACATATGTTTGCCCATTTTCAGTGTAGGTAGTCTCGATACTAGTTAAACTTTGGTAAAAAGGCATTGATGCAAATGGAATTAGGTAATTTACAGGACTTACTACAGTTGCAGTTGTTTGTAAGCATCTTAACTCATCATTTATAGCACCAGTTCTACCGTACTCTCTTAGCAATGGCATAAAGTATTCAGTTGTTGCCTGAAGGAATTGGTCATTAAGTCGTGTATTACTTATAACTCCATTTGTAATTTCATCATATTTTGAGTAAAATATGCGTTTTATATCTGCACCAGTCATGGTTACAAATATACTATAATTTATAAAAACAAAAAAGCCCTTTTTAGGGGGCTTAATTGCGAAGAAAACACATGGAAAGTTTCTTTATATAGTCTAACTAGTTTTTTTAGTTAGCAATATTTCTTACTGCGATGTATTTGAAAGATTCTGCTGATTGTGCTACTATATTAGTACCGTAAGCTAATAAGTTAGTAGTAATACCAGTAATCTTAGTGCTTACAGAAGTACTAAATGTAGTACCAGAGTTAACTACTAAGTAATCTCCACTTTGAGCTCCTAAAGAAGCAAATGTTACTGCTCCACTAGCTAATGTCACTAAACCACTTGTAACAGTAATTGCTGCTGTAGTAGTTGTTGCTGTAGTTGGAGCTACTGCTCTGTAACCAGCTTTTAATAATGCAGCTGCACCATAAGTAGCATTGTTAATCAAAGCAATGTTTACTGCTACGTTATCTGTTCCACCTGTTACAGCAGAAGCGTTAACCAATACGATGTAAGTGGTTAAACCTGTTTCGTATGCTGCTTGTCCAGCATTGATAATATCAGGAGTTAAGGTAATCTCGTGTTGAGTGTAGTAGTTTGTTGCAACTATTGAGCTTCCACCTACGAATCCACCATAATTAAGCAATAAATCTGCTCCGTAACCTTGAGCTTCAATACCAGCTGTTCCGTTTGCTGATGCTGTGCTAGTCATACTAGTATCGCTATTGTAATTTTCAAAATAAGTTAAAGGGTTGGCAGTTGTAGCTGTTAAAACTAAAGTTGCGCCACCTGCTACTGAAGCAAATTGAGCTCCGATAGCACTTTTACTAATCATAGCTGCTACTGCTGTAGCAATTGTAGTTGCTGTAGCACCTGTTGGAGCTGTAGTGTATGAAAATGGAAGAGTAATTCTAGTATTGCTAGAATCGTAACCTGTAACTCTAAAGTTATAAGTATAGCTATTTACTGCTGTAAAAGTAACTGTTGCGATAGCTGCCTGTGGAGAAACAATAGCTATAGTATTTACCTTAGCTGTTTTCGCCTTTACTTTAGGGCATCCTGTAATGTTTAGGAATCCATCTGCATCAACAAAAAAGTCTGCTGCATTGTCCTTAACTGAGTTTAATACTGAAATATTTGATATCATTTTTTTTATTTATTATTATTTTTTTTATGTATTTGATTAAATAGCACTCAGGAAGAACCCAAGTGCTATTATTTTTTAATTAAAATGAGTGATATAAAGCTGCTTTAGGGTTAGCAATGATATAAGAACCTTCCATATGGAATTGAGTAGAAGCAGCTAACTGACCAGTAGAACCTGTTTTAACCAAATTACCGTTGATATCGCTACCACCATTAATGTTCCAAGCGTGTAAACCATCTACTGCTTTGTATACTTTGTAGATTGGAGCTGCCATAGAACCGTTTTGTAATTGAACTTTAGAAGCATCAACCCACATAGCTGAGTTTGTACGAGTTCTACCCCAGATGTTTTGATTCTCAACAAACATATCCAATACGAATTTGAAAGTTAAACCAAAAGCTTGGTAGTACTGTACATCTAAACCTTTTACTAAATCACCACCTAATACGTTATCCTTACCAGCTGTTAAGATATAAGGACGTAAGATGTTGTACATATTAGATAAGTAGTCTAAACCACCAAATACTAATATTTCGTTTGAGTTTAATGAACCATTACGAACAAATTCTTTTGCAGTGCTTTCGAACTCTGATAATGTGATGTCAGCTTGTGACTTCATTACGATGTTGTTAGGAGCAAAAGTTTTGATTTGGTTGATTAAAGAAGGAGTACGAGGGCTAGTAGCACTAGTTACACCTTTTGCATCAGAATATAAGTAAGCATAATGCGAAGTGTAGAACTCGTTTAATACTTCTAATTGTTTGTTCTTAGCGTAGTAGTCTGTTCCATCAACTGAAGCAATGTAAGTTTGAGTTTTTAATTCCTCTAAAGACATTGTACAAGTTTTGTCCCATGAACCAATTTGGTAAGTATCAATTTCTGGAATTGTGTAAGTACCTTCTACCTCTTGACGAGTTGAAATGTTACCTACTACACCTCTAGGAGAGATTAAGTTACCTGTTGCAAAATCTGTAGAAGCAAAAGTAGTTCCACTAGAGTTTGAATTTGTATCATAAACTAAAGTTAACTGTCCGTTAGCTGCATTAGATACTGTAGCGTAAGTACCACTTGTAGGGTCTTGAACTAAAGTTCCAGCAGGGATTGCGCTAAAAATAGGGTCAGTTAAAGTTACTTGCAAAACAGCTGTTCCTGAACCTGTTGCGCTTTGAACATTAGCCTTTTTGAATTGGTTGTTCATACGAGGGATGTCCCAAGTTCTAGCACCAGATTTGAAAGCTGATGATTCACCGTAGTTGCTCATAGCCAAAGGAATTTTAGCTTGTCCCATTGCGTACGCAGGCTGTGTCATAACAGTTTGGCGTTCAATCTGACGTGGAGTTAAATTCAAAGCATCAAATATATTGACACTTGAGGTATTACCATTGATAATTGTTTGATTGCTCATTTTTTTTGTTTTTTTGTTTGTTTATTATTTGTTATTTTATTGTCCTTTTAATCTTTTCATTTCCTGTTCTTCAAGTTGTTGTTCAACCGACTTCCCAGTTCCTGTTGCTCCTCCACCTCTACTACTCATATCGGGGTTAGCAAATTCTTTTTTAGCCTTCTCATAGGCTCTTTTCTCTGCGGCTGCTACTGCCGACTCTTTTTCTTGTTTATGATACTTCAAAGTGTAGCTCTCTTCAATAAATTTCTTTACGTCAAAACCACCTTCTTTTGTTACATATAACTCAGCCATTATAGGGTTATATCTTTCTTTTATGGCTGCTACTACATCGTTATTAACTTCGTAGTTCTGCTTTCTTAAAGTATCAAATACTTGGTCTACAGCTCCTAAGTCTTCCTTAGCCATTGCCTCAATCGCTAATTGTTTTTGTTTAGGGTCTAAAGCACTAGCATTCTCATTTAGTTTGTCGTTTAATAGCTTTATTGCATCGTCAACTACAACCTCTGACTTGTAATTAGCCTTTAAAGCTGAATCATACTTTGCTCTTGCTAATATTGATAGTGAGTTGTAATTAGAAACTTCTTCATCTAGAGCTGTTTCTAAGTCGTCTCCTGTTATTCCTTCCTTCTCTAGTTCTAACTTTATTAAGTCTTCTATAGAGTGGCTAGAGTAATCTATCTTCTTTATGCCATCTGCAATTTGTTGCAATGTTAACCCACTCTTTAGTAATTTAGCTACGTCTGAGTTCTCCTGCTCTTCTACTTGCTTCTTTAGTGCTTCGTAAGCCTCTAATTGAGCTTTGATAGATTCAGGTACATTTTCAGTTTCAGTAGCTTCTACTGCTGGGTCTGCATTTAATTTTTCAATGAACGATAATTCTACGACTTCTTCTGCTGGTGTCTCATCAGGTTTTTTATTTTCTTCTGAGTTTTCAGCTGCTACTGAGTCTAATCTTTTTTGTTCTGCTTCTGCGTTCTGTGAGTTTAATAACTCAGTTGCTGCGTCTTGTTCTTCTTGCTTCTTTACACCTCCT
>Ga0247722_10000318_pt1 | contig 30863 bp, 30 predicted proteins | sample MSEWelMarce3H_FC_FD_189094 | JGI IMG/M metagenome (GOLD analysis project Ga0247722, IMG submission 189094) | Subsurface sediment microbial communities from gas well in West Virginia, United States - MSEEL Well Study Marcellus 3H_FC | ecosystem: Environmental > Terrestrial > Deep subsurface >... | reverse complement strand
CATGTGCTGATGCTGGATGGCCATCTGGATAAGCACCAACTCCAACTTTAAACCCCATCTCAACTGCAAGTTCTACTAATTCTTGCGCATAATTGAAGCCACCAGTAACTGTCTTCCATGGCGCAGTTGGTCCACCAACTGGATCACCACGCAATGCCAAAACACTTTCAATACCAGCACTCTTAAACTGATTTAAAATTTGAATTAACTCAGCTCTACTTGCGCCTACGCAAGTTAGGTGAGCAACTGTTGCAATCTGGGTTCGCTTTGTAATCTCAGATGTAACGCGGATGGTTCTATCCCTTGTTGATCCCCCAGCGCCGTATGTAACTGAAACAAAATCTGGTGCCAGTGGTGCGAGCTCGGTAAGGGCTTGCCACAACCGTTGTTCACCAGACTCATCTTTAGGCGGGAAAAACTCAAGGGAGAAGGAGGTAGTCCGTAGTTTTGTGCCCATGGTAAGCAGGGTACCGTTGCGTCGTGAGTTTTTCGCCATCATCTGATCCAGTTGCCGACATCAATTTTCTGCGTGAAGAAATAAATCACGCACTTGCTCAATTTATAAAGGATGAAGAGCGAGATTTAGCCAGGATCGGCAGTGAGCTAGATCCAGTCTCACAACATTTAGAACGCTTCCTCTTAGATAGTGGAAAAAGATTACGGCCGATCTTCGCCTATGTTGGATTTTTAGGAGCGGCAAAGAATCCAACCCCGCAAATGATTACCGCATTTGCCTCACTTGAATTGGTCCATGTTTGCGCGCTCATTCATGATGATGTGATGGATGGTTCTGATACCAGGCGCGGTGCCCCAGCAATTCATAAGTCATTTGAGAATTTACACAAAAATAAAAATCTAACTGGCTCAGCAAAGCAATTTGGTATTTCAGCCGCAATCTTACTTGGCGATCTTGCTTTGATTTGGTCAGATCAAATGCTGCACAACGCAGGCTTATCAGATCAGCAATTAATTAATGGCTTAAAGATTTATGATGAGATGCGAGTTGAGTTAATGGCTGGTCAATACCTAGATGTTTACGAGCAAGCATTAGCTACTCAATCAGTTGAAAGAGCATTGAAGATTGCCCGATTTAAATCTGGAAAATACACAATTGAGCGACCACTTCACTTTGGCGCAGCAATAGCGGGCAGCCATCCCTCATTAGAAAAGCTTTACTCTGATTATGGAATCCCACTTGGTGAGGCGTTTCAACTTCGCGATGATCTACTTGGCGTATTTGGTGATCCATCTGAAACTGGTAAGCCAGCCGGAGATGATTTGCGCGAAGGCAAGCGCACTGTGTTAATGGCAATTGCAATGGAAAAAGCGAATGCCTCGGCAAAGAAACTATTTACTGACCTGCTTGGAAATCCCGAGTTAACATCTGATCAGATCAAAGATCTGCAGGATGAGATTGTTAAAAGTGGCGCAGTTGATCAGGTAGAAGAGATGATCGCCCAGTTCACAAAAGAGTCATTACTTGCTTTAACTCACAGCGGCCTTTCCCCTATCGGAAAGAATCTGCTAACTGCCATGGCTAGTATTGCCACTAAGCGCAATACATAATTGAGATTAAGGATTTAATTAGTGAAACAAGTTAAAGGCCCAACTGATCATGTAGTTGTAGTTGGCGCCGGAATTGCTGGCTTAAGCACTGCGCTGCGCTTAACCGGAGCTGGTCGCAAAGTTACAGTGATAGAGCGTGAGAGCGTGCCGGGTGGGCGCAACGGTTTATTAAATCAATCAGGTTACGCCTTTGATACTGGTCCCTCTGTTTTAACAATGCCAGATCTAATTGCCGATGCCTTGGCCTGCGTTGGTGAAGATATAAAAGATTGGTTAGACCTTGTTCCATTAAAACCACTTTATCGAGCCTTCTACGCCGATGGTTCACAACTAGATGTGCATGCTGATACAAACCAAATGCGGGAGGAGATTGCAAAAACAATCAGCCCGGCAGAGGCAATTGGCTATAGCAAGTATGTAGATTTTGTAACCAAACTTTATAAGTATGAGATGAAAGATTTTATTGATCGCAATATAGATTCTCCATTAAATCTACTAACGCCTAATCTGGCTCGCTTAATTGCTCTAGGTGGCTTTCGCAGATTAGCGCCAAAGGTAAATCAATTTCTAAAGGATCCACGTACACAACGAATTTATTCATTTCAAGCAATGTATGCAGGAGTTAGCCCGCAACAAGCACTAGCTATTTACGCCGTAATTGCATATATGGATTCAGTTAATGGCGTATTTTTTCCAAAAGGTGGCATGCATGCAGTGCCAAGAGCTTTGGCCGGTGCAGCACAAAAGCATGGCGTAACATTTAAATACAACACAACGGTAACTGGAATTGAAAAGAGCAATGGCCGGGCAACTGCAGTGTTAACAAATACTGGCGAGCGAATTACTTGTGATGTAGTTGTTTTAAACCCTGATCTACCAGTTGCCTGGAAGGAACTACTTGGCAAAGAACCTAGATCGATTAAACGTTTGAAGTACTCCCCATCTTGTGCAACCTTGCTAATTGGTTCAAATAAAAGTTATGAACGCCTTGCTCATCACAATATTCACTTTGGCCAAGCTTGGGATGGCATCTTTGATGAGTTAATTAAGAAGAAAACTTTGATGAGTGATCCAAGCATTTTAGTAACTGTGCCAAGTAAAGATGATGCCAGCTTGGTGCCACCTGGAAAAACTTCTTATTATGTTTTATTCCCAACCCCAAATCTTTCAGCAGATATCGATTGGAAAAAAATCGGACCGAAGTATCGCGATCAAATGATTAAAGCATTAGAAGATCGTGGTTATGTCGGCTTTGGCGATTCAATTGAATTTGAGCATATGACTACGCCACTTGATTGGAAAGAGCAGGGCATGGAAATGGGCGCACCATTTGCAAGTGCCCACACCTTCTTCCAGACCGGACCATTTAGACCAAAAAACCTAGCTGCAGGATATGAGAACGTGGTCTTTGCTGGCTCTGGAACACAACCAGGAGTTGGTGTGCCAATGGTTTTAATCTCTGGCCGTTTAGCAGCGGAGAGAATTGTTGGTCCTGTTAAGTAAAGATGAATGAGTTAAAAGCTGCCGGAATCATTGACCTAGAGTTAGCAAAATCTTATGCTGAGTGCAAAAGATTAAATGCCCAACATGGAAAAACTTATTATTTAGCAACTCTTTTACTACCGCCAGCAAAGCGACCATTTGTTCATGCCTTATATGGTTTTGCTAGATACGCCGATGAGATTGTTGATGACTTAGCCTCCACCTTAAGTGATAGTGAAAAAGCAGAGTCCTTACAGAACTGGGGCTCATCAGTTCTAGCTGATATCAAAGCTGGCCGAAGCCATGATCATATTGGCGCAGCCCTAGTGGATACCGTTAATAGATTTAATATTCCAATCTCCTACTTTGAAGCATTCCTTAAATCTATGCAGATGGATCTAACGATTACGCATTATCAAAGTTATGAAGATTTAATGGAGTATGTCTATGGCTCAGCTGCTGTAATCGGCTTACAGATGTTGCCGATCCTAGGCACCTTATCTGATGAGGCTTATGTGGCAGCAGAAAAATTAGGAGTTGCATTTCAATTGGCAAATTTTATTAGAGATGTTGGTGAGGATTTAGACCGGGGCCGGATTTATCTACCATTGCAAGAGCTGGCAAAACATGGGGTAACTCGCCAAATGTTAGAAGAGCGAACTCTAACCCCAGAGATAAAGTCAGCACTTAAAGAACAAATTGCCCGAGTAAGAAGGTTGCAAGCCGAAGCCGCTAGTGGAATCAAATTACTCGCACCAGAGAGTCGGGCCTGTATTGAGGCAGCGAGTGAGCTTTACTGCGGAATTGTTGATGAGGTAGAGAAGATAGATTATGAAATATTTAAAAAGCGAGCAAAAACTTCTACTTGGCGAAGAGTAAAGGTCGCTGCGCCCGCTTATCTTCGAGCAATTAAAGCGAGATAACTACTTTTGCTGTATACCTTTTTTGCCCCAGTAAACCCATAAATCTAGGACTGAAAGAACCATTGCAAAGCCAAAGAGCAAATCTTCAACTGGCGCCGATGCAATTCGCAAACCAATGATGGCTTGATCTGAATACATCACAATATTTCTAGAGGTTAGCCACCAATTAGTGATTAATTGAAAGAAAACAATAATTGCATATGATGTCCAAAATACTTTTCGAGTTGTTAATTTGCGCTTTGATATAAAAAGATCAAAGATCAGTGCTGCGATTACAGCGCAAATTGCAATTTGGGTATAACTCATGATTCATCGCCTACTTGCCAATGTTTTTTAACGCTTCTAACCGCCTCAATTGTCATAATCGCAGCGATTGGAACTATCAAAAAGAAACCAAACTCCTCGATTGGGATTCCGAAGGGGCCGAAAATTCCTAATATTTGTTTTTCATCAAAGAACCAATGGCCTCGTGAGATTGCATATGAATCCCAGATCACAAATACAAAAGCAACTGGAATAACGCTCATTAACACCCTTTTAAATCGGCGCAGTACCGCCACCTTTAAAAATATCTCTAGCCAAAATGAACCAACCACGGTGAAAGCCAACATGGCTAGGTATCCAAATTTGAGCATGTACTAAGTATAAAGTGGATTAATTGCTAAGGTATGCAATACGGGAGCTAAGAAATTGGCTGAGAGGATCTGAAATTCAGATCGACCGGGTGACCAGTTCGGTAATGCGAATTGGAATGGAGTAGATCATGTCATTTTTAGAAATCACCGCTTTTATTACCTCATTAATTGCAGTAACACTTGGCGCATTTGGAATGCGCTTCACCTGGCCGTGGTGGGTTACCGGATCAGTTCTTTACGGCGTTCTCTTTCTAGATTCGGCTTACTATGCCAGCGCCACACTTCAATTAGTTTTTATTGCAGCTGCTATTTGGGGTTGGATTGGTTGGGGCAAATCTGGTGCAAAACCCCGCTACTCCACAATTAAAGAGCGAATCATTACCGCACTTGTTTTAATAGCAACCACAGTACTGCTCTATCCGATATTAATTGAGATAGGTGCTACCTCATCTGCGATCGAAGCCTTTGGCTTTACTGGAAGTATAATCGCGCAAGTTTTAATGGTTTTGCAAAGATTTGAAGCTTGGCCACTTTGGTTTGTAGTCGACTTGGCATATACCTATCAATACTTTAACGGTCAGCTATATCTAACATCGGTGTTGTATTTGATTTTCACCGCTATTGCCGTTTTGGGTTGGGTTCGCTGGCAGAGAGAATCAAAGGTAAATGCAGTACCAAAACTTATTAAGTGAGTTAACTCGGTTAAAAGCTGGTGATTTAATTGCAATTGATGGGCCAGCTGGATCGGGAAAATCTACTTTAGCTAGATCGCTAAAGGTGGATATGGCAGAGGTAGCCATCATCGCCGTCGATGATTTATATGATGGTTGGAGTGATGCTTTCACGCCCAGACTAACCGCCAGAGTTATTGAGCAAGTACTGGTGCCAATCTCTAAAAATCAGGAGTTTAGATATGACATTTATGATTGGCATGCAAATAAGTTTGTAAAATCAAAGGTCGCAGCAAAGAATCAGATTTATATTTTGGAGGGAGTAACCGCCGGGCAATCTCAATTTCGTCCCTATCTAGATGCGTTAATTTGGCTAGATATATCTGATGAGATCGGTTTAGCTCGAGTTTTAGATCGAGATGGTGATCTAATAAAGGATCAAATGATCACTTTCCAACAGGCGCAAAAAACTCATTTTGCCAAGGATTTAACTAAGGATGCAGCAGATTACATATTTGATGGCGTGCCTAAAACTGCGCTTTAACCTTAATTACCTAATATTTGCAGGTGGCTGATTTAACTGGTGAGTTAATTGATAATCGATACTTGCTGCAACGCATTTTGGCCGCAGGTGGAATGGCCACTATTTATGCCGCACTAGATACCAGGTTAGACCGGCTCGTGGCGGTAAAGATCATGCACCCGCATTTAGCAAATGATGAAGCATTTGTTTCTAGGTTCATCAAAGAAGCGAAAGCAACCGCTGCCTTATCGCATCCAAATATTGTTTCAATCCAAGATCAAGGTTGGAATGAAGGTGGGGCGCCCGCAGTATTTATTGTGATGGAGTTGGTAGAGGGCAGCACACTTCGCGATTTAATTAATGAACAAGCACCATTATCTATTGAGAATTTATTTCGATATTTAAATCCAGTTGTATCTGCGCTTTCAGCAGCGCACCAGATCGGCATTATTCACCGGGATATCAAGCCAGAAAATATCTTGATTGCTAAAGATGGTCGAATTAAGGTTGCTGATTTTGGCTTGGCAGCTGGCGCCGTAATTGGACAAACGTTGACCGCTGAATCAAGTGTGGTCTTAGGTAGCGTTTCATACCTATCCCCTGAGCAAGTTCAACGTGGCATAGCCGATGCACGAAGTGATATCTATGCCCTCGGAATTGTTATCTTTGAGATGCTAACTGGTAAGAAACCTTATGATGGTCAAACACCAATTCAAATTGCCTACAAACATGTCAATGAGCGAATTCCAAATGTGCGTGAGATCAACCCAAGCATCCCAGTAGAAATTGCGGAAATTGTTTTTGCAGCTACAGCCCCGAATCCAGATGATCGACCAAAGGATGCCCAAGCATTGTTATCGAGATTGCGTGATTTGGAGGTTTCCATAGATCCAAGGCGAGGCCAACTCAGCTTAGAACTTGATCTACCACCGATCACAAGTAGTGTTTTGAAGAAGGCAAACAAAAGAGGCAAGGTTAGGGTTGCATCAGCATTTGAAGGTATCAAAGAAAAAACTACTCAAATTATTGCCCCAAAAAATCTGGGTCAGCAGTTAAAAGGAGAGAATTCGGTGGGTATTAAAACTCGCAAGACCTCTCGCCGGGTTAAACGAAATCGAATCATCGCACTTGTTATTTTGGGAGCACTAGTTTTTGGTGCTTACTCAATTCTGACCGCTGGTCGAATTACCGTTCCCTCACTTGCCGGAATGACACAAAAAGAGGCGACACAAACTCTTGCAGATATTGGATTAATGGCTGAGATCGGTGAAGAAGTCTTTAGTGAGGATATTCCAACTGGAAAGATCATCTCATCTGATCCAGCAGGTGGTGGCAAAATTACGCAAGCTGGCACTGTTAAATTAATTATTTCAAAGGGTAAAGAGCGAATCTTAATTCCAAATTTAATTGGGAAAACCCCAGATGTTGCAAGCCAAGAATTAGCAGCACTTGGCATGAAGATTGGTGATATCTCTGAAATATTCTCAGATCAAGCTGAAAAAGGGTTTGTGGCAAATCTAGATCCAAAGGTTGGTAGTGAGGTTAAACGCAACTCCTTAGTTAATATCTTTGTAAGTAAAGGTATGGAGCAAGTTGCACTCCTCTCCTACGTCGGTAAGGGCGGTGAGCAGGCGCTAAGTGAATTAACAGAGGCTGGCTTTGATGTTGCACCTGCCTATAAATTTAGTGACACAATTTTACCTGGATTGGTAATTTCTCAAGCTCCAGAAAGCTCAGCAAGTATTAGTAAAGGAAGTAAGGTTGTTTTAAACATCTCAAAAGGTTCTGAATTTATCTTCGTGCCAAATGTAATTTCAAAGACCACTAATCAAGCAACATTAGATTTAGAAAATCAAGGATTAAAGGTTGTTGTAAAGGGCAAAGGTAGCAAAGTAGTAAGCATCTCCCCTAAACAAGGTACAAAAGTTAAAGCGGGATCAACGGTCACTATCTCACTCGGTTAATACAGTAGGCTTCCCAAATGTCTTCACCCCGTATCGGTGCACATGTTCCAACATCTGGTGGCATGGCCACAAGATCAATTGAATATGCATTAACTATTAAAGCCGAAGCAATTCAGGTATTTGCATCTAGCCCCCGAACTTGGGCCACCTCTGCGCCAAATCCGGCGATGGACGAGGCATTTAAAGCTAAGACAGCAGAACATGACATTGAGCCATATGTGCACGCATCTTTTTTAATTAACCTAGGTTCACCAACCACATCAACATATGAAAACTCATTAGCTGCAACTGCTTACTCACTTAAGCGTGGCCATGAAATTGGTGCAAAGGGTGTTGTCATACATACCGGCTCTGCAGTTGAAGAGTCACATATTGATCAAGCCTGGAAACAAATTCATGAAGGCATGATGCCGATTTTAAATAATTTAACTGATGAAGGTCCATGGCTACTACTTGAGCCAACTGCTGGTCAGGGTCAATCACTGGTAAAGAAATTAGATGATTTAACTAAGTACTTTGATGCACTTGAATGGCATCCTAAAGTTGGTGTTTGTTTGGATACCTGCCATGTTTTTGCCGCTGGCCATGACATTAAAAAAGTTGGCGGAATGACGCAAACGCTTGATTTGTTAGTTAAGGTCGCCGGTCTTGAGCGAATTAAACTAATTCATGCTAATGACTCAATGGATATCTGTGGCAATCTAAAGGATCGCCACCAAAACATTGGCAAAGGTGAAATTGGCAGCAAGCCATTTGCTGAACTCTTAGCCCATCCGGCAATAGCTAACGCGCCTCTAATTTTGGAGACACCAGGTGCTGAACCAGAACATGGCAGTGAAGTGGCATTGCTTAAAAAATTTCGTGGTAAAAAATGATTCGTAGAAATCTTCTTTACTTTGCAATGCTTGCTACAGCTGCAGTATGGGGTGGCTCATTTGTATTGATGAAGGATGCCATCCAAGAACAGGATGTGTATTCATTTTTATCAAGTAGATTCTTAGTTGCATCTGCTTTGATGATCGCCTACCGACCAAATGTATTCAAAGGATTAAGCCCTAAATTTATCAAGCAGGGCGTATTAGCTGGTGTCTTACTTGGTGGTGGCTACATTTTTCAAACTTTAGGATTAGCAAAAACTACCGTTTCTAATACTGGCTTTATAACGGGGCTCTACCTTGTCTTCACACCGATGATCTCATTAATCATATTAAAACGCAAGGTGCTTAATATCCAATGGCTTGCAGTTGTAGTTGCAACTCTTGGACTTTTTTTAATCTCCTATAACGGTATTTCTATTGGGATCGGTGAAATTTTAGTTTTGATCTCAGCCTTGTTCTATGGCGCCCACTTTGTTGCACTTGGTGAGTGGAGTGATGGTAAAAATACTTACGCTCTTACTCTGATTCAGATTTTAACGGTAAGTGCGATAGCAAGTATTTGTGCGCTAATAAATGGCTATCAACTCCCACCATCCTCAAATGTTTGGCAGGCTGTTTTATTCACTGCATTCTTTGCTACCTTCCTGGCATTCATAGTTCAAACCAAAGCGCAATCAGTTATGAGCGCGACAGCTGCAAGTGTTTTACTGGCGATGGAAACACCCTTTGCGCTATTTTTTGGATTAGTCTTTAATAGCGATCCGCTGACGATGCGAATAATCGCCGGTGGCACAATGGTTATGTTCGCAATGGGTGTAGTAATTTGGAGCGATAACAAGAAATCTGCCTAGGTGTGAGAACATTGCGCAGTGATTGATCTTCGAAGCGATACCGTTACTAAACCAAGTGAGGCAATGCGTGCTGTTATGGCTGCGGCCCCAGTTGGTGATGATGTTTACGGAGAAGATCCAACAATTAACTCACTTGAAGAGCGAGTAAGTTCACTCTTTGGCAAAGAAGCTGGATTATTTTCACCTAGCGGCTCTCTTGCAAATCAATTAGGAATTCGAATGTTAGTAAATCCTGGCGAGGAACTTTTAACTGAAACTAACTCTCATATTGTCAGGGCCGAATTAGGCGCTGGTGCAACCTTTAGTGGTATTACAACTCGGACTTGGCTAGCACCACTTGGCTTACTTAAAGCGTCTCAACCACTTGAGATCGCAAAACCAGACTCTGGTCCCTACTTAGTATCAACAGTTGCAATCGCAGTTGAAAATACCCATAACTTTGGTGGTGGCACAGTCCAACCAATTAGTGAGATTAAAGCGCTGTATGAAGGTGCTAGCAAAATGGGTATCGCTTTGCATTTAGATGGTGCCAGAATTTGGAATGCTCATATCGCATCCGGTGTTGCACTAGCTGAATATGGAAAATACTTTGAAACTATCAGCGTATGCCTCTCTAAAGGATTAGGTGCCCCAGTTGGATCACTGCTTCTATCTTCTAAGGAGTTAATTGCTAAAGCCCGTCCGTGGCGCAAACGTTACGGCGCCGGTATGCGACAGGCTGGAATCCTTGCCGCCGCTGGACACTATGCATTAGATAGTAATCTCCAGCGACTAGCGCAAGACCATAAATTTGCTAAATCAATTGCAACTGCAGTAGCAGCTGTCGCACCCAGCGTGATTAATCCAAAGACCGTTGATACAAATATTGTTGGCTTGGATTTAACTGGGCTAAAGATCTCAGCTGGTGAATTAGCTAAGCAATTAAAAGAGGCTGGCGTTCTAGCATCAGCACTTGGTCCAACTTATTTAAGGCTTGTAACCCACATGGATATTAGCGAATCAGATATTTCTAAAGTAAATGAGATTTTGCCGCAGTTATTACAGCGCGCCCTCGTGGCTTAGTAGCCACTCCTTAATCTTTACACCATAACCATAATTACCTAAGGCGCCGCCACTTTTTACAATTCGATGGCACGGCACTATTGGTGCGATTAAGTTATTGCCACACGCTGTTCCGGCCGCTCTTACCGCATCTGGTGAGCCTGCATGTTTTGCTAATTCTGCATAACTCCAAGTTTTGCCTGCTGTAATTTTGCGCATCGCTTTCCAGGCATTTTGTGAAAACTTTGCACCTGGCTGGCGAACTGTAATTCCATTTAATGCCTTCAAATCTCCATTAAAATAATCATCAATTAAATCAGAGATTATTGGGATAGATTTTATTTGTTTTAGCTCTCTCCTTTGATCAAGATCATCTAGGCGATCAATTAAGTAATTAAAACTTTTGAAACCTGCTGCAAGTAATACCTGCTCATCTGCGATTAGATAAAGGTTGCCGACTGGGGTTTTTTGGGTGGCGGCCTGCAACATGCTGGTAACTCTAAACCTGAATCTAGCTAATTGGAATACTTACTTTTTATGATCTCGTAACATCTCTGCAACTAGGAAGGCAAGTTCAAGTGATTGTGTGTGGTTTAACCGAGGATCACATGCGCTCTCATATTTTGACGCTAAATCCTCATGCGATATTGCCTCGCCGCCACCAACACACTCGGTAACATCATCACCAGTTAGTTCAATGTGAATGCCACCAGGATGGGTTCCTAATTCCTTATGAACCTCAAAGAAGCCTCTTACCTCATCTAGGACATCATCAAATTTACGGGTTTTGTAACCACTTGGTGCTTCATAAGTATTGCCATGCATCGGATCACAAACCCATAGAACTATGGCACCTGATTTTTCTACCGTTTTAATTAACTCTGGTAATTTTTCGCGAATTAAGCCAGCACCCATTCGGGTAATAAAGGTTAAGCGTCCTGGCTCATTATCTGGATTTAACTTAGCAATAATGGCAAGCACATCTTCGGGAGTTGATTTTGGCCCAAGCTTTACGCCAATTGGATTATGAATCTTTTGCGCGAAATCCATATGGGCGCCATCTAGCTGGCGGGTTCGCTCACCAATCCATAGGAAGTGCGCTGAAACATCATAAGGATTTTCAGTACGAGAATCGATTCTAGTTAATGCTTTTTCATACTCCAGAATTAAAGCTTCATGACTTGAATAAAAATCTACCGCTTTAAATGATTCAGGATCAACACCGGCTGACTCCATAAACTTTATTGCGCGGCCAATCTCATTAGCCATTTCTTCATAACGGGCGCTAAATCTGGCATCTGCTGCAAATCCACGGTTCCATGTGTGAACCTGTCGAAGGTCAGCAAAACCACCTTTAGTAAATGCTCTGACTAAATTTAGAGTTGCAGATGAGGTGTTATATACCCGTACTAGGCGCTGTGGGTTTGGAGTTCTAGATTTTTCGGTGAACTCTAAATCATTTACCGCATCTCCTCGGTAAGCCGGCAAAGTAACGCCATCTCGAGTTTCATTGTCATTACTACGTGGCTTAGCAAATTGCCCAGCCATACGGCCTACTTTGATAACTGGCAGTGATGAAAAGTATTGAAGAACTGCAGCCATTTGTAAGATTGTTTTAATTCTATTTCTAATTGAATCAGCGGTTGCGCCCACAAATGTTTCAGCGCAATCTCCACCTTGTAACCAAAAAGCATCGCCTCTAGCAGCTTGGGCAATCTTTGCCTTTAGATTGTCACACTCACCAGCGAAGACTAAAGGTGGGAAGGACTCAAGTTCAGCGATCGCCTCTTTAACAGCGGCAGCATCTGGCCAGGTTGGCTGTTGCGCAGCAACTAGGCCTGGTGTAAATATCGCATCACTTTTCATAGATAAATTCTAGATTGTCTTAATTAATCGCCGTTGGCAATTAATTATCAACCAAAGAAGATCTCCGCCTCTTTGTAGAGGGCCAAATCAACAGTTTTAAGTTTCTCTGTTGCTGAAGCAAGTGGAACTCGCTCAATTTTAGTTCCGTGTAATGCCACCATCTTGCCCCAGTCACCTTCATGTGCTGCGGTTATGGCGTGTAATCCAAATCTTGTTGCAAGCACTCGATCAAATGCAGTTGGAGTTCCACCACGTTGAATATGTCCAAGTACAGAGGTGCGTGCCTCTTTGCCAGTTTTGCTTTCAATTTGTTGCGCTAGCCATTCACCAATTCCAGATAACTTCACATGACCAAATGCATCAAGGCTTTGATCCTTTGTTACTAGATCTCCCTCTTGCGGAATTGCACCCTCGGCAATAACAATAATTGGCGCGTAGCTTTGTTCAAATCTAGATTCAACCCATTTACAAACTTGATCAACTGAGAATTTAACCTCTGGAATTAAAATACAAGAGGCACCGCCAGCTAAACCTGAGTGCAAGGCGATCCATCCAGCATGACGACCCATTACCTCCACAATCAATGCTCGATGATGTGACTCAGCTGTTGTGTGCAGGCGATCAATCGCCTCTACTGCAATGTTAACTGCTGTATCAAAACCAAATGTGTAATCGGTGTTATTCAAATCATTATCAATAGTTTTTGGAACTCCGATAACTTTTACGCCAAGTGAATCTAATTTGGTTGCAACACCTAATGTGTCTTCACCGCCGATTGCAATTAATGCATCAACGCCCATCTTTTCTAGATTTGCTTTGATCTTCTCAACGCCACCCTCGATTTTAAAAGGGTTCGTACGAGATGATCCAAGAATTGTGCCGCCCTTTGGCAGAATTCCACGAGTTGCTGGTATATCAAGAGGCATTGTTAAACCCTCTAGTGGTCCTCGCCAACCATCGCGGAAGCCAACGAATTCATATCCGTACTCTTTAACACCCTTGCGCACAACGGCGCGTATAACTGCATTTAATCCTGGGCAATCTCCACCGCCAGTTAATACACCAAAACGCATTTACCGCTCCCAATCATTCCTATTGCACTTAAAGAAGTGTCCATCATTTAAGGTTGGTCAACTATGAGAGCCAAGTCTACTCTGCTTCCAGATCAGAAAATGCACAGTGGCGCTAGCGGGGTTTTTAATGAAAAACCCTAGGGTGGCTAAAGTTAAAAACGCAATTGCCCCAAAAAAATGTCTTAGCTGTGGCCTTGATTTTGAATGGCGTAAGAAATGGCGAAAAGATTGGGAGCAGGTTAAGTACTGCTCTGAGAAATGTCGCAGATCATGAACCGGATAATTTATGTTCCCCATGATCTATTAAATAAGAATTATGGTGCATTAAAACTTGCCGATAAGACGAATGATTTAATTGTTTTAGTTGAGAGTGCGCAAACAGTTAATGGCAGGAAATGGCATAGCCAGCGTTTGCAATTTATTGTTTCAAGTGCTCGCCACTTTGCCCAAGAGTTAACTGAGTCTGGCTATCAGGTTGTTTATCAAAGGAGTGCAACAACTCTTGAAGGTTTAACAAAGGTAGGCAAAGAACATAAAATTGATAAGTTTTTAACTACCTACCCAACTAGCTTTCGCAGATTAGAAAGCTTTAAGAATTTTCCAATTACCTTTGAAGATAATGATTTCTTTTTAACTCCAATGGCCCAATTTACTGAATGGGCGAAAGCTCAAAAGAGTTTTAAGATGGAGAGTTTTTATCGCCAGCAACGTGTCAAACTAAATGTATTAATGGATGGTAAGAATCCACTTGGTGGTGAGTGGAATTATGACCATGAAAATCGCAACCCAGTGCCAAAGGGGTATGAATCCCACGAACTCACTGAGTTTGCATTTGATGACATAGATAAGGAAGTTGCTAGTGAAGTTTCCAAACTAGACACATGGGGTAATTCTGAGAACAAATACTGGGCAACGACCCGTAAGCAAGCATTAAAAAGATTAGCGGAGTTTATTAAGTACAACTTTGAGAAATTTGGTGCATACGAGGATGCAATGCCGATTAATAATTGGTCGGTAAATCACTCCGCCATTTCACCTTATCTAAACAATGGCTTACTTCATCCACTAGAGGTTGTAGATGCTGCGCTTAAAAAGTTTGAAGAAGGTGAGATACCTCTGGCCTCCTGTGAAGGATTTATCAGACAGATAATTGGTTGGCGTGAGTATGTAAATGGCATGTATTGGTTCTTAGGTGATGATTATCGAAATGAGAATGATTTAGCAGCTAATCGAAAACTTCTACCGCTCTTTGATGATCCAAGTAAAACCAAGATGAACTGCCTGTCCACAATTGTTGGTGAAATACAGGCGAACGCATGGACGCATCACATCCCCCGCTTGATGGTTTTATCTAATTTAGCCAATTTAACTGGTGTGACACCATCTGAATTTTTAGATTGGATGCGTCGAGTATTTGTTGATGCAACTGATTGGGTAATGGTGCCAAATGTTATTGGTATGGGTTTGCACGCAGATGCTGGCATCATGATGACTAAGCCATATATTTCTGGTGGCTCATATATTTCAAAGATGGGTCAATACTGCAAAGGATGTGTTTATGATCCAAAGCTTCGAGTTGGTGAAAAGGCCTGCCCATTTACAACTTTGTATTGGAACTACCTTGATGAGCACCAGGATAAGTTCAATAAGAATCATCGGATGTTTCAGCAGTTAAATGGCTTAAGGCGGTTGAAGGATTTAGATGAGGTACGAGTACAGGCCAAGCAGTTCTTGAAACTATTAAGTGCTGGAGAAATTTAAGATAACCTGCACTCTATGACCTTAAAGCCTGAAATTGTTGAGTACTTAGCCCAGCGCGCAGCACTTAATTTACCAGCGCTTTGGGATGCACCAGTTGCCACCCACAGAGCTAATTCAAGGCATAGCATCGCACTAAAACAACCGTTAATTGATGTGGCAAGTGTGGAACATAAAACGATTGCCGGCCCAACAAGTGATCTACCAATTCGAATCTACAGGCCAAATCAAAAAAAGGATTTGCCAGCACTTGTTTTCTATCACGGCGGAGGCTGGGTTTTAAATTTCTTAGACATGTATGAACCAGCGCTACGAAAAATAACTAACTTAACTGAAATAGTGATTATTGCGGTGCAGTATCAGAAAGCACCAGAGCACCCATTTCCCACACCCTTTAATGATTCTTACGCCACCCTAGAGTGGGTTGTGCAAAATGCTGATCAATTAGGAATCGATAGAACCGCTATTGGTGTTGGTGGCGATAGTGCTGGTGGCAACCTCGCATCCGCGGTGGCTTTAAAGAATCGAGATACCAAGTTAATTAACCTTGCATTCCAATTACTAATCTACCCATGTAATGACATCAGCATGAATTATCCAAGTGCAATTGAAAATGCAGATGGTTTTGGCTTAACTACCTCTTCTATGAAATGGTTTTGGGAGCAATACCTACCAAATAAGGCAGATCACACCAATGCTTACGCCATTCCAGCACTAGCCTCCACTCATTCAAAGCTGCCACCAAGTATTGTTCTGGCAGCGCAGTACGATCCACTAACGGATGATGCTAAAAATTACTACCAAAAATTATTAAGTGATGGGGTTATGGCAATTTATAAAGAGTATCCCGGTCAGATTCATGGACTGCTAAACCTTGGTGGCGTAAGCGCTGATGCGGACTTGATGTATAAAGATATCGCCACCGAAATCAACGCAATTCTTGGTCGGTCAATTAATTGAGTAAACGTGGTTGGTCGCAATTTGCCATTATTGGTTTTATCTGGGGTATCCCATACCTATTCTTAAAAATTGCCGTTGAAGAGATCTCTCCTTCAGTAGTTGTCCTTGGCCGCGTGGCAATAGGTGCTGCAATTTTGTTGCCAATTGCGATTAAACGTAAGGTTCTTTTTATTCCACGCAAGTACTGGCCATTTGTTTTGTTGTATACAGTCACTGAGTTAATTGGACCTTGGTACTTTATTACCGCTGCTGAGCAGAAAATTACATCTGGCTTAGCTGGTTTGCTAGTAGCAACAGTTCCAATCTGGGCAGCCATCCTTGCCTCAATATTTGGTGATAAAACTGTTTGGCATGCCGGTCGCCTCTTTGGATTAATTATTGGATTTATTGGCGTGGTTGCAGTTGTCGGAATTGAATCCTTGAGTGGCCGCCAAGATATTGTCGCAATTGGCATGGTAATTCTGGCTGCTATGGGTTATGCGTATGCAATTAATATGATTACTCGAAGAATTCCTGAGGTTCCAGGTCTTGGCTTAAACACTTGGGCAATGATCATTACCTCTGTTGTTTTCCTACCTTTTGCCATGAACTCTTGGCCAACAGAAAGACCGTCAGCTGAGGCAATTGGTTCAGTCGTTGTACTTGGCGTGCTCTGCACAGCAGTTGCCTTTATTTTGTTCTTTAGATTAATTGCAGAAGTTGGCCCACCCCGTGCCTCACTTGTAACCTACTTAAATACAGCGGTAGCAGTTTTACTTGGTGTATTAATTCTTAATGAGCCATTTACTTTAGGAATTGCAGTCGGCCTGCCGTTAGTACTAGTTGGTTCCTACTTTGCTAGTCGGAAATCGAATCGGTAAATCCCAATCTAGCTAGCATCTTTGGATCCTTCTGCCACTCCTTTGAAACTTTGACATGAATTTGTAGAAACACCTGCATACCAACTAAATTCTCAATAGATTTTCTTGCAAGTGTGCCGATCGCTTTTAATCTTGAGCCTTGTGGTCCAATGATGATTCCTTTTTGGCTATCTCGCTCAACATGTAATGTCGCGCTAACATCATAAATACTTCCACCAGCTCGCTCGCCCATCTCTTCGATGGTAACCATTACCGAGTGCGGTAGCTCCTCATAAAGCTCCTCAATAGCTGCTTCACGAATTAGATCAGCAAACATTAACTCCTCGGCCTGATCTGTTGTTATCTCATCTGGATAAAGTTGAGGTGAAAGCGGTAGCTCCTTGGCAACTAACTCTAAAATTAAATCTGTTTGATCAAGGTTTTTAGCTGAAATTGGAATGATCTCTGCTTTTTGTAATCCAACCTTTTTTATAAATTCACCCACCGCCATTAATTTGGCAGCCAAATCTGATTTACTGATTTTATCTACCTTAGTTACGGCAATAAATGTTGGTGTGCGATCATTTAACTGAGCAGCAATGTACTCATCTCCGGCGCCAATTGTTTCATCAGCTGGCAAGCACAAGATCGCAGCATCTGTTGAATTGATATTCTCATTAACCATTTGATTAAGCCGTGTGCCGAGTGCGGTCTTTGGCTTGTGCATACCTGGTGTATCAACGACAATCATTTGAAAATCTGATCGAGTAATAATGCCGCGAATCGGATTACGTGTGGTGTTTGGGTGATGGGAGGTAATTACAATTTTGCTTCCAACTAGAGCGTTTACCAGTGTTGATTTTCCAACATTTGGCCGGCCAACAATGGCGACAAAGCCTGCTCTAAAATTACTCATTGCCTAATTCTCTCACCTTAAATGCAGCGGGGAAACCATCTCTAAAATCTCATCAACACTTGTTGCAATTTCAGCTACTCGCTCGGCGATCAAGCGATGACAACCATCACTGAGTTGAGAATTTATCGGTCCTGGAATGGCAAAGACTGGCCTAAATATCTCCGCCGCATCCCTTGCTGTTCTAATGGAGCCACTCACATATGCTGCTTCCACCACAATTGTGGCCTTTGAAATTGCAGCAATTAATCGATTGCGAACTAGAAAGCGATATGGTTTTGATTTTGTACTTGGCATTACTTCACTTATTAACAAACCACGTTCGGATATTTTTTCAAATAGCTTTATATTTTCCCTTGGATATAAATGATTAAAACCCCCAGCTAAAATCGAAAGAGTTACTCCCCCATTTTCGATCGCACCGATATGAGCTGCGGTGTCTATCCCATAGGCGCCACCACTTACTATGCAAAACCCAGAATCAACAAACGTCTTGGCAACTTGCTCAGTTATTTCAACACCATATTGCGAGGGCCTTCGGGTACCAACTATTGAAATGGAGTCCTTTAAATCAAATAATGCTTTTCGATTCCCTTTAATTAAAACTCCAATTGGCGGCGCAGTTAAATCACCGAGTGAGCTTGGCCAATCTAGATCAGTGGGTGTGATGAACTCACAACCAGCATTTGTTAACTCTTCTTGTATGGCCGCTAAATCCATTGCTACTAGTTCAGTTTGCAACCAATCTAAATCCTGGTGCCTTAAATAACGACTTCCTTGCAATATCGATTCATACACATCTTTAGCGCCCCTACTTGCTATCTCTTGGGCCCAAAATGGATCTCCTGGTGATATTAATGTAAAGAACTTAAGTCGGGCTTGTATTTCTGTAATCATCTAGCAAAGGTAGCCAGCTAATTAATTAAGTATTTAGCTGCTTTAAAAACTGTGAATTACGAGTGGCTGTTAATAATTTCAGCAATATTTGAAAAGGATTTACGGTGAATCCCCAGCACCCCTAGCTCTTTAATGGCATCAGTATGGGATTTAGTTATGTATCCCTTATGGCCAGCTAAACCATAGCCTGGGTACTTTTTATCCAATTCAATCATGATCCGATCTCGATAAACCTTTGCCAAAATTGAGGCTGCACTAATTGAGATGGCTACTTGATCACCTTTCCACACCGCTAAATTTGGTGTTAGCAATCCTGGTATTGCATATCCATCAGTTAAAACATACTCAGCATCTACTGCCAACGCATTTACCGCTCTGCGCATTCCTTCGATATTGCATTTGTGCAGTCCTAATGTGTCGATCTCATCCACACTCACCTCAATAATTGAGTGGGCTAGTGATTCCTCGATTACTACATCAAATAATCGCTCTCGTTTTGCTGGAGTTAACTCTTTCGAATCTCTAATCTCACTAAGTGCCCTTGATTGCGGATCCTTTAATATCACCGCTGCAACAACTAACGGACCAGCACATGGACCGCGTCCGGCTTCATCGACTCCGGCGATATTTTTAATCCCAGCGTCGAGTAATTGTTTTTCAATCATTTTTATTACGGAGTGCTTTTAACCGGTAGTTTTCCTAAATCACTTGCCTTTTCCAAAAAGTCTAAATTTTTAATCGGCCATACTATAAATGCAGCTCTACCAACTACCTTGGTTAAAGGAACCATCCCTTTGTTTAAATCATCGGTATGAAATCTAGAGTCAGCGCTAGCCCCGCGATGATCACCCATCACCCATATGAAACCCTCTGGGACTGTGACATTAAAATTGGATTCACTGGGCTTATTATTTTCACGAACATACGGCTCGGTAATTGATACGCCATTTACTTGTAATTTACCGGTGGCATCGCAGCAGATCAAAGTATCCCCGCCAACTCCGATAACTCTTTTAATTAAATATTGTTTTGCTGGATCTGGCACAACACCAATTGTTATCAGCAAATTTTTGCCTTGACCAACTAGGCCGCCGCTCTGATCATCTGGGGCTTGGCCTAGCCAATTATCTGGATCGGCGAAGACAACAACTTCACCACGTTTAATCTCCGAAAAAAGGGCACCGAATTTGTTAACTGCGATTCGATCACCGATCTGCAAGGTATTTTCCATCGAGCCAGATGGGATAAAGAAGAAGTGAAGAAAAAAGGTTTTAACAATAATTGAAACGATTAAGGCCGAGCCAACAATGATTGGGATTTCGCGAAGGAGAGAGCCCTTCTTGGTCATTACAGTGTTAAAACTTTAAGCTTTTGGAGTTTCTTCAGTTGGCGCTTCAGCAACTGGTGCTTCGACCACTGCTTCTGCAACAGCTTCTGCAACTGGTGCTTCAATAACTTCTTCAACAACTGGAACTTCAACCTTAGCTGCCTTTACTGGTGGCACATATGCTGGCTCAACAATAATTTCACCGTCAGCGCCACGACGCTCTTTAATCTTGGTTGCCTTACCAGTTAAGTTACGTAGGTAGTAAAGCTTTGCGCGACGAGCAGAACCGTGACGAACAATTTCAATTCGCTCAATTACAGGTGTGTGAACTGGGAAGGTACGTTCTACGCCAACACCGTATGAAATTTTACGGATAGAAAATGTCTCGCGAACGCCAGCACCTTGGCGGCGAATAACCACGCCTTGGAAAATCTGAATACGGGATTTGCTTCCTTCAATAACGCGTACGTGAACCTTTAACTCATCGCCAGAACGAAAAGATGGGATGTCGGTTCTAAGTGAGGCGGCATCTACAGCATCTAACACGTTCATTTTATTTCCTCATTATTTTTCTAGTAAATAGAGTCTGGCTTACGAAGATGCGTATCTTGCCACAGCGAGGGTGAATAGATCAATTTGGCTCAGAATTGAGGCAGTAACTGGGCATGTAATGCTGGCCCAGCGCAGACCACCATATCCCCATCAGGTGCACCACCTGTGCGCCCAGAGATGATCGCCCCAGCCTCTGTTGCAATTAATCCACCAGCTGCAAAATCCCACTCTTTCAATGAGCTTTCAAAGTATCCATCAACTGCGCCCATTGCAACATAACAAAGATCAACAGCTGCTGCGCCATTTCGGCGAATATCTCTAATTTTTGGAATTAACTTCTCAATTCGATTTCCTTGCTCTTTGCGAAGTTCTAAATCATAGGAAAAGCCAGTTGCAATTAATGCCATGCCTAAATCAACTGGGTTATTACATCCTATTTTTTGATTATTAAGAAAAGCACCGCCACCTTTTGTTGCCCGCCAAAGACTTGCAATTGTTGGCGCAAAAACAACACCTGCGATCACACCGCTCTCATCCTTTGCTGCAATTGAAATATTCCAACCAGGTAGGCCATATAGATAATTAACGGTGCCATCTAGTGGATCTATCACCCAGGTAATTCCAGATTTACTTGCCTTAGCAGCGCCCTCCTCCGCAACAATGCCATCATCTGGGCGGGCGGTTAGTAATGCATCAACAATTAAGCTTTCAGCTTGTTGATCCATTTGGGTTGCAAAATCAACTGCCGAACTTTTTTCGGTAACGGTAAAGGCCTCCGGGCGCTTCATTAAATGTGCACCGGCGCTTCGGGCCACTTCCTCGGCAAGGATTACTAATTCATCCCTTAAATTTAGGCTCACAGAGTTATCTAAGCACGCCAATTACCACCTGCTAAACCAAAATCACCAACCTTTATGGCAATCTACTCTCATGAGTGATTCAACTGACTTGCGATTAACTGGTCGCTCCGTCGATGGCACCGAACTTGAGTTGGTAGACCAAAATGGCAACACATTTAACTTGCGCATAAGTGATTCACTTCGCGCAACCGTAAATCAACCAAGACTCTCTGCGGTCTCACCGTATCAAGAGGAGATCACAACTACCGTCAAAGAGGTGCAGGCAAGATTACGTGGTGGTGAATCAATTGATTCCATCTCTCGCACAACTGATTGGTCGATTGAAAAGGTTGAAAACTTCGCCGGACCAATTTTGCAGGAGCGAGCTTTTATCATTGCGCAAGCATTAGCTACTCAAATTAAACGTGAGCCACATGCACCATATTTAGAGACAGCAGTTTCAAGCAAACTAGCACCACGTGGTGTGGACATGTCCACCGTAGAGTGGAATACATTTCGAAAGCCTGATGGTAATTGGCAAGTAACTTTGTACTATCCAATCCGAGAGGAATCTTTTGGTGATTCAGATAATTCTCCAAAGGGTGAAGCAACCTGGTTATTTAATTTAAGTCGCAGATCATTGCTGGCCGATGATGATGGTTCAAGATGGATTGGTGGCGAGGAGAAACAACGCGCTCAGCAAACAGTTGGCATGGTTTACACCGAGGCGCCTAGATTAGTTTCCATTAAAGAGGATGTAACACCTTACGCACCAATCTCGATTGTTAATGATGACTACGAAGATGAATCTCAGGCTCCGGATGAAGATGCCAAACGAGATGGAATTACCAAGCGAATTAAAATCCCATCATGGGATGACATTATGTTTGGAAAAGATAAAGACAAAGAATAAAGCTTTTCTGTAATTACTTATTTGTCAGCAGTGGAATATTTATCTCAATCTCGGTAACACCACCATGATGGCCCACCATCCCAGTCTCCTCACGCACTCGGGCAGGATCAACCAAAATCAAATCATTATTTGGAATAGCAATTAGATCTCCCATTCGATCCATTGCATCCTCTGAAACTACCTCACCAAATAAATTTGCGCCCACCGCATCAGCCTTGCTAAAGATTTGCACCTGTTCTTTATAAAACTCACGCCACTGCAAAACTGTCTCACCTTCGGCGCCAGCCTTAACATATATATGTCTAGCCCTTGGCTCACCGCCAATTAAAGTAACATTTTCTAATAGTTGATTATCTAGGCCCAGCACACTTTGCTCGGTGCTATTAACCATTCCATGATCTGAAGTAATCCAAACTCGCGTTCCGGCCGGCACCATTGAAATAATCTTGGTAATTAATTCTGCCACCTGCTGCAAAGCAGTTAGCCATTTATCTGAACCAACACCATCATTATGGCCAGCTGCATCTAAGGTGTTTAAGTAAGTGTAAACAAATGATGGTTGTGGCTTTAATGCATTAGCAACTGCAGTAGCCATCTCATCTATGCCATTAGCGCCAACATATTTAGCACCACGAAGTGCGGCTTGTGTGAAACCACTGCCTTCATATCGCTTTGCAGCCACATGAGTTACGCAAACTCCAGCCGTAACTGCGCGTTCAAATAGAGTCGGAGTTTTCTGCCACATTATTGGATCAACTCGTTCATCCCACTTTAGGGCGTTTAATAAACGGTTATCACTTCGTGGCACACGGATGGTGTAACCAAGCATTCCATGCACGCCAGGTAGCACACCCGTTCCCAAAGTAGAAAGACTTGTTGCAGTAGTTGATGGAAAGTTTGCAATTAACTTAGCTTGGCTTGTTAATTGCGAGAAGATAATAAATTGATCACCATACATATCCAGTGCATCCTGGCCCATGCCATCAATTAAAATTATGCACTCGCGTTGCTGCGCTGGTCCTAGATTTAAATAATCTGTGGTCTGCGGCGTTGAAAGTGAGTTAAAGATTGAGTTAGTTAGATGTGAAAGCCCAAAGCGATTACTCATTAATGAAAGGTGCTTTCTAAGTTTTACCGAGCATTTTGCTCACCTGTGGGGTAAATCTTATCAGCGATAGAATTTGATAACACATTTTCGCTTGTCGCTCCCGCAGATCAGCGGTAATCATTGGCAAGATACTCCCCATGGCCAAAACTCCTAAAGCAGTATTACCTAAAGCTGGTGAGAATCCTGGTCGAATCATTGATATTGATGTGGCATCGGAGATGTCAGATTCATTTCTGGAATATGCATACTCAGTAATTTATTCACGTGCACTTCCTGATGCTCGTGATGGTTTAAAGCCAGTGCAACGACGAATCTTGCATCAGATGGATCAGATGGGACTTCGTCCAGAAAAAGGACATGTTAAGTGTGCCCGTGTTGTTGGCGATGTAATGGGAAAGCTGCATCCACATGGTGATGGCGCAATTTATGATGCAATGGTTCGTATGGCACAAGCATTTTCAATGCGCTTGCCACTAATTGATGGTCACGGAAATTTTGGTTCACTAGATTCAGGCCCGGCAGCAATGCGTTATACCGAATCTCGCTTGGCCCTTTCTGCCATGTTAATGGTTGATGAATCAGATGAAGATACCGTTAACTTTGGTCCAAATTATGATGGTCAAATACTTGAGCCACAGGTTCTGCCCGCAGCATTTCCAAATCTATTAGTAAATGGTGCCACCGGTATCGCTGTTGGTATGGCAACAAATATGGCTCCCCACAATCTTGGTGAGGTAATTGCGGCAACTAAATACTTAATGGAGAACCCAAAGGCCACCTTGAAGCAGTTAATGAAATTTGTACCAGCCCCAGATTTTCCAACTGGTGGCTACTTAGTTGCAACCGAGGGAATTGCCGATGCTTACGCCTCTGGCCGTGGCTCATTTAAAGTCCGTGCCACAACGACAATTGAAAAGATCACAGCTCGCAAGCAAGGAATTGTCATTACTGAGCTGCCTTACAACATTGGCCCGGAGAAAATCGTAGAGAAGATCGCTGATTTAGTTAAGGCCAAGAAGGTGCAAGGCATCTCTGACATCGTAGATCTTTCCGATGGTCAATCTGGCACCAAGGTTGTAGTTGAAATTAAAAATGGTTATGAGCCACAAGAGGTTCTTGAAAATCTTTATAAGTTAACTCCTATGGAGGATGCCTTCTCAATTAACGCCGTTGCTTTAGTTGAAGGTAAGCCGCTAACTCTTGGCCTAAAAACTCTCCTGCAAGTATTTATTGATCACCGAGTAGAGGTGGTAACCCGCAGATCTAAATTTCGCAAGGCAAAGGCGCAAGCAAGATTAAATCTAGTAGATGGCTTGCTTAAGGCAATTGTTGATATTGATAAGGTAATTAAGTTAATTCGTGGCAGTGAGGATGCAACTGTTGCAAAAGCTGCCTTAATCAAAACCTTTAAATTATCAGATGAGCAAGCTACCTACATTTTAGATATGCCACTTCGTCGCTTGACCAAGATGAGCAAGATTGAACTTGAGACAGAGGCTAAAGAATTAAAGGCTACAATTGCCTCTCTAACTGCGATCCTAAAATCTGAGGAGAGCATCAAGGCGAAAGTTTCTGAGGAGCTAACTGAAATTGAAAAGAAGTACGCATCACCTCGTCGCACACGTCTTGTTGCCTAAGCAACTTTGATATCAACTAGCGCTCTCGAACTTCGTGCTGCCGCCAGACTTCTGGTTAAGGATGTAACAGTTCGCATAAATCATGGTGATCGAATTGGTTTTGTTGGTCGAAATGGCGCGGGTAAATCCACATTAGCCAAAGTATTAGCTGGTGAAATTATGCCGGCCGGTGGTGTTGTAACTCGAACTGGAAAGATTGGTTACCTGCCACAAGACCCAAGAACTGGTGAGGATCAAGGAAGTGTGATTGATCGAATTCTTTCAGTCCGTGATTTAGATCAGATTGCAAAACGGATGCGCGCAGTTGAAGAAGAGATGGCAACTTCTGAAGGTGCTGCTCTTGAAAAAGCGATGGAGCGTTACACCCGCGTGGAGCATGAGTTCAGCGCCGCCGGTGGTTATGCCGCATCTGCTGAAGCAGAAGCAATTGCTTCCTCACTCGGTGTTCCAAATAATTTATTTGATCAAGAGCTATCGGCGCTATCAGGTGGTCAGCGAAGAAGAATTGAGCTTGCTCGTATTCTCTTCTCTGGCGCAGAAACATTGTTACTAGATGAGCCTACTAACCACTTAGATGCTGACTCCATCATTTGGCTGCGTGAGTATCTTTCAAAGTACTCCGGTGGGCTAGTAATTATCTCCCACGATGTGAACCTAATTGAAACAGTTGTAAATAAGGTTTTTTATATTGATGGCAACCGAAATGTAATTGATGTCTATAACATGGGTTGGAAGAATTACTTATTACAACGTGAGCAAGATGAACACCGCCGAAAGCGTGAGCGAGCAAACGCCGAAAAGAAAGCTGAGATCCTGCAAAAGCAGGGTGAGAAGATGCGTGCTAAAGCATCTAAAGCAACCGCTGCCCAAGGAATGTTGCGTCGTGCGGAAAAACTACGAAGCTCACTTGAAGATGTTCGTGTCAGCGATAAGGTGGCAAAGCTTCGTTTTCCAACACCATCACCATGTGGCAAGACTCCCCTATCTGGTGAGGAACTTTCAAAATCTTATGGCTCACTTGAAATCTTTACCGATGTATCAGCAATTATTGATAAGGGTTCAAGAGTTGTAATTCTTGGACTTAACGGCGCTGGTAAAACAACTTTGCTTAGAATTTTAGCTGGTGAACTTGAATCAGATACTGGCAGCGTTGCCCATGGCCAAGGATTAAAGATTGGCTACTACGCCCAAGAGCACGAGTCCCTTGATTTTGAGAGAACAATTCTAGAAAACATGATGAGTGCCACCGCGGATATTAGGGAACCAGAGGCGCGCAACGTTCTTGGCTCATTCCTGTTCACAGGAGATGATGTCCATAAATTAGTAAAGGTTTTATCAGGTGGTGAGCGAACGCGCCTTGCCTTAGCAACGCTTGTTGTAAGTGCCGCAAATGTTTTATTACTAGATGAGCCAACAAATAACTTGGATCCAGCCTCACGTGATGAGATTCTGGCTGCTTTATCTGAGTATCAGGGCGCAGTTATTTTGGTTTCCCATGATGAAGGCGCCGTTCAAGCATTAAAGCCAGAGCGAGTTATCTTGCTACCTGATGGTGATGAAGATCTTTGGAAAGAGGAGTACTTCGATCTAGTTACGATCGATTAACTTTTGTTAAGCGTCAATCCGCTCACGATCAATCTCAGCGGTTGAAATAAACTCTTTACGAGGTGCCACCTCATTGCCCATCAATAATTCAAAGATCGCCTCTGCCTTAGTTACATCCTTCATGGTGATTCGGCGAAGTGTGCGCTTTTCTGGGTCCATAGTTGTCTCACGAAGTTGATCCGCATCCATCTCACCTAACCCTTTGTAACGTTGAATTGGCTCCTTCCAACGCTTGCCATCTTTCTTAAGTCCCGCAATAACCTTTTTCATCTCATCATCACTATAGGTGTAATGAACCTCGCCCTTTTTGCCACCAATTACATCAATTCGGTGCAGTGGCGGGATTGCTGCAAATACTCGGCCTGCCTCTACTAGCGGGCGCATGTATGAGTTAAATAATGTCAGCAGCAAACAGCGAATATGGGCGCCATCAACATCAGCATCTGACATCAAGATAACTCGGCCATAACGTGCATCATTTAAATCAAAGGATTTGCCGCTACCGGCGCCTATCACCTGAATAATCGATGCGCACTCATTGTTTTCTAGCATCTGAGAAAGGGATGCTTTTTGCACATTTAATATCTTTCCGCGAATCGGCAGGATTGCTTGGAACTCAGAGTTTCGAGCCGCCTTAGTTGTGCCAAGTGCTGAATCTCCCTCAACAATAAACAATTCGGTGCGAGCTGAATCATCAGAGCGACAATCAGATAACTTAGTTGGCAAGGAAGAACTCTCTAATGCATTTTTGCGACGCTGTAGATCTTTATGGGAGCGGGCTGAGATACGAGTGCGAGAGGCGTTTGCTATTTTCTCAAGCAGTGTGCGCCCAGTCGCCTTTTCAATTCGCTTACTGGAGGCAAAGAAGTTCTTCATCTCATCGGCAACAACTTGGCTAACAATTTTGCTGGCAGCTGCTGTTCCAAGTACCTCTTTAGTTTGTCCCTCAAATTGTGGCTCTGACATACGAACAGTTACAACCGCAGTTAAACCCTCCTGTACATCATCTTTGATTACATCTGGCTCACTATTTTTTAAAGTCTTTGTTGCACGTAGTGCGTCATTAACCGCTTTAGTCATGGCTCGTTCAAAGCCCTGCACATGGGTGCCACCCTTTGGTGTTGAAATAATGTTTACAAAAGAGGCTACTGTTGCTTCATAACCATTACCCCACTGCATTGCAATATCAACGCCCATTTCGCGATGAACATCAGTTGGGTTCATATGTCCCTTTTCATCAAGGACTGGAACAGTTTCGTTGTATTCACCAGTTCCGGCAATCCGGATTACTTCACCGACTGGATCATCTGGGCGCAAGAATGTACAAAACTCTGAGATACCGCCCTTGTGGAAAAAAGTTTCAGTAGTTTTAACCTTTGCTCTGCGATCATTTACAACCAGCGTTAAACCAGGAACTAAATATGAGGTTTGGCGAGCGCGAGCATAAACATCCTCAATTGATAACTCCGCCTCTTTTAAGAAAATTTGCTTATCAAACCACCATTTAATTCGAGTGCCAGTTACCTTTGCAGATACCTTGCCAATTACGCGAAGTCCAGATTTTTCAGTAAATGTTGCATTAGGACCATCACCTTCAAAGATTCCAGCGTTACCGCGTTTAAATGACATCCAGTAAATCTTGCTATCTCGATCTACTTCAACATCTAATCTAGAGGCGAGCGCGTTTACAACCGATGCGCCCACACCATGTAAACCACCAGAGGCTGCGTATGAGCCGCCGCCAAACTTTCCACCAGCATGTAGCTTGGTCATAACAACTTCAACACCAGTTAAGCCGGTCTTTGGCTCTTTATCTACAGGAATACCGCGACCATCATCATGTACTTCAACTGAGCCATCTGATTCAAGATTAATTTCAATAGTTTTGCAGTGACCAGCTAGTGCCTCATCAACTGCGTTATCAATAATTTCCCACAAGCAATGCATTAACCCGCGAGAGTCAGTTGTTCCGATATACATTCCCGGGCGTTTGCGAACTGCATCTAATCCTTCAAGGACAGATAAATCCTTTGCGGTGTAACTGGTGGCTAGAGCTTCGCCCTCACCTGTCTTACTTGATTTGGTAGCCACGGGCGCCAAGGTTATCGGCGGTAGATCTAGATATAGATGATCAACACTAAAAACCCCCTAGAAATATCAATATCGGTGATTTATCCACAATCTCTCTGGAAAAAGTAATCATTTCGAAACCTAAATTGGCCACAGGGAATAAAGGTTCATGGTTTGATGTTCCCCTGCTAGAGATTATTACTGTCCTACTAGATCGAGATGGAGCAAGAGATGTCAGATCAGATCACGATGGAGCAAACTCCATTGAACTCACTCGATCGTTGTGATCGCTGTGGCGCTCAGGCTTATGTTCGCGCTCTGCTTGTATCTGGTGGCGAGTTAACATTTTGCTCACACCACGGCAAAGAGTACGCCGAGGGATTAAAGACAGTTGCTGCTCGAATTCAGGATGAGAGTACAAAGCTAGTTGAGCAATCAGTTAATTAATTAGCTTCAAATCCCGCGGCTTTATGTGAGCCATCGCAGTATGGTTTTTCCTTTGAATGACCGCAGCGGCAGAGTGAGAAATCAGTCTTTGTCTCCACAACATTGCCATCTTCATCAACAAAATCAACAGTTCCAGTTACTCGAATTGAGCCATTTTCCTTAACTCGCATCTTGATATTCTCACTCATTTTTTTCGCTCCTTTTAATTTTTCTTAATCTAGGTAATCGCGAAGTACTTGTGATCTAGATGGGTGGCGCAGTTTGGACATTGTCTTTGATTCAATTTGGCGAATACGCTCACGAGTTACTCCGTAAACCTTGCCAATTTCATCAAGTGTTTTTGGTTGACCATCTGTTAAACCAAATCGCATCGCAACAACACCGGCCTCACGCTCTGACAAGGTATCTAGGACTGAGTGCAACTGCTCTTGCAGTAATGTAAAGGAGACCGCATCAGCTGGCACGATCGCCTCTGAATCCTCAATTAAATCACCGAACTCACTATCGCCCTCTTCACCAAGTGGGGTGTGAAGTGAGATTGGCTCACGGCCATACTTTTGCACCTCAACCACCTTCTCAGGTGTCATATCTAATTCTTTTGCTAACTCTTCAGGTGTTGGTTCGCGCCCTAAATCTTGCAACATCTGTCGTTGCACGCGTGCTAACTTATTAATAACTTCAACCATGTGTACTGGAATACGAATTGTTCGTGCTTGATCTGCCATCGCGCGAGTAATCGCTTGGCGAATCCACCATGTTGCATAGGTTGAGAACTTGTAACCCTTTGTGTAGTCAAACTTTTCTACGGCGCGAATTAAGCCCAAGTTACCCTCTTGAATTAGATCAAGAAATAACATGCCGCGGCCGGTGTAACGCTTAGCCAAGGAAACTACTAATCGAAGGTTTGCCTCAAGTAAGTGATTCTTAGCGACCTGACCATCAAGAATAATTCGCTCATACATCCGCTTAGTTTTCTTATCCATTTTCTTATCGTGCAAAATCTTCTCACCAGCAAATAATCCAGCCTCAACTCTGGTTGCTAGATCAACCTCCATCTCCGCATTTAGCAGAGCAACTCGACCAATTAACTTTAAGTAATCCTTAACTGGGTCAGCGGTTGCACCAGCAGTTAATACTGTTTGCTCCGGCGGTAGGTACTTAAGCTCTGTTTGCAGGCGGGTTAGCTCATAAGCAAAAATCTGATTTAGCTCTTCTAGATCACCGAAGAAGCCCATAATGATGGACTCAACTAGGATTTTTGAAGCCTTCTCATTAAAGGTCTTCATTGATAATTGCTGTTTAACTGTCTTTAAATTTAAGTTCTTTGACTCGGCATATACGGCGATCTGCTTTTGTGCCTTTGGATTATTGGTATTTTTATGAGAGATCGCAGTTAAAACATTGGTGATGATCTCAATTTCTTTCTTTAACTTCTGGCGCTCATTCTTATCAACTTCATCCTCATCATCATCTGAGTCTTGCAGAATGAAGGCATCCTTCTCATTTCGAGAGTCATCTCCTGATT
>Ga0247722_10000317_pt1 | contig 30873 bp, 20 predicted proteins | sample MSEWelMarce3H_FC_FD_189094 | JGI IMG/M metagenome (GOLD analysis project Ga0247722, IMG submission 189094) | Subsurface sediment microbial communities from gas well in West Virginia, United States - MSEEL Well Study Marcellus 3H_FC | ecosystem: Environmental > Terrestrial > Deep subsurface >... | reverse complement strand
AGCATTGCGTAGCTTCTTTGAAGTGGATCGCTACCACGTTGCGATTGCTGCACTGAAAGCGCTGGCTGACGAGGGCAAAATTCCTGCTGCGAAAGTAGCAGAGGCCCTCGAAAAGTACGGCATTGCAGCCAACCGCCCAGCGCCTTGGACCGTGTAAAGCAGTGAGGCTTTGCCTTAAAGCACAGCGCTAAAAGACAAAGCACCGAGGAGGGACCAGCGCCCTCCTCCTCACTCCATACCCCTCACAGGATTCGTATATATGAGCACATTGATTGAAGTAAAAATCCCCGACATCGGCGGCCACGAGGGCGTTGAAGTGATCGAGGTTTTTGTAAAAGTTGGCGATACCATTGAAGTAGAGCAATCACTGATTACACTCGAAACCGACAAAGCAACGATGGAAGTACCATCGACCCACGCCGGTGTTGTAAAAGAAATGAAGATTAAAATTGGCGATAAAGCGTCTGAAGGCAGCATTGTTTTACTGCTAGAAGCTGCAGATACCGCCAGTGCAGCTGCACCTGCTGCGGCTACCGTTGCAGCTGCGCCTGCGCCTGTAGCTGCTCCAGCACCGGCTGCGGCTCCCGTAGCCAGCGTTGCCAGCAGCATCGAAGTGCGCGTACCGGATATCGGTGGCCACGATGCAGTTGATGTGATTGAAGTGTTTGTAAAAGTCGGCGATGTGGTTGAGAAAGAACAATCACTGATCACGCTAGAAACCGACAAAGCCTCGATGGAAGTACCGTCCCCTGAAGCGGGTGTGGTTGAAAGCATCACGCTCAAAGTGGGCGACAAAATCAGTGAAGGTGGCTTGATTCTGGTACTAAAAGGCACTGCTTCATCAGCTGCCGCAGCACCTGTGGCTGCATCTGCTAGCGTGGCGGCTCCAACACCTGCACCTACTGCAGCTGCAGCGCCTGCTCCCGTTGCAGCTCCCGCAGCAGTAGCGCGTCCAGTTGACGAAGCCAGCTTCAAAAAATCCCACGCATCGCCTTCGATTCGCAGCTTTGCGCGTGAATTGGGCGTTGATCTGGGTCGCATCACCGGCACTGGGCCTAAGGGCCGTATCTTGCATGGCGATGTACAAGCTTATGTGAAATCCATCATGAGCGGCCAAGCTGCAGCGCCAAATGCGCCCGCATCAACAGGTACAGGCTCTGGCCTTGATCTATTGCCTTGGCCAAAAGTCGATTTTGCCAAGTTTGGCCCGATCGAAAGCAAGCCTTTAAGCCGCATCCAGAAGCTATCTGGCGCTAATCTGCACCGCAACTGGGTGGTGATTCCGCATGTGACGTTTAACGACGAATGCGATATCACCGAGCTGGAAGAATTCCGCAAATCCATCGGTAAAGAGTGGGAAAAGAGCGGCATGAAGCTCTCGCCATTGGCCTTTATTATTAAAGCCGCGGCTGAAGCGCTTAAAGCTTTCCCTACCGTCAACGCCAGCCTCGATGGCGACAATTTGATCTTAAAACAGTATTACAACATCGGCTTTGCAGCTGACACGCCAAATGGCTTGGTTGTACCTGTTATTAAAAATGTCGACCAAAAAGGCCTGAAGCAAATCGCCAAAGAATTGACCGACCTTTCCGCCTTAGCGCGTGAAGGCAAGCTCAAGCCCACTGATATGCAAGGCGCAACCTTTACCATTTCTAGCCTTGGCGGCATTGGCGGCACCAGCTTTACGCCTATCGTCAACGCGCCTGAAGTGGCGATTCTTGGCGTGTGCAAATCCCAAGTTAAGCCGATCTGGAATGGCCAAGAATTTGTGCCTCGCCTGATGTGCCCATTGTCGCTGTCCTTCGATCACCGCGTGATCGACGGCGCAATGGCCGGCCGCTTCACCGTGCAACTCGGCAAGCTCCTAAGCGACATCCGCCGCTTGGTGTTGTAAGCAGACAAAGATCTGTAGACACAGAGAACACAGAGAAAAACAAAGATTAAGGTTTTCTCCGTGTTCTGCTTTTAAGCTCTGTGTGCTCTGTGTCTACAGAATTTTTAGACGTTCAGCCCCTTGCACAGATCAAATGGAATAAATGATGAGCAATCTAATCGAAATTAAAGTCCCCGATATCGGCGGCCATGACAATGTGGATATCATCGAAGTCTTCGTTAAAGTCGGCGACACGGTGGCCGTTGAAGAATCCCTGATTGCGCTAGAAACCGATAAAGCGACGATGGAAGTGCCTTCCACCCATGCTGGCGTAGTGAAAGAAGTCAAAGTTGCAGTTGGCGGTAAAGTTTCTGAAGGTAGCCTGCTGGTGATTTTAGAAGTGGCAGCCACTGCCACCGCTACTCCAGCACCAAGCTCAGCAGCTCCTGCCCCAGCACCACAAGCCGCCCCAGTCGCTGGCAGCCACAGCGGCGCGGCCGACTACGAATGCGAAATGGTGGTACTCGGTGGTGGCCCCGGTGGCTACTCCGCCGCTTTCCGTGCTGCTGATCTTGGCATGAAAACCATCGTCGTTGAGCGCTTTTCTAAGCTGGGCGGTGTGTGTTTAAACGTCGGTTGTATTCCTTCTAAAGCCTTGCTACACAATGCGGCGGTGATTGACGAAGTGAAACACTTGGCGGCCAACGGGATTAAATTTGGCGAGCCAGAGATCGATATCGACGCGCTGCGTGGCTTTAAAGAAAAAGTCATTGGTAAGCTGACTACTGGCTTAGCCGGTATGGCCAAGGCACGTAAAGTAGAATTTGTACGTGGTATAGCGCGCTTTATTGATCCTCACCATATGGAAGTGCAAATCACTTCGGGTGATGGCAAAGAAGTCACTGGCGAAACAAAAATCATCAAATTCCAGAAAGCGATTATCGCCGCTGGCTCTTCAGTATTTAAGCTGCCTTTTGTGCCGAACGATCCACGCGTGGTTGATTCAACTGGCGCTCTGGAGCTTAAATCAGTACCAAAACGCATGCTGATTTTGGGTGGCGGGATTATTGGTCTGGAAATGGGCACGGTTTACTCCACATTGGGCGCACGCCTTGATGTGGTGGAAATGCTCGACGGCCTGATGCAGGGCGCGGATCGCGACTTGGTTAAAGTATGGGAAAAATGGAATTCCCATCGCTTTGACAACATCATGCTCAAGACCAAAACCGTCGCACTAGAAGCCAAAGAAGACGGTATATGGGCTACGTTTGAAGGCGAAAATGCCCCGAAAGAGCCGCAATGCTACGACCTCGTACTCCACGCTACCGGCCGAGTGCCTAACGGCGGCAAAGTCGGCGCAGAAAACGCGGGTGTGATCGTCACTGATCGCGGCTTTATCCCTGTCGACAATCAAATGCGCACCAATGTGCCGCATATTTTTGCGATTGGCGATTTAGTTGGCCAGCCTATGCTGGCGCACAAAGCCGTACACGAAGCGCACGTTGCCGCTGAAAACGCAGCCGATCATAAAGCCTTCTTTGATGCCCGCGTAATTCCTGGCGTGGCTTATACCGATCCAGAAGTCGCCTGGGTGGGTGTTACCGAAGATGAAGCCAAGAAAAACGGCATCAACTACGGTAAAGGCGTATTCCCATGGGCCGCATCTGGCCGTGCCATTGCCAATGGCCGTGACGAAGGCTTTACCAAATTGATCTTTGATCAAGACACCAAGCAAATCATCGGCGGCGCGATTGTTGGGCCACACGCTGGCGATATGATCGGTGAAATCTGCCTTGCGATCGAAATGGGTTGTGATGCCGTGGATATCGGCAAAACCATCCATCCTCACCCAACCATGGGCGAATCGATTGGTATGGCCGCCGAAGTATTCAAAGGCGTATGTACAGATCTACCTCCGCAAAAAAAGAAATAACACTTCTTCTGTAAAAAAACCCAGCTTGCTGGGTTTTTTTATGCCCCACAACTAGTGTCTGTTAACGTTTCATTCACAATTGCGAATAAAACGTCAACAGATACTAGAGAACAAGCATTTAATTTCAAAAAATTACTTAAAACTTTCTTTATTTTTTATAAAAAACAATGAAATAAAAATAGTATGCACGTTTAAAAATTACAATTAGCTTGACGCTTGCCAAGACTAACCTAAGCTAGGAGAAGGAATAAAAAGTATCGCAGAGAGGGCCTTGCTTCATGCCTAGCACTTTACCTGATCTTGTCCAAGCAAAACTGATTGACCAGCTCCCCAGCTGCGTTTACCTCAGTGAAGCCAGCGGGCAATACAGTTACACTAACTTAGCCCTTCAAGCGCTATTTCAGCTTTCTGCTGCAGAGTGCACGGGCTTGGGCTGGTTAAAAAAAATCCACCCCGATGATCGTCATACCGTGCAAGAGCAATGGCTTAAAACGCTCAGCACTCAAGATCATTTTGAGATGTGCTTTCGCATCTTGCCCTCAGCTCAAGATCAGCGCTATGTTCGCTCAAAAGCGCAACCACTTATAGACGAGCAAAGCGGAGTAGTTAGCTATATCGGTAGTGTTGAAGATCTCACGCTGCCCCATACCAGCCATCTAGAAGAACAAGATGCAGGTACTTTTTATACTCTGATTAAAGCTTCGCCGATCCCCAAAATTATTTACGACACTCAGCACCAAGCCATTTATCTCAATCCCGCCTTTAGCCGCACATTTGGCTATTGCTTAGCGGATGTGCCCAAACTAGAAGACTGGCTAAAACAAGCTTATCCAGATCCTGATTACCGGCATTGGGTAATAGAACAAAGCCAATATCCCGCTCAACTGGCTAAAAACGAGGTATTTCCTACCTTAGAGCTGCGTATTTGCTGCAAAGATGGCAGCTATAAAACCGTAACAGCAAGCCGCGCTGTTTTTCCTTTTGAACAAAGTGAAGCGCTGCTCATTACCCTGGTTGATTTAAGCGAGCTTTATCAACAAAAAAGTGAATTACAAGAACGGGCCCAGCGCTACCGGCAGTTGTTTGATAATGCCGATCTATCGATCTGGAACCAAGATATGACCGCCCTGCTAAGCCATATCACCACTTTGCGCGAAGCAGGCATTACCGATCTTGCCACCTACCTTGATCAAACACCTGCGGCCTTGCTCAATATGATCAGCATGATTCGCGTCATTGATATCAACCCCGCCACGCTCGTCCTGTTTGATGGTCAAAGCAAAGAAGAATTTATAGAGGGGTTTTCCTCTTTATTTGGCGAGAATGCATTAACAGTGATACGGCAGGAGCTTCTTGCTTTTTGGCGTGGTGACACGGTTTTTCGCAGTGAAATCAATTTAAAAACCCTACATGGCAAAGCCTTTCAGGCGCTGCTTTCCTACCCGATTCCCTCTACGGCAGAAGAAGCACGGATTGTGCCGGTAAGTATTCAGGATATCAGCGAGCGTAAAGCAAGCGAAAGCCGCTGGCAATTTGCAATTGAAGGCTCAGGCGATGGGCTGTGGGATTGGGATCTCAGCTCAGATACGATTTTTTACAGCCGTCGCTGGAAAGAAATGCTGGGTTTTAGCGAAGATGAAATCAGCAATCATTACAACGAGTGGAAAAACCGCGTACACCCAGACGATTTTCTTCGCGTAATCAGCAATATACAAGCGCACTTACAAGGCTCAACGCCCTTTTTCAGCCATGAATATCGGATTTGCAATAAAGAGGAAAAGTGGAAATGGATCGTTGAACGAGGAGTGGTGGTGGCGCGGGATGACAAAGGTTTACCACTACGAGTCATCGGCACGCTTCATGATATTTCCGAGCGCAAGAATAATGAAAATGCACTGTCAGCCAACCGAGCTCAATTGGCAGGCATGATTGATTCGGCTATGGATGCCATTATCAACACCGATGCCGAATTCAATATCATTTTATTTAATCAAGCCGCAGAAAACATGTTTGGCTATCCAGCCAGACAAATGCTGGGTTGCCCTATTGAAGTGCTCATCCCCATGAAGCTTGCGGCTAAGCACCGCGAATTAATGCATCAATTTGGAGCCCAAGGTGAAGGGCATAGAAAAATGGGGGGAAGCGCGGCTCGCCAAGTGATGGGCACACGCGCCGATGGCAATGAGTTTCCAATCGAAGTGTCGATTTCTTACTTAGAGAATTTTGGTAACCCCATTTACACCGCAATGGTACGCAATATTACGGATAGATTAGCGTATGAAACCAGCCTATTACAATTAACTAACACCTTAGAGCAGCGGGTTATTGAACGTACCCAAGAATTAGAAACCGCCAAGCTACGGGCGGAAGATGCCAATCAAGCAAAAAGTGCTTTTCTAGCCAATATGAGCCATGAAATTCGCACCCCACTTAATAGTGTATTGGGCATGGCTCATTTAGCCCAACTCACCACTTTAAATACCAAGCAAGGGGATTACCTACACAAAATTACCCTATCTGCTAACCACCTGCTTGATTTGATTAACGACATTTTGGACTTCTCTAAAATTGAAGCGGGCAAGCTAGAAATTAGCCATCATGATTTTTCACTGCCTGAGCTGATCAATAATGTTCGAGAGTTAATCCAGCAAAAAGTCGAAGAAAAAGGCCTACAGCTCCATATTGTCATTGGGGCAGCAGTTCCACTGTATTTGCAAGGCGATGATCTGCGAATCAAACAGGTGTTGATAAATTTGCTAAGCAATGCAATCAAATTTACAGAAGATGGAGAAATCACACTAACGATCAACCAAGCCCCAGATAGTCAGATTATTTTCAGCATTAAAGATACTGGAATTGGTATTTCGCTCAGTGCACAAGCGCAGTTATTTCAGTCTTTTCAACAGGCAGATAACTCCATTACCCGTAAATATGGAGGCACCGGCCTTGGGTTAGCGATCAGTAGCCAGCTCGTGCTGCTGATGGATGGAGAAATCAGTGTTCAGAGTCAACTAGGCTCGGGAAGCGAGTTTACTTTTAGCCTCACCTTGCCGCAAATCCAAACGTTAATCCAACCGCCGCATATTAATAAACAAGGTATGGAGCCGCATTTACTGGCTGGGAAACGCATTTTGCTGGCCGATGATCACCCCTTTAATCAGCAAATTGGCGCAGAACTATTACAAATTGTTGGCGCAGAGGTCGTTATCGCCAGCCATGGCATTAAAGCACTACAACTGGCAAATGAAGGGCATTTTGATGCCATTTTAATGGATGTGCAAATGCCCAAAATGGATGGCATTAGCGCCAGCAAAGCCCTCAGAAAAAACCCAAAATTCAACCATGTGCCCATCATTGCCATGACCGCGAATGTCACTGGAGAATACCGGCAAAACTGCCTAGATGCGGGCATGAATGATTTTATCGGTAAACCGGTACAGGCAGAGAAGCTGTACCAAACCTTAGCTTACTGGCTGGATCCGCAAGCCAAAGCAATAACAGAAATTAAACCCGCCGACCTTCTCGAAAAGCCACAAGCTGAGCCAGAGAACATCACAGAGCACGCCAGCTGTGTAATAGAGCTTGCCGAAATGCAAAGCATGCTTGGCGATGACCCCGATCGCCAGCGTAAATATTGTAAAAAATTTGCTCAATCGTTTGAAGAAGGGATAGCCGTCATCTGGCAAGCCCACAGCAGTAATCAGCCAATTGGCCCAGAATGCCACCGCTTAAAATCAATTGCCCGCACCATAGGGGCCATGTTGCTTGGCCATCAGCTGGCCTTAATGGAAAAAATAAACGATCAAAACAGCACTGCCGAGCGTTGTGAACATATTAAAAAACTACAGCAACTTTTCAATGAAGCCTGTGAGTATTTGCAACAGGTTGGCTTGCTAAATATAAGCTCACTGCCTAGCTGGCAAGCCCCCACACTGACTACCCAATCTTCGCTTTGCATCTTTTTGGTCGACGATGATGCCTTTATGCTGGAAGTAATAGAGCAGCATTTAAATGATTCAGGCATCACTCAAGTTTTACCTTTTTTAAGCGCCAAAGCCGCTTTAGAAAGACTGGCTCAACTGCCTCAGCCCGATTGGGTTTTTTGCGATCTGCAAATGCCAGATATGGATGGAGTCGCTTTTTTACGGCAATTAGGCTTACTTAAGTATGAAGGCTATATCGCGATACTTTCTGCTATGGATAAGCAAGTACTTAAAGCCGTAGTGCTGCTGGCCCAATCATTTAATCTAAAACTAGGTGGAACACTCACCAAACCCATCAAAAAAGACCAACTGGCTCAGATGTTGCTGCAAAACCCAGTAAAAAACGATTTGTTACCAAGCGTAAGCCGCCAGCCAGAACTGCAACTGCTTGAAGAAGAGCTCCGTCGTGGCCTAGCGAATGGCGAGGTGGAGTTGTATTTCCAACCCAAGGTCTCCACCAGTAACCGCAGCGTACTAGGGGCCGAAAGCCTTGCGCGTTGGCGGCACCCTCAACGCGGCCTACTTGGCCCACAATTGTTTATCCCTGCTATCGAAGCGCTTGGCTTAATTGATGAATTCACGCTCTGTGTATTTAAGCTCGCCAGCCTCCAATTAAGACAGTGGCTAGATCAGGGCGAGCAGATTCACTTATCCATCAATGTATCCATGGGAAACCTGCATCGCTTGGAGCTACCAGATTTATTTAATGAAATACTCCAAGCCAGTGGCATTAGCCCAGAGCTGATCACGCTGGAAATTACCGAAACCCAGCTCTCGCACGATTATGTACTGAGCCTAGATATTCTAACCCGCTTACGCATTATGGGATTTGGCTTGTCTGTAGACGATTTTGGTACGGGGTTTTCCACCATGGAGCATCTGATTCAGATTCCATTTACCGAGCTAAAAATAGACAAAGCCTTTGTTAGTGGAGCCGCCCAAGACCCCTCCGCTCAAACCATTCTTGAGCACAGCGTTAACTTGGGCCAAAAATTCAATCTAAACCTTGTAGCTGAAGGCGTAGAAACGCAAGCGGACTGGAATTTAGTGACCAGCATTGGCTGCCATGAAGTGCAAGGCTATCTGATTGGCCACCCTATGCCTGCTACTGAATTTATGCACTGGAAACAAATGTGGGAAAGCCACCCTCCCAAAGCCAATAGCCGCTAAGGATTAATTTTATGAATGATCACGACAAACCACTGGTACTCATCGTTGATGATGATCTGTTTATGCTGGATTTTATCTTCGACGCTCTGAGCGAAACGTGTAATGTCATCACCGCTGAAAATGGCAAAACCGCCCTCCTGTTGGCGCAGCAGCAACACCCCAAGCTGGTATTGGCCGATGTCAAAATGCCAGAAATGGATGGCTATGAATTATGCCGCCAGATCAAAGATGATTTTGATATCAGCGATACCCCAGTATTGTTTTTATCTGCCCTTGATGGCATTGAAGACCGGCTGCAGGGCTTTGATGTGGGGGGAGAAGACTTTGTACTCAAACCCGCTAACCTTAGAGTGCTGCAAGCTAAAGTGGCCCATGTTTTGCAGCTGATTGAAGAGCGCCAGCAATTAAAATCACAGGCCCAATACGCCACCAATACCGCCATGCTGGCGATGGTGAGCATGAGTGAAACAGGGCTATTGATTGAAGGCATCAAGTATTTTAATAATTGCACGACGCCACTGGATTTAGCCAAGGCACTGATCAACGCCCTTGCACTATTTGAGGTGGAAAGCGTCGTGGAGCTGATTCTTCCCAATGATGAATCACTCGCCGTGAATGCGCGCGGGCCTGCCAGTGCGCTAGAAGTATCGATCATGCACCATATGTCGAGCATGGATCGCATCACCCAATTTAAAAGCCGGATGTCGATTACCTACCCGCATAGTCGTGCCTTTATCAGCAATATGCCCGTGCATGATCCTGATCGCTGTGGCCGCTTGCGCGACAATTTAGCCATCTTAGTCGAATTTACAGAATATCGACTCGAAGCCCTCAACATCATGCTACAAGCCAAACAGCGCGATATTACCATTGCCGCCACTATTAAATCGCTGACGATGGCACTCAGCAATATCGACGAAAAACAAAGAAATGGCCGCGCTTCAGCTGCCATTATTTTAAACAGCGTCACCGCGCGCATTGAAGCATCTTTGGTTGGATTGCAGCTTACAGAACGTCAAGAAACTTCTTTTATCGATATCGTGCGTTACGGGCTAGAAGATGTCTCCAACACCCTGCATGCCGATGCTGATTTTCAAGATCAACTCAGCCAAGCCATTAAAGCACTACAAAACACGATTACAAAAACATAAACGCGGTGAGCAGGCTCTCGGACTTAGCACTGAGCTACTGTGCAGACGGATGAAACTGGAGCGGTAATGACGGCAAAGCACTGGCCATTGAGCTCACTCAGTACCAGAGTGACTCTTTTTACTCTGCTCATTTTTGTGATCAGCCTATGGGCACAGGCATTTTATGCGCAGCGGATGCTGCAGCAGGATATGCAGCGCCTACTTAGCGACCAACAATTCTCTACCGCCTCCATCGCCGCCGCGCATATCAACCAAGATCTACAAGAACGGCTCAATATACTCAGCAACTTTACAACTAAAATCCCCCCTATCCAGCTTAATAATGCCGCAGCCTTACAATCCTATTTAGAAGAAAACCGCTATCTGCTTACGCTGTTTAATGGCGGCCTATTTATTGCCCAAGCCAAGGGCGCTGTCACTGCATCCATCCCATCCCCCCTTGGCCGACGCGCAGAGCACGAGCTCGAAAGCGATTTCATCTCCACCACGCTTAACAATGATCGCACCACGATCAGTACCCCCTTTATGGGAAAGCAGCACGGGCCAATTTTTGTGATGACAGCCCCTATACGCAATGCTCAGGGCAAAGTAATAGCCAGCATTATTGGCGTCATTGATCTTGGCCAGACTAATTTTTTAGATACCTTTATTGGGCGCAACTATGGAAAAACAGGCAGTTACCTACTGATTTCCCCAAAAGATAGGCTCATTGTAAGCGCTACCGATAAACGCCTGATTATGACGCATACCCCTGAGCTAGGGATGGGCCCACTGATTGATCAATTTACAGCTGGCGAAGAAGGCACGGGCATAACCGTCACTTCACTCCAAACAAAAGTGTTGATCTCCGCCAAGCGCATTACTGCCGCAGATTGGTATGTCGTCGTAACTCTGCCGACAAACGAAGCCTTTGCCCCTATCGAGGCCATGAAGCAGCGGATGTTTTTGATCACCCTGCTGATGACACTGCTAGCGAGCGTGCTAAGTGCTTGGCTATTAAGGCATCAAATGGGCCCATTGCGTGCGGCCGTCAGCGCCCTAAACCGAATGGCCAGCAATGATCAACCCTTGCAAGCCTTGCCGATTCATAAAAACGATGAAATCGGCCAACTGCTCGGCAGCTTTAACCTGCTACTTAAAACGCTGGCGGAGCGTGAAGATGCGCTGAAACAAAGTGAGTACTTTATCCGTGCCATCACAGAAAATATTCCCTGCATGGTGTCTTACTGGACACCCAGCTTGCACTGCGCATTTGCTAATAAATCTTACGCCACACTTTTTAATCGCTCGCCAGAACAGATGCAAAACATCCAAATGCAGGACTTGCTAGATGGTGCCTTATTTAAAACAATAAACAGCTATGTCAGCGCCGCACTTAATGGAGAAAACCAATGCTACGAGCGCAACGGTATAGATAGCGCAGGGGAAACAACCCATCTACTGGTGCAATATATTGCAGATAAAACGGATGGTGTACTGAAAGGCTTTTTTGTATTACTGACAGATATCAGCACAATTAAGCGGGGACAGGAGCAATTAAAACTCAGTGATCTTATTCTAAAATCTATTTCTCAAGGGGTGATCATTAGTAATGCTGAGCAAAAAATTATTTCAGTCAATGACGCTTTGCTCAGCATTACCGGCTATCAGCGTGAAGATTTTATCAACAAAAACTGCCGGCTTCTCCAAGGGCCTCAAACCGATCCGCAAACCATTAGCCAGATCCGTAGCGCTTTAGAGCAAGGCCAGCCGTTTGCGGGGGAAATTATAAATTACCGCCAAGATGGCAGTATTTTTTGGAATGACTTAATTATCACTCCTGTGCTTAATCAGCAAGGCATCATCAGCTATTTCATTGGTATTACCCGCGATATCACCACCCGCAAAAACGCTGATGCCGCCCTACTTGCTCAGCAGGCACAACTAAAGGGAATGATAGAAACGGCGATGGATGCCATTATCAGTACCGATGCAGCATTCAATATTATTTTGTTTAACGGTGCTGCAGAAGAAATGTTTGGCTACGCCCAGCAAGATATCTTGGGCCACCCCATTGAAGCCCTCATCCCCCTAGCTCTGGCATCTGGCCTCCGCCAACAGATGCATCACTTTGCAAACATAGATAGTAATCCAAGGCAAATGCATGGCCGATCGGTACGCTCCGTAGAGGGCCGCAAAGCGGACGGTAGGATCTTTCCGGCCGATGTCACCATTTCTTATCTAGAAAACAATGGCAACCCGGTATTTACCGCCATGATCCGTGATACTACGGAGCGCAAAGCACTCGATGATGCACTCATACAATTTACCGCCACCCTAGAGCTGCGCGTCATTGAGCGCACTCAAGCGCTAGAAGCCGCTAAATTGCAGGCCGAACAAGCCAATCAGGCTAAAAGCACCTTTTTAACAAATATGAGCCATGAAATTCGTACCCCGCTCAATAGCGTGTTAGGCATGGCTCAGCTTGCTCAGCTCACCGCGCTAAACCCCAAGCAGCGAGGCTATTTAGAAAAAATCACGCACTCTGGAACGCATCTTTTAGAACTAATGAATGATGTGCTGGATTTTTCTAAAATTGAAGCGGGCAAGCTAGAGCTCAATCCGCAAGACTTTGCCCTAGCTAAATTAATCGCACAGATTGAAGAGCTACTGCGGCTTAAAGCCGAGGAAAAAGGCCTACAGCTCAATATTAATATCGAGCAGCACATCCCTGATTATCTACATGGCGATGATTTGCGTCTCAAACAAGTTTTGCTGAATTTACTCAGCAACGCCATTAAATTTACAGCAAAAGGGCATGTCAGCCTCAACATAAAAGCCAAAGGTGACACGCTGCTATTTTGCATCATCGACAGTGGCATTGGGATTTCAGCGGCAGCGCAAACGCAGTTATTTAACTCCTTTCAGCAAGCAGATAATTCAATTACCCGAAAATACGGTGGCACAGGGCTGGGGCTAGCCATTAGCCGTGAGTTAGTCCAATTAATGGGGGGAGAGTTGAGCCTGCAAAGCCAGCTGGGCGTAGGCAGTGAGTTTAGCTTTCAGCTGCAATTACCCGCCGCACATGCCCCACTAGCTTTAGCCCCGCCTCCTTTAAGCCAAGCAGCGCACTTCTTAAGTGGCAAACGTATTTTGCTAGCCGATGACCACCCTTTTAATCAACAAATAGGCAGCGAGCTATTAGAGCTAATGGGGGCCGAAGTTGTGATCGCCAATAATGGTCTTGAAGTGATGCGCCTAAGCAGTGAGTCTGTATTTGATCTTATTTTACTTGATGTACAAATGCCTGAAATGGATGGCATTACCGCCTGCCAACTACTCAGGAAAAACCCTGCCTTTGATCAAACACCTATTATCGCCATGACCGCGAATATCTCGCCGGAATACCAGCAGCATTGTAGTAATGCGGGGATGAATCATTTTATTGCCAAACCGGTGCAGGCCGAAAAACTCTACCACACCGTAGCCGAATGCCTAGGGCTAGGGCTAAACATCACTCAGCCCCAGCCCACCCCTCAAGTGCCATTAGAAAACACACCAAACCAAGTGCTTATCGATCTTAAAGAGCTAGAGAATATGCTAGGCAGCAATATCGAGCGGCAACAAAAATATTGTGAGAAGTTTGTCAGTGCTGTCCATGAAGGGCTAGGAACACTGAATCAAGCTTTTATCAACAAAGATTTTCTTAAGATACAAGAAGAAAGCCATCGCCTAAAAGCCATCGCCCTAACCATAGGTGCCATGCCGCTTGGAGCCATGCTGGCTGAGCTAGAAAATAACATCTCAGCCACCGAGCTGCCGGAGCAAATAGCTACGCTTAACTCGCTCTTCCAGCAAAGCTGCAATGCGCTCAGCCAGTTGGGCCTGTACCCGCCACAAACTTAAGCTCCGCGCTTTGTGCATCGCACAGCGTTGATCCAAAACCTAAACAAATTTGGACAGCACCCGATTTGTTACTCATTCCCCTCAACAAACACTCAATGTAATAAATTTTTACTATTTTTATCAAAATAAACCCAATTTAATTTTTTTAATGCTTTCAAAAAATCATCTGGCACAGATCAGAGATTCCCTTTCAATAACGATGGATGAGACAACAATGAATAAATACGCCCTACCCGCCCTGCTGGCCAGCCTGCTATCGCCACTTGCCAGTACTCACGGCAGCATGGAAGTGCCGATAAGCCGCATTTTAAGCTGTTCTAAAGAAGGCCCTGAAAACCCTAAATCTGCGGCCTGCCAAGCTGCTGTGGCTACATCTGGCCCACAAATGCTCTACGACTGGTCAGGTGTAAACCAACTGCCAAACGGCAATCACCAAGCCTTTGTTCCTGATGGCCAACTCTGTGCAGGGGGTAAATCTAATTACGCAGGCATGAATCTGGCCCGCAGCGATTGGCCAGCCACACCGATCGCCGCCGATGCCAATGGCCAATTCGATTTTATCTACACCGCACCAGCACCCCACCAAACGCGCAACTGGCAGTTTTTTATTACCAAAGATGGCTGGAACCCAAACAAAACACTGGCTTGGTCTGATCTAGAAGACACGCCGTTTTGCACGCTGGGCAATACGGCGGCCGTAGATAAAAAATACACACTCAGCTGCCCGCTGCCTAAAAAAACCGGTGTGCATATTATTTATAATGTGTGGCAGCGCAGCGACAGTGCTGAAGCGTTTTACTCCTGCTCGGATGTCAATTTCTCCGGAAGCCTGTCTACCTATAAGGAGCTAGGACAAATCCGTGCTCAGCAAGATTTAAAAGCCGATAGCAAAATCACTTTCCGTCTATTTGATAAAGATGGCCGCGACGTAGAAAGCTTCTCCATTACCACCGGCTACGACACCCAAACCGGCGAAAATACCGCGCTAGCAGCAAACTGGCCTTTCTATCTAGCCCAGAAGGTCAATATCAGCTCACGCTATATTAGCGTGGGGGTACTGGCCGCCAATGGCAGCGTATCGCCGGTTAAATCTGTGCAGGATAATCGCGTTTACGCCCGCAATAATGGTGAATACACGTTTAAAGTGGATATCAGTGGTGTCATTGTTCCAACCCCCGTGCCAACGCCCGTACCAACGCCTACGCCCTCCACAAGCTGCGCTCCAGATTGGAAAGCCAGCAATACTTATGCCACGGCCAATACCAAAGTCAGCCAGAATCTGCATAACTATCAGAATAAATGGTGGACTGCTGGTGAGGAACCAGCACAAAGTGGTCAGGGTGGTGTATGGCAGGACTTAGGTAGCTGCAAGAAATAAACCATACAAGGCAGAGCATAGCGTGCCTTTTACGCAGGCATCAGGCTTATACTGATGCCTGCGAATACACCTACGGCGAGGAAACACCATGCGTGCACTCTTACTTTTACTCGTCAGCGGCATCAGCAGCGCTGCCTGCCCGCCCTTACTCGATTTTCAAAGCAAAACGCTGCAAGGCAAACCCTTTGATTTATGCGCCTATAGCGGCAAGCCAATACTGGTGGTGAATACCGCCAGCAAATGCGGCTTTACTCCGCAATTTGAAAAACTAGAAAAAATCTACGCCAAATACAAAGAGCAAGGATTACTGGTGGTGGGCTTTCCATCCAATGACTTCAAGCAAGAATTAGCCGATAACAAAGAAATCGGCGATTTTTGTAAACTCACCTACTTTGTAGAATTCCCCATGCTAGAGAAATCCAGCGTACGCGGCTCAGACGCCAACCCGCTGTTTAAAAGACTCACCACCGCCTCTGACACCTCGCCCAAGTGGAACTTCTACAAATACTTAATCGCCCCAGATGGCAAAACAGTCAACGCCTACAGCTCAGTGACCGAGCCAGACGATAAAGAAATTATTGGCAAGATTGAAGGCTGGCTGAAGAAGTAAAACGGGTAGGGTGGGTACATCAACGTACCCACCCCCTACATTTTAATGACGCATCAAGTAATCAAACGCGCCCAGCGATGCTTTAGCACCATCGCCCATGGCGATCACGATTTGCTTGAATGGCACGGTGGTTACGTCCCCTGCGGCAAATACGCCAGCTAAAGAAGTTTGCCCACGGTTATCAACCTCAATTTCGCCATGTTTACTTAATTCAAGCGTGCCTTTTAGCCAATCGGTATTCGGCAGCAAGCCAATTTGCACAAAGATTCCTGCTAAGTCGACTTGATGCGATTCACCTGTTTGGCGATCGGTATATTGCAGGCCGCTGACTTTTTGCCCATCGCCCAATACGGATGTGGTTTGCGCTTGTTTCAGCACCACCACATTGGGCAGGCTATAAAGTTTTTTCTGCAACACCGCATCGGCGCGTAGCTCGCTACCGAACTCCAGCAGGGTAACGTGCTCTACAATCCCAGCCAGATCAATGGCGGCTTCAACGCCAGAATTGCCTCCCCCCACTACCGCTATGCGTTTGCCTTTAAACAGTGGCCCATCGCAATGCGGGCAATATGCAACGCCTCGACCACGGTATTCTTTTTCACCTGGCACATTCATTTCGCGCCAACGTGCGCCGGTCGCAATAATCACCGATTTGCTTTTTAAGGTAGCGCCACTAGCAAGGCGAATCTGGCTAATGCCATTTTCATCTAGGCTGAGCGATTCGGCGCGTTGCAGATTAATAATATCCACATCGTATTGCTTCACGTGCTGCTCTAACGCCGTGACCAGCTTTGGCCCTTCGGTTTCTTGTACCGAGATAAAGTTTTCGATACTCATGGTATCCAGCACCTGCCCACCAAAGCGCTCGGCCACCACACCGGTACGAATCCCTTTACGTGCTGCGTAAACAGCAGCCGCTGCGCCAGCTGGTCCACCACCAATCACCAGCAAATCGAACGGTGCTTTAGCAGTGATCACTTCAGCCTGACGCTCTAACGAGCCGGTATCGAGCTTGGCAACAATTTCTTCTACGCCCATCCGGCCTTGACCAAAAGCCTCGCCATTGAGATAAACCGAAGGCACGGACATAATTTGCCTTGCGTTGACTTCATCTTGATACAGCGCACCATCAATCATCACATGGCTAATCTTTGGATTAAGCACCGCTAGTAAATTCAGCGATTGCACCACTTCTGGGCAATTTTGGCAGGTCAGCGAAATAAAAGTTTCAAAACGCAGCTCGCCAGGCAAAGCTTTAATTTGCTCAATCAGCGCTGCTTCAATCTTGGGCGGATGCCCACCAACTTGCAGCAGGCCCAGCACCAAGGAAGTAAACTCATGCCCCATCGGGATCCCAGCAAAACGCACACGGGCCTCTTCCCCAATACGTGCAATGCCAAAGGAAGGTTTCAACGCAGCATCATCAAAACGCAGGGTGATTTTGTCTGAAAGCTCGGTGATTTCTTGCAGCAAGCTTTTCATCTCTAGTGCAGCGCTGCTTTCATCTAAAGAAGCAATCAGCTCAATGGGGAATTGCAGTTTTTCTAAATAGGCAGCAAGTTGGGATTTAATATTTGATTCAAGCATGGTGAATTCTCCGGAATAGTTTTTATTGAAAAAGCGCTTTGCGCTGATAGAGAAAGTGCTTTTGCAATAAAAGCGATAATCGTAGGGCGGGTGTAACCCACCCTACGCGTTTAATTAAATCTTACCCACTAAATCAAGCGATGGAGCCAAGGTTGCTGCACCTGGTTGCCATTTAGCTGGGCAAACTTCACCTGGGTGCTTTGCAATATATTGAGCGGCTTGCACTTTGCGCATCAGCTCAGAAGCAGAGCGGCCAATGCCGTTATCGTGAATTTCGCACAGCTTGATCTGGCCTTCTGGGTTGATCAAGAAAGTGCCGCGCAGTGCTAGGCCTTCTTCTTCGATCATCACATCAAAATTGCGGGTCAGTGTGCCGGTAGGGTCAGCCAGCATCGGGTAGTTGATCTTTTTGATCGTGTCCGATGTATCGTGCCAAGCCTTGTGAGTGAACTGGGTATCGGTAGAAACCGAGTAAACCTCTACACCCATTTTTTGGAATTCTGGGTAAAAATCAGCCAAGTCGCCCAATTCGGTAGGGCAAACAAAAGTAAAATCAGCTGGATAGAAGAACACAATCGACCACTTGCCTTTTAGATCCGCTTCGCTTACCGAAGTGAATTTACCTGCATGGTATGCGTTAACTTTAAATGGTTTAATTTCGCTATTAATCAAAGACATGGTGTTACTCCTAGCTAGTGAATGTGTTGTTTGTGAAGCAGTGAAGTCATCTTAACGCCCCTACTCACTTAGGTCTAATTGATAGTTTAAATAATTAACATTGTTAAATACTATTGAGTAAAACTATAGTTAAACACTAGTTAGGCGAGGCTGGGAAAATGAAATCCGGCTAGAATGACATTTCAATATACAAATAAGGGGGAAATCATGGGGGCAATCGGGAAGACACGTTTGGAGGCGTTTAGTGATGGGGTGATCGCCATTATTATCACCATCATGGTATTAGAATTAAAAGTGCCGCATGGCGAAGATGCCCGCGTGCTTTTGCCAATGATCCCCATTTTTTTGGGTTATATCTTTAGCTTTATCATGGTAGGGATTTACTGGAATAATCATCACCATTTATTCCATATGGTGCAGAGAATTAATGGCAGCGTGCTTTGGGCCAATCTACACCTGCTTTTCTGGCTGTCGTTAATTCCGGTCACCACGGGCTGGATGCAGGAAAGCCATTTCTCCCCTCTGTCCGTGGCGCTTTATGGTGTGGTGCTATTGATGGCAGGCATTGCTTGGCCAATTATGATGAATATTTTGATTAAGATTCATGGCTATGAATCACCATTGGCGATTGCAATGGGTAAAGATAGAAAAGGCAAGCTATCAGTTACTTTATACGCGGCGGCTATTCCACTTGCTTTTGTCAGTAGATGGCTTGCAATCAGCCTTTATATTGCGGTGGCGGTGATTTGGTTTATTCCCGATCAACGCGTAGAAAAAAACTTGTCTCAGGATTAACGCAAGCCCGCGCTAAATTAGCAGCAGCGGAATACGCTTTCTCTGCTCCAAGCAATCAAAATCACCCGCCTCATACTCACGACAAATCCATGGCCTTTGCTCGTAAATCGTGCAAAGCATGGTTTGCCGGTTAAGTGCCGCGCACCATCCATCACTAAGCCGATGCATAATCTCGCCGCCCCATTGGTCTTTTTCAACATATTGTGGTGGCACATCATCATCGCCAGCAATCAGCATCACTTCAAGTTGGCAGCAGCAAGCTTTACAAGTACTACAGGTTATTGTCGTCATAGGCTGCCTTTTTACAGCATTTTCACCACCCACTTCAGCCCATTGTCTTCTGGGTGAGTTTGAATAGTAAAGCCGAGGTGTTTCATAAACGCCAGCATGGTCTTATTGCTACTTAGCACTTCACCCTCGATCACCGAAATACCCATATCCCGTGCGGCGGTAAATAGTGCTTCCATCAGGCGGTTGCCCAAGCCCTTACCCTGCCAAGCATCATCGATCACCACTGCAAATTCGCAGCTATCTTTATCTGGATTGGCAGTAAAGCGTGCCACGCCAATAATTTGCTCACCCTGCCCTGCCTGCACCGTCGCGGCAATGGCCATTTCTCTGGCGTAATCTAGGTGGGTAAAGCGCGCCAGCAGACTTTGCGGCAGGGACTTAAGCACGCTCATATAGCGGTTGTAACGTGTTTCATCCGATAAACGACTCACAAACTGGATCAGCAGCTCTGCATCCTCAGGACGGATAGGCCGTAGCACCATCGGCATACCGGTTTTTAACTGAGTAAGCTGCATTAGATGTGATGGATAGGGATGAATCGCCATATGCGCGTAGCGGCGGGCTTTGCTATCCACGGCCCCCACAATAATACTTGCATCGACGGCGATCACGCCGTTTTCATCGGCGACCAGCGGGTTAATATCCAGCTGCTGAATCTGCGGCAGCTCACAAACCATCTCAGAAACACGCAATAACACATTTTTAACCGCCTCGATATCCACCGCAGGCTGGTTTCTAAACGGTGCAAGCATTTTTTTTATGCGGGTACGGCGGATTAAATTCTCGGCCAGATAACCATTGAGCGGCGGCAAAGAAACTGCAATGTCATTAAATACTTCAACCGCAATCCCGCCCGCACCAAAGCTGATAACTGGGCCAAATGCCGAATCACTGACCACCCCAACCATCAACTCACGCGCATTTTTTTTGCCATGCATGGGTTGTACCGTTAACCCACGCACCCGCTCTACACCTAAGCGATCATGCGCACGGCTCAGCATTTTATTCGCCTCAGTGGCCACGCTAATTAGGCTGTTTAGATTGAGCACTACACCGTCTATATCCGTTTTGTGCATCACATCAATGGCATCTATTTTCAGCACCACCGGCAGGCCCATCCCCATGGCAGCGTTTACCGCATCATCGGCGCTATTGGCCCTTACAGTGAGCGCAACTGGAATATGAAATGCCCGCAGCACGGCTTTGGATTCGATTTCATCGAGCATGCTGCGCCCTGAAGCCAGCGCGTTATCAATCACCATGCGCGCCGTTTCCATATCTGGCGCAATCCACTCACCAAGCGGTGCAGGCGTTTGTAACAAGAGCTGCTGGTTATGCTGCCAAGCAGCTAAAGAATAAAACACCTCTACGGCGTGCTCTGGTGCAGAAAAACTAGCGCAACCGGCCTTATTTAATAATTTACGACTGGCATCGACTTTCTTGCCGCCTATCCACGCCATCAACAGCGGTTTATCGCTGGTTTTTTTCAGCGCAATCATGGCTTCGGCAGTGCGTAAATGATCGGTGCCCGCCTGCGGGGTAAATACCACCAACACACCGTCAATATTAGCGTCCGCCAGCAAGGCCTCTGCCACTAGCTTAAAGCGCTCAGGGGATGCATCGCCCAGAATATCCACTGGGTTATTTCGCCGCGCCTGCGCGGGTAGGTTTTTTGTCAACCAAGCGACCGTGCCAGCGGTTAATTCAGGCAGCTCCACGTGTAAATCGCGCGCTCTATCTACCGCCATCATGCCCGCACCAATGCCGTTGGTAACAATCGCAAGACGGCGGCCCTTGGTTTTAAAAGTGCCATTCAGCACTTTGGCTGCGGTAAAGAGCTGATTCATTGAACGCAAACGCAGCACACCAGCGCGTTTCAGCGCCGCATCAAACACATCATCACGGCCAATTAAACGCTCAGAATGGGTACGACCATGCGCTGCCGAGTTATCGTTATAACGGCCGACTTTCAGCGCCATCACCGGTTTGGAACGTGCAGCAGCCCGCACCGCCGACATAAAGGTGCGCGCTTCTTGTAAATCTTCGATATACAGCAAAATACTTTGCGTTTTAGGATCTGCCACTAGGTAATCGAGCACCTCGCCCACATCCACATCCACCGCGGTGCCTAAGGACACCACCGATGAAAAACCTACATCATGCGATTCAGCCCAATCTAAAATCGCAGAGGTAATTGATGAAGACTGCGACACCAGCGCCATGCTGCCGTTTTTAAGCTTGCCTTGATAATTGCCAGCCATCAGCTTGGAGCTAACGCGGCACAGGCCAAATACCGTTGGGCCAATAATCCTCAGGCCATAATGCCGTGCACGCTCCATGATTTTATCGAGCAGAAGCTGGCTTTTTTTATCTGTGCCCACAAAATCGCACGACATAATTACGGCGGCTTTTATGCCTTTTTTGCCACACTCTTCTATTAAATCAGGCAGTGTTTTCGCCGGGGTTGTAATGATGGCTAAATCCACCACCATTGGCACTTTGGCAATCGATTTAAACGCGGCAATGCCCAAGACCTGCTCGCGATGTAAATTAACAGGGAATAATTTACCGCCATACCCCCCCTCCAGTACATTGGCAAAGACAGTTGTGCCTACCGCCCCTAGCGTTTCAGAGGCACCAATCACGGCTATAGAGCGCGGATCAAATAATGGGGAAAGATAATGTGGCTTCATCGCAGTCAAATCATAAAAGATTGACCGTAGTGTATACCGCCAAAGTGTTGGCTGCTGCGTAGCTATGACTTTTATGCATAAGCATTTGTACATGGCAGAGCTGCAGGCTTTATAATTGCCGCCGTTCTCAATTGAAACTATGGAATCATCCAATGGACATCAGCAAAATTGCCGCTGGCAAAGATTTACCCAACGATTTCAATGTCATTATCGAAATCCCTGCTAATGCACCCCCAATCAAATATGAATTCGATAAAGCATCGGGCGCTATCATTGTCGATCGTTTTGTTGGCACATCGATGTCCTACCCAATGAACTACGGCTTTGTGCCGCACACCCTGTCCCTAGATGGCGATCCTGTGGATGTGCTGGTTCACACCCCATTCCCGTTGCTGCCAGGTATGGTTATCAAATGCCGCGCGATTGGCGTATTGGGCATGGAAGACGAAGCAGGTATGGACGCAAAAGTGATTGCCGTACCCGTAGAAAAAGTTTGTGCTATGTATGCACACATCCAAAAACTGGAAGACCTGCCAGAACTGTTGTTGGCTCAAGTAAAACACTACTTCGAGCACTATAAAGACTTAGAAAAAGGTAAGTGGGTGAAGATTACGGGTTGGGGCGACAAAGCTGCAGCCCATGCAGAGATCATGGAAAGCTACGATCGCGCACAGAAGTAATAAATACTCGGCACCCTGCCGATAGATACACGATAAAACGCGGGTTTCACCCGCCCTACAAGATAATTGATCTTAAAGGGTGAGTGAGGCCCGCGTTTTTATTGTGCTTTGATGTATCGAAAGCAATTTTTTTAGTGCCTGCGGCACGTTGATTTAGGTGCGGGCGTCCCGCTGGACCTTCCTTTCTTGTTTGGCCAAGAAACGAAGCCAAGCCACAACCCCAATAACACGAAGGCCCCTACGCTGCGGACAATCGAGTCGGCGGCGGGCGGGATTGGCTCGTGCCTCGCTCCCTTGCCGAAACCCCGCCCCGCTTGTTCCTCGCTTCGGCGTGTTTCAAGGGGAGATTTAAAGCCCCCTGCCACGAGCAGCGATAAAAAGTTAGTTGGCTGGGTTTGAAAACATTTAAAGCCTATTCAAATACCTTAATTCAAATCCTGTTTTTCTCCGTGAAACTCCGTGTTCTCTGTGGCCCCCGTGGTTCAAGATTTGGATTTTCGCTATCTAATATCAACTACGCCCCCAAATGATCGGCATGAAAACGTAAATGCGCTTCAATAAAGCTGGCGATAAAGTAATAGCTGTGGTCGTAGCCAGGCTGGATATTTAAGGTGAATGGCCACTGTTTGGCTAGGGCAACTTTCTCTAAGGCCTCCGGCTGTAATTGCTGTGGCATAAAGCTATCTTGATCGCCCTGATCAATCAGTAGCGGCAACATCTGCGTGGCGTGCTGCATTAAATGGCAGCTATCATAAGCCAGCCATGCGCTTCTATCGTCCCCAAGGTATTCGCTGAACGCCGTTTCACCCCAAGGCACTTGGGCGGGATTCACAATCGGAGCAAAAGCCGAGGCAGATCGATAGGCTTGCGGGTTTTTTAAAGCAATCATCAAAGCGCCATGCCCACCCATCGAATGCCCGCTAATGGACTTTATATTCGTCACAGGAAAGTGCCCTTCGATTAAAGCAGGCAATTCGCTGACGATATAATCGTACATCTGGTAATGCCGCTGCCACGGTGCCTCGGTGGCATTCACATAAAAGCCCGCGCCCTGCCCCAAATCATAACGCCCCGCATCGGCGACTTCACTGCCGCGCGGGCTGGTGTCTGGCATGACCAAAGCAATCCCTAACTGTGCCGCCACCCGCTGCGCACCTGCTTTGGTGGCAAAGTTTTCGTCATTGCAGGTCAGGCCAGATAGCCAATAAACCACCGGCACCTTGCCACTTTGCGCCGTTTGCGGCGGCAAATACACCGCAAACGTCATCTCGCACGAAGTGCTGCTCGCCTGATGCTTATAGCGCTTATGCCAGCCACCAAAGCTGCGGTTACTGCTGATAAGTTCCAGAGACATAAGCATCCTTTAGATATCCAAAAGCTAAATGCAAAAAACCTAAAACAGATCTGTAGACACAGAGAACACGAAGAAGAACTGCGAGAAAACCATTAAGAAAAACTCAGAATTCATTCGTTTTTCTCTGTGTCTACAGAACTTAGGATTTTTATACGCGGATAAAACCTTAAAAATGGATCACAGAGCGAATTGATTTGCCTTCGTGCATTAACTCAAAGGCGGTGTTGATTTCTTCCAGCGGCATGGTGTGGGTAATGAAATCAGAAAGCGCAAACTCGCCTTTCATATAGCGATCAACAAAACTTGGCAGCTCGCTGCGGCCACGCACGCCGCCAAAGGCCGAGCCACGCCATACGCGGCCGGTCACCAGCTGAAATGGCCGGGTAGAAATCTCCTCCCCTGCTCCTGCCACGCCAATAATCACCGATTCGCCCCAGCCCTTATGGCAGCATTCCAGCGCCGAGCGCATCACATTTACATTGCCGATACATTCAAAAGAGAAATCGACGCCGCCATCGGTCATTTCTACGATCACATCCTGAATCGGCTTTTCAAAGTCTTTAGGATTGATCACATCGGTCGCGCCCAGCTGCTTGGCCAATTCAAATTTGCTGGTATTGATATCGATACCAATAATCCGACTCGCCCCGGCCATACGCGCACCTATCACTGCCGAGAGGCCTATCCCGCCCAGGCCAAAAATCGCCACGGTGTCGCCGACTTTTACCTTGGCGGTATTCATCACCGCGCCCATGCCGGTAGTCACGCCGCAGCCCAGCAGACAGACCTCTTCTAAAGGCGCTACTTTATTGATTTTTGCCAGCGAGATTTCTGGCAGCACGGTGTATTCAGAAAAAGTAGACGTGCCCATATAGTGATAAATCGGCTGACCATCTTTATAAAAACGCGTGGTGCCATCCGGCATCACACCGCGGCCTTGGGTGGCGCGGATTTTTTGGCACAGATTGGTTTTGCCCGATAAGCAAAACTTACATTCGCCGCATTCTGGGGTATAAAGCGGAATCACATGATCGCCAATCGCAACGCTAGTTACTCCCTCGCCAATAGCCTCCACCACACCAGCGCCCTCATGCCCCAGCACCACAGGGAAAATCCCTTCCGAATCCTTGCCCGATAAAGTGTAAGCATCAGTATGGCAAACCCCACTCGCCACGATACGCACCAATACCTCGCCTTTTTGCGGCGGCATCAGATCAAGCTCTTCAATCACCAAAGGCTGATTAGGCCCCCAAGCCACAGCAGCACGTGTTTTAAGCATCTTCATGGCGTATCCCTTGCGTTTTGATTACCACCATTTTAACCATTACTCAATTAAAGATAATTAGCCTAATAAGAAAGATATTGTTACTGGTGTGTAATAATTAATACGCGGGAGAACCCCATCAAGCGAAAAAACCCAAATCTTGACCACTTCGGCCCCAGAGAACACGGAGTTTCACGGAGAAAAATAGGTTTTGAATTACGATATTTAAATAGGTTTTAAATGTTTTCAAACCCAGCGAACTAACTTTTTATCGCGACTCGTGACATGGGGCTTAAATCCCCCCTTGAAGCACGCCGAAGCGAGGAATAAGTGGCTCGGGGTTTCGGAAAAGGGGTAGCGAGGCAGCGAGCGAGCAGCCTTTTTCGCCGAGCCGATTATCTGCAGTGAGGGGCCTTCGTGCTGGTCGGGGCGGCCTTCTTTGCTTACTTTCTTGGCCGTTCAAGAAAGTTAGTCCCTTGCGGGGATCCCGCACCTAAATCAACGTGCCGAAGGCACTAATCAAACCGAGAATCAAACCATGCAATGGCAAGGAATTGTTGAATTCATCAGCGTGGCAGAAACGCAAAGCTTTACGCTAACAGCGCAAAAGCTGGAAATATCGGTAGCACAAGTTAGCCGCCAAGTCAGCGCACTGGAGCAGCGCCTTGCCGCGCGTTTATTGCACCGCACCACACGTAAAGTCAGCCTTACCGAGCAAGGCCAGCTCTATTATCAATATTGCCGCCCGCTACTTGATGGCCTACACGAGGCCGAGCTAGCGCTGCTGCAAACGCAAGATAAGCCAGTCGGTAAATTGCGTATCACCGCGCCGGTTTATTACGGCGAAACCGTAGTGGCCCCCACCCTGCACCAATTCCTGATCGACTTTCCCCAGCTCAATGCTGAATTACTGCTTGATAACCGCAAGGCCGATCTAGTGGCCGATCATATCGACTTGGCAATTCGGCTAGGGCCGATGGATGAATCATCCCTGATGGTGACGCAGCTAGGCAGCCGTATTCACCATGTATGCGCATCGCCGCAATATTTAGATCAACACGGCACACCACATACGCTGGCCGAGCTAAAGCAGCAGCAATGCTTAATTGGCGCGATGAATATGTGGCGATTTAAGGAAGGCACGCAACACCGCGAAATATCCGTCAACGGGCGTTTGCGCTGTAATAGCGGAGGCAGCCTAGTGCAAGCGGCTTTAAAAGGCTTGGGGCTGGTGCAATTGCCGGATTATTACGTCGATACATATTTGCAAAGCGGGCAGCTGATCAGCGTGCTCGAGCCTTTTGCACTCACAGACGGCATCTGGGCCATCGCGCCCCGCAGCCGCTTTATCCCGCCCAAAGTCAGCCGCTTTATTGAATACTTGAAAGCGGCTTTATTGGCGGAATAAAAATACGGGATAAACCCAAACCTTGAAACACGGAGAAAATCAGGCTTTAAATTAAATCAACTCAGTGATCCCGCCCGACTTGCACGAGACCTGTGCAGATATTCGTAGCGCGGGTGAAACCCCATACACACTAAGCAAATTAGTTTTTCATTAGCAAAAGCGAAAAAGCATAACAACCACGCTCTTTGCTCGGGGCTTAACAATCCCCTTGCAACACGCCGGAGCAAGGACTAAGCGGGGTGGGGGATCGCTTGGGAGCGAGGGAGCGAGCCAATCCCGCCCGCCGCCGACTCGATTGTCCGCAGCGAAGGGGCCTTCGTGTTTTTGAGGTTGCGGCTTTGGTTCTTTTCTTGGCCGTTCAAGAAAAGAACGCCCCCGCGGTGGCCACCGCTCCAAAATCAACGTGCCGAAGGCACTAAAAAGATCTTTTTGACTTTGGTTAGCACGTATGGGCTGCACCCCGCGTATTTATCCAATATTGCTCGCGGGTTTCACCCGCCCTACATAAAAACACAGCCTAGCCACCCGCCCTCTTCACCACCCAGCCTTTAGGCTTTAAGAATTCCAGCACCACATCGCAATGGTCCCCTTGCACTTCGATCACACCGTCTTTAACCGTGCCACCTGAACCGCAGCGGGTGCGCAACTGCTTAGCCAGCACAGCTAATTCATCATCATCCAAGGGCACACCTTTGATCAACGTGACGCCCTTACCCTTGCGGCCCTTGGTTTCCATAGAAACGCGCACAACGCCATCACCCGCTGGGCGCGGCTGTTTTTTGCAAATGCACGCGTCTTTGGGCTGGCTGCAATCTGGGCACATTGTTCCGTGTTCGGTGGAATAAACGAGGCTACCTAAAGCTTTTTTCATCATGATATTTTTTATAGCTAAAAACTCGACAGCGGCAGTCTAAGCCATTCCAGAACGTTTTATGAAGAAAATATGACTGATTTGCGGAAAGGGCGTTGACAAGCCGCCAGATGAATCGTACTATTCGGGCCTCTGTGGGGGGGTTACCCCAGCGGTCAACGGGTCCGGACTGTAAATCCGGCGGCTAAGCCTTCGAAGGTTCGAATCCTTCCCCCCCCACCAGCAACAAAATCAACAGGCGTTCAGCCTGTTTTTTTTCGCCTGCAGTTTATCGCACGCGGCACTTTGATAACGTGCCACAGCGATCAATACCCCAAAGCTTAGGATCTCCCCCAAGCAGCTCTTTCATTAATAAACTGATAGTAGCGCAGCAGCATAATCTGGTTATTTCTATCCAAAAGCGCCGGAGGTACGGGGCCAAAGGTGGCTGAGCGGCGCACAATCTGCAAAGCCGCTTCATCCAAAGCAGGGTTGCCAGAGGTTTGCTCTAGTGTCAGTGCGGCGATATTGCCATCACCGTTAAGCACCAGACGAAACTGCAAAGTGCCAAACATTGAGCGGCCATTTTCATCCTTAGGGAAATTCATTTGCCCGATACGCTCTACCTTGCGACGAATTTGTGGCTCCCAAATCGCAAATAAAGCACGTGTATCCACGCTTTGCTGCGCCCGATTAGCCCCATCTTCTTGTCTATCTTCTTTAGGCTTGATATCGGCGTAATGGGTAATCAATTCGCGTGGCTTATTAGTCGTCAACGCGTCCCCTAAGCCATCGATCACCACTTCTTTCGTAGCTAGCTGCTTGCTTGCAACGGCGCTTGCTGGGCGAGCAGGCACTGAGTAGTCTTTCTTTTGGGGCACTCTAGTTGGCGCTTTAGTCATCACCGGTGGCGGGGTAGGTACCAAGGTAGGCTCTGGCGTTGGGCGTGGCTTAGCCTTAGTTGCTGGCTTGGGCTGCAATTGCAGCTGAATCGATGAATCCCCCTGCTGTGGCAAAGCACGCGGCGCAGCAGCAGGTAGCAACAAGAATAACAGGTGCGCAAGAATAGAGATCGCAAGGCCAGACCATAGCCATACCGAGCTTTTCTTGATTTCATAAAACGAAGCGTTATCCATAGCACCCGAATAGAAAACTGTGCGGGGCATTCTACATAAGCACTGGCTCTTATAACAGTAAACTTCTGCCATTCATTGGCATAACTACCAACTCAGCTTAAGTTTCACTTCATATTTACAGCGTTAAATAGAGGCTTAAAGCGTGAATAACAGAGACCCCCCGTGCTAAAGAAACCTCTCCCCCTCCTCCTGCTACTAGCAACGACGCTCTATGCCGTTTGTAGCTATCTGCAAAACGGCCTGCCCACTCAATATTGGGATTGGCGGCATGAGCTGGTGCTGCTAAGCGGTGTGCAATTAATGAGCGTGATGTCGGCCGCTATGCTGCTCGCTGCGCGCCCAAGCTGGCTAGAAAAGCCGCTCAATGGCTTAGATAAGATGTACGGCTTGCACAAGCAGCTAGGGATTGCTGCGGGCTTACTACTCGCCTGCCACTGGCTGATTAAACTATCACCCAAGCTGGTAATGGCGATGGAGTGGGCTGCCCCAAAACTTAAGCATGGCAAAGGTGCAAAAGACCCGCTGATGTCGCTAGCCAAAGATATGGGGGAGTGGGCCGCTTGGGCGGTATTGGCTATGGTAATCCTCGCCCTGCTTCGCGCCGTGCCATACCGTCTGTGGAGAAAGGTTCATAAGCTGTTTGCACCACTGTATTTGATGGGTGTTTTTCATACGCTGATTCTAATGCCTAAAAGCTTATGGTTCAGCCCTGTTGGCGCTTTAATGGCAGCTTTGCTCGGCATTGGCTCAATCTGTGCGATCTACTCCCTATCGGGGAAAATTGGCAGCCGCAAGCAAGTTAGTGGCCAAATTAGCCAGATCACAGCACTCCCAGCCAATCAGCTCGAGGTTATTTGCCAGATGAATAGCACATGGCCTGAGCATCAAGCTGGGCAATTTGCTTTGCTGAACTTTGATCCAAAAGAAGGCTCACACCCTTACACTATTGCCTCAGCCCCACGTAAATCTGATGAGCTGCGCTTTATTATTAAGTCACTAGGAGACTACACCAGCACATTAAGCAGCACGCTAAAAGTAGGCCAGCGGATCAAGGTAGAAGGGCCTTACGGCTGCTTTGATGGTGGGAAAAACATGCAGCGCCAAGCGTGGATTGCGGGCGGTATTGGCATCACGCCCTTTTTAGCTTGGCTAGAAAGCCCTAGCTTTAGCAACGCTCAAATCGATTTTTATTACTGTGTAAAAAACGCAGCTGAAGCCACCAGATTGGATGAGATTCAAACCGCTTGCCTCGCAAAAAATATCCACCTACATCTGATCGAAAGTGACTTAGGCCAAAGGCTAAATATCACCCAAATACAGCCCGAAACACTAGCCGATATCTGGTACTGCGGCCCACAAAGCTTAGGCTCGGCGATTAGCGAACATCTAGCCCAGATGAGCCGACCACCACGCTTTCATCACGAAGCATTTTCCATGCGTTAAAAATAGCTATTACCGCCTAAATATCGCGCTTTAGGCGGTAATTTATCTCACCCCTTAGCCCATCAACGCAATAGGCTTAAATAAAAACCAGCCCAGTACACTAGGGTCTGTTGACGTTTCATTCGCGGCGATGTTAGTTGCAGTTTTGCGGCTGAACAAGGTAAAAGACGTGAGGTGGTACGAGTACCATGAGCGTCTTTTAACGCCGTGCAGCCGCAAAAATGTAGCCAAACCGAAGGGCTGGGCCGGAAAACGGCCATTCACTGCATTATGCTCCTCGGAAATAACTCGTTATTGCCTTCGTCGCATGCCTTGTGCTTGGCCGTTTCCCGGCTCAGCATAATTGCGAATGAAACGTCAACAGACCCTAGGGCAATCGCATTTAAATTGACTGGTAAAACAAGTACCTAAGTTTTTCCTTCACCAACAGGCGCTTGGCCAGTCACAACTAGCAGCAAATCATCGTCATTCCAGCCCGCTTTTAGGCATTTGGTTTTGACGCCAACCTTGGCAGTTTTCTCAGCACTAACCAAATTTAGCCCCAAATCCCGAATAATCGACATATTGGCCGCGCTATTTCCCTCTTGTTCACGCCGATTGAAATTTGACCCACCCTGCCGATCGAATTTTGACCCAGGGCCGAGCGTTGCTTTTTATCGGAGCAACTGTGGATAAGTCTAGCAAATAGCGGGCCACTCACCCGCTATTTTT
>Ga0247722_10000316_pt1 | contig 30976 bp, 22 predicted proteins | sample MSEWelMarce3H_FC_FD_189094 | JGI IMG/M metagenome (GOLD analysis project Ga0247722, IMG submission 189094) | Subsurface sediment microbial communities from gas well in West Virginia, United States - MSEEL Well Study Marcellus 3H_FC | ecosystem: Environmental > Terrestrial > Deep subsurface >... | reverse complement strand
GAACCTATTGAAAATTTAGATATAAAAGGCACTTTTCATTTAGACAAAGGTTATTATTATTTTAGAAATATAGACAATAGAATTTTACTTGGAGGTGGCAGAAACCTTGATTTTGAAGGGGAAAAAACTACTGATTTATCTCAAACAGACATTATTCAAAACCGTTTGGAATACTTACTTTCTAACGTGATTTTGCCCAATCAAGAATATACAATTGCCCATCGATGGAGCGGCATTATGGGAATAGGAAACAGCAAAAAACCCATCGTCTCGCAACTATCAAACCATGTGTATTGCGGGGTGAGAATGGGTGGCATGGGGGTTGCCATTGGAAGTTTAATAGGAAAAGAATTAGCTGATTTAATTTAAAAATATGTTGAAAAAATTTTTACAATTTGCAAAAAAACTAGCGCTTTGGTTTTTTGGGATTTCCATTTTCTTGGTAATTGTTTTCAAATGGGTGCCAATACCTTTCACGCCCTTAATGATTACCCGCGCCATCGAAAACAAAATGGACGGTAAAGAGATGGTGTGTAGTCACGATTGGGTACCGTTATCTGAAATTTCAGTCAATATGCAAAAAGCAGTAATTGCTAGCGAAGACGGAACTTTTTTATCCCACAATGGTTTTGATTTTAAAGCCATGCAAAAAGCTTTCAAAAATAATAATAGAGGTCGAAAACTCAAGGGAGGAAGTACCATATCGCAACAAACGGCAAAAAATATATTTTTGTGGCAAGGCAGAAGTTACATTCGTAAAGTTTTGGAAGCTTATTTTACGCTTCTCATCGAAGTAATTTGGGGCAAAGAACGCATCATGGAAGTGTATCTAAATAGTATCGAAATGGGAGAAGGAGTGTATGGTGCAGAAGCCGCAGCACAACATTGGTATGGGACTTCAGCAGCCAATTTGACCAAAAATCAAGCAGCAGGAATTGCTGCTATTTTGCCCAATCCTAGAAAATACAAGGCCACCAATTCTTCTTCATATATAGAAAATAGAAAAGGAAAGATTGTCAGAATTATGAGGCATATTGCCAAACCAGAGTACTAATATTTAGTAAAATAAAATGAAAAAAATCGTTTTGTTACTTCTCGTTCCCTTTTTGGGATTTGCGCAAGATTTTGCCAAACACGTCAATCCATTTATTGGAACGGGCGGACACGGACACACGTTTCCGGGTGCAACGGTGCCTTACGGAATGGTACAGCTTTCACCAGATACTCGAATTGATGGGAGTTGGGACGGTTGTAGCGGTTATCATTATTCTGATAATTTGATCTACGGATTTTCGCATACGCATTTGAATGGAACTGGGGTTTCCGATTTTGGTGATATTATGCTAATGCCAACGATGGGCGAACCTTCTTTTGATAATAAAGATTATTCTTCTACATTTTCGCATGCCAATGAAAAAGCTTCCGCTGGATTTTATTCCGTTAAATTGGATAAACACGATATTGATGTGCGTTTAACGACTTCAACACGTGTAGGTTTTCATGAATATACTTTTAATAAAGCTGGACAAGCCAATATTATTTTAGATTTGAATCATCGCGATAAGTTATTGGAGGGTGAAATTAGAATTATCAATGACAGATCTATTGAATTATTAAGAAGAAGCGAAGCGTGGGCAATAAATCAATACGTGTATGCTCGAATTGAGTTTAATGTTCCATTAATAATTAATAATGTAAAATATTCAACTCCAGAATTTGATCTTCCATTTGAAAAAAGAAATTTAAAATTTTATAAAAGTGACTTATTAGCTTTAAGTTTCTCCAAGCAAGTAAAAAAAGGCGAAAAAATTCTCGTAAAAGTATCGCTTTCACCTACAAGTTATAAAGGTGCCAAATTAAACAGTTCCGAAATCAACCATTGGGATTTTGAAAAAGTTAAGAAAGAGGCTGAAGCCCATTGGAACAAAGAATTATCAAAAATTGAAATCACTTCAAATGATAAAGACAAGCTAGCCATTTTCTACACGGCATTGTATCACACCATGATGCAACCAAATATTGCGCAAGATTTAGACGGGAAATACAGAGGTAGAGATAACCAAATTCATACAGCAGAAGGCTTTGATTATTACACCGTTTTTTCACTTTGGGATACGTTTCGGGCGGCACACCCGCTTTATACTTTAATTGATAAAAAACGAACATCTGATTACATCAATACGTTTATCAAACAATACGAACAAGGTGGCAGATTGCCTGTTTGGGAATTGGCTTCCAATGAAACCGATTGCATGATTGGCTATCATTCGGTTTCTGTAATTGCCGATGCGATGGCAAAAGGCATTACTGGTTTTGATTATGAAAAAGCCTTTGAAGCCAGTAAAGCTTCTGCGATGCGAGATGTTTTAGGATTAGAAGCCTACAAAAAAAATGGCTTCATTTCGATGGATGACGAACATGAAAGTGTTTCAAAAACGTTGGAATATGCTTACGACGATTGGTGTATTGCACAAATGGCACAAATTTTAAACAAGCAAGAAGATTACAATTATTTCATGAAACGTTCTCAAAATTGGAAAAACATTTTTGATTGGGAAACGGGTTTTATGCGTCCGAAGAAAAACGGCGGTTGGGACAAACCGTTTGATCCAAGAGAAGTGAATAATAATTTTACAGAAGGAAATTCGTGGCAATATTCGTTTTTTGTACCACAAGATATTGAGGGGTTAATTCAAGCGCATGGTGGAAAGGAAAAATTTGAAGCCAAGTTAGACGCACTTTTCAACGCTGAAAGCAAAACTACAGGGAGAGAACAAGTTGATGTGACAGGATTGATTGGGCAATATGCACACGGAAACGAACCAAGTCATCACATGGCTTATTTGTACAATTATGTAGGCAAACCTGAAAAAACAAATGAAAAGGTAAAGTATATTTTAGATAATTTCTACAAAAACACACCCGATGGCTTAATTGGAAATGAAGATTGTGGTCAAATGAGTGCGTGGTATGTGTTGAGTGCTATGGGAATTTATGCAGTTACGCCTGGGAAAGCAGAATGGATAGAAACTGAATCTTTATTTGAAAGCATAAAAGTGAATTTAGAAGATAATAATAGTAAACTTATTACCGCTGAATCGGTTGATTGGAGATTAGGAATTCCAATGACAAGATATAATTGGATTAAACCAAAATTGACAGAATCTATTATTACCGTTCCAGTAATTCAAGCGGAAAGCAAAGCGTTTAAAGATAAATTGAAGATTGAATTGAAATCTCAAAATTCAAATGATAAAATTTATTTTAGAATAAATAATTATGTTGAAACATTAGAAAAAAAATCATTTGAGTTATATAATCAACCTTTTGATATTCAGCAAAATGCAACAATATCTTGCTATGTTTTGAATAATAATTCTCAAAGCAACACCATTTCCGCCCAATTCTTCAAAAAACCGAATAATTACACCATCAACATCAAATCAAAATACAACAAACAATACCATGCTGGTGGCGATGAAGGTTTACTTGATGGAATTTTAGGTACAGAAAACTGGCGAAAAGGCGAATGGCAAGGCTATCAATCTCAAGATTTTGAAGCGGTTGTAGATTTACAAGAAGTTAAAAGTATTACTGAAATTTCAGCCCGTTTTCTACAAGACCAACGTTCGTGGATTTTAATGCCAACCCAAGTGGAGTATTACATATCAGATGATAATGTGAATTTCACTTATTTCGGTTCGGTAACCAATACATTAGATCCAAAAGTAGAAGAAAACACCATTCTAAATTTCACCGCAAACGAAACCAAAAAAATAAAAGTACGTTATGTAAAAATCATCGCAAAAAACTATGGCAAACTACCCCAATGGCACCAAGGATTTGGCGGAGATGCCTTTATTTTCATAGATGAAATAACCATCAAATAAAATTGAGAAAGAGGAAAGAGGAAAGAGGAAAGAGGAAAGAGGAAAGACAGAAGAAAAAAAAACTTAGCGAAACTTTGCGCCTCCTTTGTGAAACTTTGTGAAACAAAAAAGACAAAAGACGAAAGACAAAACAAAAACCATTGTGAAACTTTGTGCCACTCTTTGTGAAACTTCGTGAAACAAAAATCGTGAAACAAAATAAAACACAACAACCATGAAAATAGCTCTCATACAAACCGCTCTACATTGGGAAAACCCAACAGAAAACATAAACACCCTGACCCAAAAAATCAATACCATTTCTGAAAGCGTTGATTTAGTAGTCCTCCCCGAGATGTTTACATCGGGTTTCACCATGAACCCCAAAAACGTTGCGCAAACCATGGATGGCGAGGCACTTACATGGCTCAAGCAAACGGCTCAACAAAAAAATTGTGCCATTACAGGGAGTTTGGTCATACAAGAAAACAACCACTTTTTCAACCGATTGGTTTTTGTTTTCCCAAATGGCGAGGTGCAGCATTACGACAAAAAACACTTGTTCACCCTTGCCGGCGAAGACAAAGTTTATAACGCAGGAACCCAAAAATTGATTGTAGATTATAAAGGTTTTAAAATTTGCCCCCTCATTTGCTATGACTTGCGTTTCCCGGTTTTCGCCCGAAATGTAGAAAATTATGACCTACTCATTTACGTTGCCAATTGGCCAAAACCTCGAGTAAACGCTTGGGATATTCTACTAAAAGCACGTGCCGTAGAAAACATGAGTTTTGTGGTTGGAGTCAATCGAGTTGGATGTGATGAAAACAATCATGAATACGTAGGGCATTCGCAAGCGGTTGACTTTCTCGGTAATTACATCCAAGAGCCCCAAGAAACAGATGGTATTTTTATTGTAGAACTAAACAAAAATCAACTCATCGAAACCCGAAAAAAATTCGCGTTTTTAGATGATAAAGACACTTTTAAGCTTCAATAAAAGGTATGATTATTTTATGAAGCAAAATTCAAAAATAGTTCAACAAGGAGCTTATCAAATTTTTTGCGCCAAAAGTTTAAAAAGTTGTTTTTAGGCTAATTTGCAATGTTGTGCCTTTATCTATTTCCGATTCCAAGACACGTATTTTTCCTTTATGGTAATCTTCAACAATTCGTTTTGTTAATGATAATCCAAGTCCCCATCCTCTTTTTTTGGTGGTGAATCCAGGCTCAAATATTTTTCTGAATTGGTTTTTTGGAATACCTTTCCCGGTGTCAGTTACGTTTATTCGAACCCATGCGCCCTCAACTTCCATGACTACTTTTAAACTTCCTTTTCCCTTCATGGCGTCAACAGCATTTTTCATTAGGTTTTCAATAGTCCAACTGTGTAGCTCTGGATTTAACAAAACCATAATTGGCTTTTTTGGCGCTTTAAATTGAAACACTATCTGTTTGGAAAACCTGTCTTTTAAGTAGTCAAATGAATGTTGTGTTTCGGCAACAATATCTTGAGCTGATAAAATGGGCTCAGAACCAATTTTAGAAAACCGATCGGTTATGGTTTGTAATCGGTTGATGTCTTTTTCAATTTCTGTAATAGTAGTTTCGTCCACGTTGTCGGCTTTCATAATTTCGAGCCAACCAATAAGTGACGACAATGGAGTGCCAATTTGATGTGCAGTTTCTTTAGCCATACCTGCCCAAAGTTTGTTTTGGGTCGCCATTTTTGTGCTTCTATAAAAATTGTACACAACTGTTCCAAACAATACAATTATCAACAACAATGCAACAGGATAATACCTCAATTTTGTTATTAGCGATGAGTCGCCATAATATAGGTATTGGGTTTTTCCTTCGTCATATTCTATTTTTATGGGATCATTTTGTTTTTTTAAATCACCCAAAAACGTGTAAAGTTTGATGGAATCTTTTGCTATAGTTTCGTCAATATTGGCATGGTTGATAATAACGTTGTTTTCTAGGTTTATAAGAGGAATAGTTTTGTTACTACTCAAAATTTCAAGGTTCAAATCAATGTTATCGTTTTCTAAATCGGCTTGAAGCAATGATTTTTGAGCCGCAGCCCAAACTTGCATTTTCAGGCGTTCTTCGGTTTTAAAAATTTGAAAAAAAGTATAGGTATTCCACAAAATTAGCGAAACAATAAAAAAGGAAGCGATAATTATAATCCAGCGAGTAAGACTTCGCTTATCTGAAAAATACATATTTTTTTTATGTAAAAGTAAGTACTTTTTTTTAAAGGATTGTATAAAAAAACAAAAGGCAGTTCGGGTGGAACTGCCTTTTGTGTTTATTTATAGCTTTAATATCCCCATATTAAACAATGTAAATGCTTGTATATCTGCGTTTTCTTGAATAGTTGCAGCAAGTGATTTTCCTGCTCCATGACCTGCGTTGACATCAATTCGTATTAGGGTAGGGTTGCTGCCCGTTTGTTTTTCTTGAAGCGTTGCCGCAAATTTAAAACTATGTGCTGGCACCACACGATCATCATGATCACCAGTTGTAACCATAGTTGCTGGATACTGCACTTTTGATTTTACATTATGCACGGGCGAATAGGCCTTTAAATAATCAAACATCTCTTTTGAGTCTTCGGCAGTTCCATAGTCATAAGCCCATCCTGCACCAGCGGTGAAGGTGTGGTAACGGAGCATATCCAAAACGCCCACTGCTGGCAATGCAACTTTCATCAATGTTGGACGCTGGGTCATGACAGCCCCAACAAGTAAGCCACCATTTGATCCTCCTTTTATTGCTAAATAGTTTGACGATGTGTATTTTTCTGCTATTAAAAATTCTGCTGCAGCTATAAAATCGTTAAATACGTTTTGCTTTTGCTTTTGTGTTCCTGCATCGTGCCATTTTTTTCCATATTCTCCACCACCTCTTAGGTTAGCTACGGCATAAATCCCATTGTTTTCGAGCCATACTGCATTTGCAATACTGAACGAAGGTGTTAAACTAATATTAAATCCACCATAACCATATAAAATAGTTGGGTTGGTACCATCAAGTTTTATTCCTTTTTTGTAGGTAATAATCATTGGAATTTTGGTGCCGTCTTTTGAGGTATAAAAAACTTGTTTCGACTCAAAGTTGTCAGAATTAAAATCAACATTTGGTTTTTTGTACAAAATAGATATACCGCTTTCAGCATCAAAAGAATAGGTTGCGCCTGGAGTAATGTAATTGGTGAACGAATAGTAAATTGTTTTTTCAGATTTTTTACCACCAAAAGCTCCAACGGTTCCAATGCCTGGAAGTTGCACTTCGCGAACTAATTTTCCGTCAATAGTGTATTGTTTGATATAAGAAAGAGCATCTTTAATATAATTGGCAAAAATAAATCCTGAGCCCGTTGTTGCATTTAGTACATTTTCGGTTTCTGGAATAAAATCTATCCAGTTTTCTGTTGATGCTTGGGCTAAATCAAAGGTTACCACTCGATTGTTTGGTGCTTTGAAATTGGTTTCTAAATAAAATTTTGTACCACTATTTTCAATAATACTGTTGTTGCTATCAAAATTTGATATTAATGGAATAATTTGAGAATTTGTTTGAGTTAAATCCTTGTAATACAGTTCGTTTCCTGTAGTTGAATTGGCTCCCGAAATGATTAAATACCTTTCGTCGTCTGTAATTGATCCGTTAACATAACGTCGTTTGGTGTCGGCACCAAAAATTACTTTATCTTCTTTTTGCGAAGTACCTAATTTGTGAAAATACAATTTATGTTGATCAGTTTTTGCTGATAATTCGCTCCCTTTTGGTTTGTCGTAACTTGAATAATAAAATCCTTCGTTTTTGTACCAAGCAATACCGCTAAATTTTACATCTACTAAAGTTTCGCCTATCACTTCTTTAGTAATAGCGTTCCAAACCACTACTTTTCGCCAATCGCTACCACCTTCAGATATTGCAAAAGCTACTAGCGACCCATCTTTGGAAAAACTTACGTCACCTAGCGATGTAGTTCCGTCGGTTGATAATTGGTTTGGGTCTAAAAACACTTCTTCATTTTCAGAAACATCTTTTCGGTATAGTACTGATTGATTTTGAAGCCCGTTATTTTTATAATAATAGGTAAAGTTACCTTCTTTAAAAGGGGCACTTATTTTTTCATAATTCCATAATTTTTCAAGACGTTGCTTAATTGCAGTTCGGTACGGAATTTTATCTAAATAGGAATAAGTTAATTTATTTTGTTGCGAAACCCAATTGGCTGTTTCGGTTGATTTGTCGTCTTCTAGCCAACGGTAAGGGTCGTTTATTTTAGTGTCAAAATAGGTGTCAACATGTTCTATTTTTTTGGTTTGTGGGTACGTTATTTTTTGAGACGTTTTTTGAGCGTGCATACTTGCTGAGATTGTTATGGCTAATGCTAGCTGTATAGTTTGTTTCATTTTTTTTGTTTTACAATTAAGTACTGCTAAAATACTATTTTTATTGATGCAACTGTTTTTTTTTACATAAAATTTTGATCAGTATAATTACACATAAGTTATACACAGCTTTTGTTTATTTATTTGTTCAAATTTTTTTAAAAAATAGTTTAATAAACATTGTTGTCCGATTAAAAATTTTAATCTAATTTTAAAGCTATGATTACGAACTGTTTAACTACTTAAATTATATTTCGCCTTATTTTTTAATGTGATGCAATCAAATGAAAAATTTTGCCACGGATGTCACGGATTTTGCGGATTATAACGGATGAAATCTGTGAAATCTGTGAAATCTGTGAAATCTGTGAAATCTGTGGCAAAAAAAGCAGGCTTAAAATTTCATTTGATTTTTATCGGACAATAATGTTTAATAAACTAAATATCTTTGTTTTCAGGTATTATTTTGATTTAAATTAGATTTTTATGAACAATCAAAAACCTAGAATTTAATTGCGCTCACAAAGTTGTCTTGTCTTATGGTTATTTTTTATTTGTCTATTAATTGTAATTAAAAAAATAATTGTATCAAATTTGCTAATAGTACTTGTGCACTACCTAAATATACTTAATTCAAAAAATTCATATATTTGCATATCAATTAAGAAAAGATATACTAAAATTATGAAATTCAATACAAAAGTAATTCATGGTGGGCAACACCACGATAAAGAAACAGGAGCAGTAATGACCCCTGTTTTTCAAACCTCCACTTATGCACAAAAAAGCCCAGGTCAACCAGTTGGCGACTACGAATACAGTCGTGCAGCTAACCCTACCCGTCAAGCTTTGGAAGATGCTTTGGCGTCAATAGAAAACGGGGCGCGTGGTTTGGCATTTTCGTCGGGACTTGCAGCAACTGATTGTTTGTTGCGCTTGTTTAAGGCGGGTGACGAAATTATAGCAATGGATGATTTGTATGGTGGTACGTACCGATTGTTTACTCGACTATATAAGGATAGTGGGATTAAATTTCATTTTGTTGATATGAATGATTTGGAAAAATTCCAATCGCTAATTAACGATAATACCAAGTTGGTATGGGTTGAAACTCCAACCAACCCGTTGATGAAATTAGCTGATATACAAGCAATAGCTGCAATCACAAAAAAGCACAATTTACTTTTTGCTGTTGACAATACCTTTGCAACACCTTATTTGCAAAAACCTCTTGATCTTGGTGCTGATATTGTAATGCACTCTGCTACAAAATATCTTGGCGGACATTCCGATGTTATTGCTGGTGCTTTGATTATTAAAGATAAAACATTAGGAGATGAGTTGCATTTTAAACAATTTGCTACTGGAGCTACTCTTGGACCCATGGATAGCTATTTGGTATTAAGAGGTATTAAAACGCTTCATTTACGTGTGCAAAGACATTGTGAAAATGGCATGAAAATAGCCCATTTTTTAGCTAATCATCCCAAAATTGGCACTGTTTTTTATCCAGGTTTGGAGAGTCACCCATTTCATGAAATTGCTAAAAAACAAATGAGCGATTTTGGCGGAATGGTTTCTTTCACATTTAAATCAGGTGATAAAGCTGATGCTATTTCATTTTTGGAAAAAGTTAAAGTATTTACCCTTGCTGAATCATTGGGAGGAGTGGAATCATTAGCCAATCACCCCGCATTAATGACGCACGCATCTATTCCTGAGGACAAGCGAAAAGAAGTAGGCATAACCGACGATTTGGTTAGATTGAGTACCGGTGTTGAAGATATTGATGATTTGCTTGCAGATATTGAGCAAGCGTTAGCATAGTTTTTTGAACCATTTTCACCCAACACTTATGTATTAAATCTATTAAAGTAGAATTTTATATAAGTGTTGGGTTTTTTTATTTTGATTATAACCGCAATTTTTATTTTTGGTAGTACACCGAACAAAAATTTTTTGAAAAGTAGAAAGTGAATTTTAGCCCCGATAGAGCCGATATCCTGCCGAAGTCCCGAAGGGCAAGGGAGATAAAGGCGATAGCGGGACAAAATGGGTATTGGAACGCGGTTTTGTGCTGCTAAAAAAAAATTATTTTTTGAATTTAATTGCCAATATACTGTCCAATTCTCTTTTTAAAGGTTGTATTTGCTTATTGAATCTTGGTAAATTTCGATTTTCCATAGGTTGAGAGTTGGGCAATTTTAGTCGGAGGGCGTCAACTTGCACGCCATTTTTCCAAAAACGATAACACACGTGTGGTCCAGAGGCTAGCCCAGTGCTTCCAACTTTTCCGATAATATCGCCTTGTTTTACTCGTTGACCCCGTTTTACTAAAATTTTAGACATGTGGAGGTACTGCGTGGAGTAGGTTTTGTCATGTTTCACTTTTACAAAGTTTCCGTTCCCTGTTGTAAATCCTGCTTGTTCAACTGTACCAGATGCGGTTGTCATGATTGGTGTTCCGGTAGGTGCTGCATAGTCGGTACCTTTATGTGCTTTCCATCGTAATTGTACGGGATGGAAACGGTTTTTGGAGAATTTTGAGGTGATATGAATGTACTTTAATGGTGCTTTCAGAAAAAAGTTTTTTAGTGCTTTTCCTTTATCATTAAAGTAATCAATTTTTGAATTTTTGTCTTGTTGGAAAGGGAATGCGTAAAAATTTTCGCCTTTGTATTCTATGTAAGAGGCTCTAAGACTATCAATTCCGTCATAAAGTGTGTCGTTTATGTACCTTTCTGTAAAACTGATGGCAAATTTATTCCCTTTTTTTAATTTAAAAAAATCGATGGACCAAGCATATACCTTCATTAGTTTTGAAGCGAGTGCGGGATCAACATCTAGGTTTTTTAGAGTTGTTGACAGTGAGCCGTCCAGTTGTCCTGCAATGGTTCTTTTTTTGAAAGTTAGTGGTCTTGATTTTTTAAATGCAATAATTGAATCGGTAAGATCAACTAAATAATAATCAAGTCGATTGGGTTGGTAAATTAAGTAGTGTAGTTTGTGGTATTTATCTTTTGATCGTAAGGCTACATAAGGCCGCATAAAACGCACAGAAGTTGGTATTGAATCTTTAATAATTGCAATTATTTTGGAAGCTTTTTTGCCGTTAAGATTTTGTTTTTTTAGGATTCGTTCAAAGGTGTCTTGTGCCCAAATGGTGTCGTAATGGACGTTATAATCATCATACTTAAACCCAAAGTCAACCACTGGTTTAGAGGGTTCACTTGCTTCAATAACATATTCTATCTCTGATTTTTTACAGGATAGGAATGTTATTAATGTGGTTAGTATGAGGATTATTTTTTTCAAAGGTGTATTTTTATTAGCAGTCTTCGCCCCAGTTTTTCAGTTCTTCTTCGGACCATAATTCTGGGAAGAATATGCGCCTTTGGTATTTTGGGTGCATGTATTTTTTCCAGTCGCTTCCTCCTGTTGCCTCGCCATTTCCCTGACCGCTTTCAATGTATTTTTTAGCAGCATTTAAGTGCCCCATAACCCATGTGATATTTACAGTTTTGTCGTAATGGCGCATGGCGTTAATTAAATCAGTGTTTGTTTGATCTTCAATTGGCAATTGTTTAAATTTTTGCCACAAATTGGTTGTGTTATACGATTCCATTTGACGTAAAAATTCGTCTTTGTATTTGCGTTCAAATTCTAAAATCAAATAGCTTTTTTCGCCAGTTTTATAATCCTTACCTGCCGCTTGCCAATATAAATGTTCAAAAGCGTGCGAATAAGGTGTGTTTCTGTCAATTGTAGCTCGGAACCGGAAATCAATTAAGTTAATTAAATCAGTTGAGGCAAATTCAATAGTTCGGTATTGTGCACTTTGAAAACCACTAGCGGGAGTAAGGGTATTTCTGAATTTCATGTATTGTTCCACTTCCATACCGTCTCCCATGATGTCAAACGAAGTAGTAAGCATGTCAAAATAGCGACTAATGCGGGTTACTCGTTCTGTAAAAAATTGGGTTGTAAGTTCTGATGATGTTGTTACTTGGTTGATTTCCCAAAGAATCATTTTAAACAACAATTCGTTAACTTGGTGGTACATAATAAATACCATTTCATCGGGAAGTGTTGTTCTTTGGGTTTGAATATTAAGTAAGGCATCAGTTTGAATGTAATCCCAATAAGTTATTGGTTTTGCCCACAATAAACCTTCAAGATGGGTATCTGTTTTTTGGTTAATTGCCTCAAACTTTTTTTGTAAATCGTCTATTATTTTTGTTGTTGTATTGTTCATTATTTTTCTACTTTTACCATAAATGGATTTTTTAATCCTTTGAATGATTCAATATCTGCTTTGATAGAGCCTACGGCTAAACTTGCTTTAATTCGAACCGGTATTTTGCTTTCATCGTCTGTTATCCAAACAGTTAAGCTTTCTTCTTCTTTAAAAACCCTGCCTTTTTGAACCAATGGTCTGTAGATAAGAGCTGATGTGACCCCAAATTTAGTTTTTATATCTTCTTTACCTAAATATTTTAACTTAAATTTTGTTATTTCATCGTCAAAAAACATATCTATTGCAATGGATTCATTTACTTTAAGCTTATCAACCTCAGGATGATTTCGTAAATAAAAAAATGCGGAAATAATATCTTGAATGTTTTCGGTTACCTGAAAGGTATTTTCGGTTTTGTTTTTATAATCTTTTACTAAAACTTTATTAGCATCTTGATTAAAAATTCCTTCTTGGTCTTTAGTGTAACCGCCTTCGTTTATTTTTCTAATAAATTGATACGGCTTCCCCGTTTCTTTATCAAAATAGCTTTCATAATTGTCCTCCACTTTAAAGAAAAAGCGGGACATGCCAACAGTATAGCCTTTGCCAATAGCATGAAATACTTTTTTATTGTTTTTTACGGCTTCTTGAACCTCAAGGGTGGCATAACCGGCATTTATTAATCCGTAATGAATTCTAAATTTTAACCATTCACCAGCTTGAAAGGCACTTTCTTTAGGAGAAGAATCAAAACTAAGTGTGAGAAAAACTAAAGCTAATACTATTATTTTTTTCATAAGTTTTTTATCGTTTATAGAGCTTATACAAAATTTGTTCCAAATGTATGAAAACAAAAAAACCCAATCAATAAATGACTGAGTTTTTACGCTATTAACCAACCAAAAAAACTATAAATTATGAAAATTTACATGAAAAACATACTAAAGGAAACCACTCCTTTGTTTTTCTGAGTGCAAAAGTAATTAATTTTGTTGCATTATTACAAACATTTTTTTCACTTTAACACAAATTTTGCAAAATTAAGTCAAATTTGACTGGTAAAATTACATATAATGTAATTTTGAATATAATTTATAACGTTCCTCTCAGAGCTTGCTCTCTTTCGATAGATTCAAAAAGGGCTTTAAAGTTACCAGCTCCAAAACCTTTTGCACCCATTCGTTGAATAACCTCAAAGAAAAGTGTTGGTCGGTCTTCAATTGGTTTGGTAAAAATTTGTAACAAATAACCTTCTTCATCCGCATCAATCATAATACCTAATTTTTGAAGTTCGTTAATATCTTCTTTAAATTTGGACATGTGGTCTTTTAATCTTTCAGGAATTGCATCATAATAAGCTTGCGGTGGCGTGCCTAAAAATTCAATTCCGCGAGAACGCATATCGGCAACTGTTGTAATAATATCATCTGTTGCTACGGCAATATGTTGCACGCCTTCGCCTTCATAGAAATCTAAGTATTCTTCAATTTGTGAACGTTTTTTTCCATTAGCTGGTTCGTTTATTGGGAATTTTATTCTTCCATTTCCGTTGCTCATTACTTTTGACATCAATGCTGAATATTCAGTAGTAATTTGTTTGTCGTCAAACGAAAGGAAGTTTACAAATCCCATAACGTCTTCAAACCATTTTACGGCTTCATTCATTCTGTTCCATCCAGTATTTCCAACCATATGGTCAATAAATTTTAAGCCAACTGGCGCTGGATTATAATCAGATTTCCATTCATTGTAACCTGGTAAAAAGATACCGTTGTAATTTTTTCGTTCTACAAAAACAAACACCGTTTCTCCATAGGCGCCATATATTCCTGCACGCACTACTTCGCCATTATCATCTTTTTCAACAATTGGTTCAAAATAGGGTTTTGCACCTCGTGAAGTAGTTTCCTCAAACGATTTGCGAGCATCTTCTACCCAAAGGGCAATTACTTTAACGCCATCGCCATGTTTTTTTACGTGTTCGCCAATGGCTGAGTCGCTTTTTAAAGCTGTGGTTAGTACCAAACGTATTTTATCTTGTTTTAAAACATAACTTACAGCGTCTTTACTACCTGTTTCCAAACCTTTGTAAGCATACGATTGAAAACCGAAAGCTGTTTTGTAAAAATGAGCTGCTTGTTTGGCATTTCCAACGTAAAGTTCTACGTAATCTGTTCCTAGTAAAGGCAAGAAATCTTGTGCGCCTTCAAATATTTTTTCTAAGCCGTATTCGACTGATTTTAATTGATCTGACATAATATGCCCCTTACCCCCGAAGGGGAATTCCTATTAGGGGTGAATAGGATTTTTAGTTATTAATTGTTTTATTTTCGTTTTTCAAAAGTCCCTCCTTTGGAGGGGTTGTGGAGGTTACTCCACCCAAGATTTATAGTAATTCCCATCATCTAATCCCATGGCAGCTTCAGTTACCATTAACGGACGGAAAGTGTCCACCATCACAGCTAATTCAAGTGTTTCGGTGTGACCTATACTTCGTTCCATTGCCCCTGGTGCTGGACCATGCGGAATTCCTTTTGGATGTAAGGTAATATGACCTTGTTCTATATTGTTTCGGCTCATAAAATCACCGTCAACGTAGTACAACACTTCATCTGAATCAATATTACTGTGATTATAAGGCGCAGGAATTGACTTTGGATGATAATCATAAAGTCTTGGAACGAATGAACAAACAACAAAAGTTGCGGTTTCAAAAGTTTGATGAATTGGTGGTGGCAAGTGCACTCGGCCTGTTATTGGCTCAAAATTATGAATAGAAAATGCGTACGGAAAATTATATCCATCCCAACCGATAACGTCAAAAGGATGTGTGGCATAAACCACTTCGTGCATCATTCCTTCTTTTTTGATTTTGATTAAAAAATCACCTTTTTCGTCGTAGGTTTCTATTTCGGTTGGTAATTTGAAATCTCTTTCGCAAAATGGCGAATGCTCTAAATGTTGACCTGATTCGTTTTTATATCTTTTTGGGGTATAAAAAGGAGCAAAAGATTCTACATAAAACAAACGATTATCTTCGGTATTAAAATCAATTTGATAAATCATTCCGCGCGGAATAATAAGGTAATCGCCATATTCAAAATCGATATTTCCCATAAATGTTCTAAGTTTTCCAGAACCTTTGTGGATAAATATCATTTCGTCAGCATCGGCATTTTTGTAAAAATAACTGCGTAATGATTTTTTAGGTGCAGCTAATCCGATGATGCAATCTTTATTGACAAGCATGTCTTTTCTGCTTTCTAAAAAATCGTCAGCTGGTTGTAATTCAAATCCTTTTAATAAGAGCGATTTGATGTTTTTTCCGATAGCTATTTTTGGCTCAACCGAATAGGATTTGGTTATTTCTTTAACCTGTGTTGGTCTGTGAACGTGGTATAATAATGAAGAATGTCCGTGGAATCCTTCGGTTCCAAAAAGCTGTTCGTAGTATAAGCCACCTTCAGGTTTTTCAAACTGAATATGGCGTTTTTGAGGAAATTTCCCTAGTTTATGATATATTGGCATTTCATTAGGTTTTAAAAAGTTGTTGGCATAAAGTTTTAAAAGAGCGGCTGGCTACTTTTAATTAAAATAAATGGTTGTTTCTCACTCAGGATTTCTCTTGATGAGGAATTTTAAATGGGCTAATAATTCGTTCCAATTTTTCATAGTACAAATATAAAAAAAAACGACTTCAAATTAAAGTCGTTTTAAAAAAATATTATTCTTGTTGATTATTTAGTTTTGAGTTTCTCTTCCCATAAATAAAATATACTAAAACACCTATTGCTAACCACCCTAAAGACAGCAGTTGTGCATCATGGCTTAAATTGATCATTAGGTAAGTGTTAATTAATATTCCACAAACTGCAATTAAAGGTAAAGCAGGAACTTTAAAAGTTCGTTCCAAACCAGGTTGTTTCACTCTTAAAATCCAAACTGCTATACAAACCATAGTAAAGGCAAACAACGTTCCAAAACTTGTCATATCAGCTAATTTATTAATTGGAGTAAATGCAGCTACAACTGCTATAAAACCTCCTAAAATCATTAAATTAGTTTTAGGTGTTCCAGATAATGGATTAATTTTTGAAAACACTGAAGGAATTAATCCATCTTTTGACATTCCTAAGAAAATTCTAGATTGTCCCATAATCATTACCATCAATACTGAAATTAAACCAACAGTTGCTGCTATGGTTATTATATATCCAGCCCAAGCTTGACCTGCAATATCAAACGCATAAGCTACAGGAGCTTTAATTGCCTCAGGATATTTTCCTAACGGATTAAAATCATGATAACTCATCATGCCTGTTAAAACTAAAGACACTAATATATATAATACGGTACATACCAATAAAGATACAATAATTGCAAAAGGAACATCCTTTTTAGGATTTATTGCTTCACCAGCTTGAGTTGAAACGGCATCGAAACCTACATAAGCAAAAAATATTGCAGCAGCCCCCGAAACAATTCCTCCTACACCATAAGCTTGGTGTGTTCCTGCTTTGTCAACGATTTGAGTAGCCTCAGGAATAAAAGGCACCCAATTATCAGTATTTATGAAAAAAGCACCTGCAATAATCACGAATATTACAGCTGAAACTTTTAATATTACAATGAAATTATTTGCATTTGCAGCACTTTTTGTACCTTTTATCAAAATAGAAATTACAAAAAGAACAATTAAAAACGCGGGTAAATTCATTGAAAATCCTTCTCCAGTATAACTTGCAGGGTCTGTGGTTAACCATTCAGGTAGTTTTATGCCAAACATTTTAAGAAGTTTATTAAAATAGCCAGACCATGATACTGCGACCGTCATCGAACCCATTGCGTATTCTAATATTAATCCCCATCCAATAATCCAAGCAAAAATTTCTCCAATAGTTCCATAAGCATAAGCATATGCAGAACCTTCAACAGGTAAAATGGAAGCAAATTCGGAATAACATAAAGCTGCAAATACACAAGCAATACCTGCAATAATGAATGATATTGCTAAAGCTGGTCCTGCATGATAATATGCTCCAGTCCCTGTTAATACAAAGATACCCCCGCCAATAATAGCTCCAATACCAATTGCTGTTAGGCTCCATTTACCTAAAACTCGTTTTAACTCACTTTTTTTCATATCAGCTTCAAAAGCTGAAACCGGTTTAACTCTCCAAATAGACATAATATATCTTTTTATTAATTATAGGTTCAAATATACTTTTTTTGTTTAATATTTTTACAAAAAATAAAAAAAATTCTACAACTTAAAACCAAAACCCTATACTGAACCATGTAAAACCCCTTGGCAACTCGGGTGACCAAGTGTATTTTATTTCTATTGGACCCACAATGGTTTCTAGCCCATAACCAACTGCATAGCCCGTATATTTGGGTTTGGTGAGCCATGCGGTACTTTCAAACAAGCGGTTGTAGGAGTTGGCATAGTTGGCTGAAAAATTGATATGGTTTTTTTTATAAATTTCTAAATCAATTGTGGCAGCTGTTTTAATAAAACTGTCGGATTGGATGGCAATAAAATCATATCCATAAAAATGTTTGAAATTATTAATCGGGTTATACCCGTAGCCTCCTAAAACAAAATTCAAAAAAGGTACACTTTCGTTTCCAATAGATAATCCTGCTTCTGATTGGATTTTAATGGTTGTTTTTTTGCCTATTTTTCGTGCCCAACCTGCGTCGGCTTTTAATATTGAAAATCGATTAAAGGTGTTTGTGTAGTTAGAGGAGAACAAATAGCTTTGACCATCTGCAATAAAATACCATCCTTTTTTTGGAAAATATTTATTGTCAAACGAATCGTATTTTAAATATCCAAATGCACTAAAATAACTGCTGTTGTCGAAAGTGCTTTCTTGACCGGACAATGTATTTGTTGAAATTTTTAATTGTTTTAACTCAATGCCAGCACCAATAATAAATTTTTTGGAAAACAAGGTTTGGACGTAAATTTGATTGGTAAAATCAGAATGATCAATATTTATACTGTTTAAAAGAGGTAAGTTTTCAAATAAATCCTGATTAAATTCTGGAGAAATATTTTTATTGAATTGATTGAATCGTGATTTGAATCCGAAGCTGAAATAAAATCCGTTGTCAACATGATAATCCAAAATGTATCTAAACTTATCGCCAAGTCCAAAGTCCACGGACAATACATCATTTTTAAATAGTAATTTTTTTTGAGTTAAATTTACCAAAAGGGCGCTTTTGTACAAACCATCATAATGTAATCCAAATTTTAGAAAGGTTTTGTTTTCGTTTTCGTTTAAACTTAGTGCAATTTCTTGTCCATTTTCAAGGACATTGATATGAAATCCGATTGCGCTAAAATTTTCGGTGGCATTGAGTTTGTTTATTCCTTGTTTTAAATCGTTGTAACTAATTTTTGACCCTTCTGAAAACCCTAATTGTCCAATAATATAGGCTCGGGTGTAATTTTTTAAATCGTTTATAGTTATTCTTTCAATGGTTAAGCTATCGGTTGGTTTTAGGTTTGGTTTTACAAATACATTGTTTTGTTTTTTTGCCAAATTTTTTAGTTGTTCCAAAAAGGGTTGTGTGGCATCTTCTCCTTTTTGGATGATTTCTTTTCCTTTTTCAAACGAAACTATTGAAAACTGACTAATTTCTGGTTTGATGTAAATATCAGTAGCTGCAATTTTATCTTTCATGCCACTAATTACTTGAAGGTTTGAAATTTGAAGTAATATTTTTGTGGCTTCTTTAAGTTTATTTCTGTCTTTTAACCCGTCCTGAACATCAACTCCAATAATGAAATCGGCGCCCATTTTTTTAACTTCGTCAATGGGGTAGTTATTGGTTACGCCGCCATCAATTAATATTTTTCCGTTCATTTCAACGGGCGAAAACAAGCTTGGAAATGCTGAACTTGCTAATAAAGCTTGAGGTAAAAACCCGTTGTTTAGTACTTCTTGTTGTCCTGTTTCAATGTCGGTTGCAATACACACAAAGGGAATGGGTAGTTGGTTAAAATCTCTTACGTGTTTTACGTGGTTGGTGAGTTGCGACAATAGGCAATAGTTATATAGTCCTTTTGACAATGCTATTGGGAGACCAACATTAAATTTGTTGAAAGGTAAAGAAACGGCATATACTTCGCTGTTTCTTTTTTCAAAAAAACTTTTGTTTGTTCGTGGGATATAATCGCTTATTAGTTCGTCGTAGTTTGTTGAGGTAAAAATGGAGTCGAGTTGTTGGGCATTGTAGCCTGCGGCATAGAGTCCGCCAACTACTGATCCCATGCTGGTTCCGCCAATGTAGTCAATTTTGATTCCGGCTTGTTCTAATACTTTTAGCACGCCTATGTGCGCAAAACCTTTGGCGCCTCCGCCTGTAAGTACAAGTCCTATTTTTGGTCGTTTTATCGTGTCTTGGGAATGAATTTTTTGCGGTGTTAGAAAAAAGCCCAAAACAAATAGATACAAAAGCCCATTGATGGCTAGCCCCGATAGTAGTGGAAATCCTTTTTCTTTCTTTTTTTGAAAGAAAAAGATTGGAACGTCCCGAAGCTTCGGGAGCGGGAATATGGCTTGTAAGTTGGTCCTTAACATTTGCTTCTAATTTTTATTTTGGTAAAATTCGGTAATTTTTTTGGCTTTTGCTAATCCGATAACGGAAGAAATTTCATTTTCTGTTGCAAGTTTTAATCTTTTAACACTCTTGAAATATTTTATTAGGGTTTGCATTGTTTTTTCGCCAATACCTGGAATTTCTTCGATGGATGAGTTGAGAGCGGCTTTGCTGCGCTTGTCGCGATGAAAGGTGATGCCGAAACGGTGTGCTTCGTTGCGCAGCATTTGGATAACTTTGAGCGTTTCAGATTTTTTGTCGAGGTACAATGGCACGGAATCGCCGGGATAAAAAAGTTCTTCGAGGCGTTTTGCGATGCCAATTATGGCTATTTTTCCGCGTAAACCAAGGTCGTCAATGCTTTTGAGCGCTGAGGATAATTGTCCTTTTCCGCCATCAATGATGATGAGTTGCGGTAAGGGTTGGTTTTCGTCAAGCAATCGTTTGTAACGGCGGTACACTACTTCTTCCATGGAGGCGAAATCGTTGGGACCTTCAACGGTTTTTATGTTGAAATGGCGGTAGTCTTTTTTCGATGGTTTTCCGTCTTTAAACACCACGCAGGCTGCTACTGGGTTGGTTCCTTGTATGTTGGAATTGTCAAAACATTCTATGTGACGCGGCTCAACGGAAAGGCGCAGGTCTTTTTGCATTTGCGCCATTATTCGGTTGGTATGTCGTTCGGGGTCAATGATTTGTATTTGTTTTAATTGGTCCAGTCGGTAGTATTTGGCATTGCGCTCGGAGAGTTCTAGTATTTGTTTTTTGTCGCCTAATTGTGGCACGGTTACTTTGATGTGTTCGCCTAATTCTACTGGAAAAGGAACTACAATTTCTTTTGACAATAATTGGAATCGTTCTCTAAGTTCTACTATTGCGAGTTCTAATAATTCTTGGTCGGGTTCGTCTAGTTTTTTCTTTAGTTCAAGGGTGTGTGAGCGTATGATTGCGCCGTGTGCTATTTGTAAAAAATTTACGTACGCCATAGTTTCGTCGGAAATAATTGAAAAAACATCAATATTGGCTATTTTTGGGTTGAGTACGGTTGACCTTGATTGGTAGTTTTGGAGTACTTCTATTTTTTCTTTTATTTTTTGAGCTTCTTCAAAGTGCATGTCTTGCGCCAATTGTTGCATTTTGATTTTAAATTCTTTGAGGCTTTCTTTGAAATTGCCTTTTAGTATTTCTCTGATTGCGTTGACTTGAGTTTGGTAGTTTTCGAGCAGTTCGTATCCTTCGCAACCGCCTTTGCAATTGCCAATGTGGTAGTCCAAGCATACTTTGTATTTACCAGAATTGATATTTTTTTCAGATAAATCATATGTACAGGTTCGCAGCGGATACAGCGAATTAATCATTTCCAAAATGGTGTTCACGGTTTTAAAATTGGTGTAAGGGCCAAAGTATTCCGAACCGTCTTTAATCATTCTTCGAGTGGGGAAAATTCTTGAAAAAGGTTCTTTTTTTATGCAAATCCAAGGGTATGATTTGTCGTCGCGAAGTAAAACATTGTATCGGGGTTGGAGTTTTTTTATCAAATTATTTTCCAACAAAAGTGCATCTTGCTCAGTAGCCACGACTATGTGTTTGATAGTCACAATTTTTTTGACTAACACGTTTGTTTTGGCGGTATCATGAATTTTGTTAAAATAAGACGCCACTCTTTTTTTAAGGTTTTTTGCTTTTCCAACATACAAAATCTTGTCTTCTTTATCATAATATTGATAAACGCCCGGACTGTCGGGCAAGGATTGGATTTGTAATTGTAGGTTGGTTTGGGTCATTTTTTTTAATTGTGTTAGTTTTGGTTTTTGAAAAACACATGTTAACGTACAAAAATAACAAAAACCATTGGATTTATCATGAAGTAAATTTTTATTACTTTAGCAAAAAGTTATACAAGCAATGCACAAAAAAATTACCATTTTTAACGAAACCATTTTTTGCCAGGTAAAAGCAAAACAATAAATATGCAAATTGGCAAATTACACACAATGACCGATTTGCATATTCCAATAATTGTTGAACGCAGCCAAAAGGGAGGTCCCGTAGTTTTGTTCACAGCTGGATTACATGGGGATGAAATCAACGGTACTGAAATTGTTAGGGAATTAATAGTTCAAAAAATTAACAAACCAAAGCGCGGTACCATCATTTGTATTCCTGTTATAAATATTTTCGGATTTGTTAATCAAACACGAGAGTTTCCTGACGGTAGAGATTTAAATCGTATTTTTCCAGGAAGTAAAACAGGGTCGTTGGCAAGTCAATTTGCCTATTATATTTTAAAAGAAATTGTACCCCATGTTGACTACGCCATTGATTTTCATGCGGGAGGCGCTCAGCGATTTAATGCACCGCAAATACGAATTGTGCCCAATAATACTGAATTAAAAACCCTTTCAGATGTTTTTGGAGCACCATTTACATTGTATTCCAATAATATTTCAGGATCGTTTAGAAGTTCGTGTGATAAGATGAATGTAAAAATGTTACTGTTTGAGGGAGGTAAATCAGTTGATATAAATAATGCTGTAACCCATGAAGCTGTGGAGGGTACTAAGCGATTTTTGACCCATTTTGAAATGCTAAAAAGCAAGCACATCACTTCCAAACCCAATAAAACAATTTATATAGAAACATCAGGATGGATCCGTGCTAATTTCTCAGGAATGTTTCATGGATTGAAACAAATAGGTAGTTTTGTTACAAAAGGTGAACTTTTGGCAACTATTTCTGACCCCTTTGGTACGGTCAATCATAAAGTGAAAGCGCCTCATTCGGGTTATTTAATTAATGTAAATAATGCACCGATAGTATATCAAGGCGATGCTGTTTTTCATATTTCAAAAAAATTAGAAAATGACTAAAAAAGAGCTTCGGTTAAAATACAAATCACTTCGTAACACACTTTCCAATGAGCAAGTAGAGGAACTTAGTTTGGCTGTAGCCAATAAATTGCTTGTGCTACCTATTTGGGAAGGTTTGTATTTTCATTTATTTTTCACAATTGAAGAACAAAAAGAAATTGAAACGGAATTTATTTTACATATTTTAGCTGGAAAAGATAAAGAAATAGTAGTTTCAAAAAGTAATTTCGAAACTTTTGAAATGACTCATTTTTTGATGACAGAAAATACTAAATTCCAAAAAAACAAGTACAATATTCCGGAGCCAATTGATGGTTTGGAAGTTCCTGTAACTAAAATTGATGTTGTTTTTGTGCCGCTTTTGGCATTTGACAAATTAGGAAACCGTGTAGGTTATGGTAAAGGTTTTTATGACCGTTTTTTGTCAAAATGCAAACCCGAAACTATTAAAATTGGGTTATCATTATTTGAAGCTGAAAACAGTATTAGTGACGCTTCCGCAGATGATGTGACGCTAAATTATTGTATTACACCAACAAAAGTGTATCGGTTTTAATTAGCACCAAACGATTTTTTGTTAAATACTAATAAAATACCGACACCTGTAGAAATTGCTACATCAGCAACATTGAAAATAGCATTAAAAAAACGAAATTCTTCGCCACCCCAAATTGGCACCCAAGTTGGTAATATACCGCTAAAAATTGGGAAGTAAAACATGTCAACTACCCTGCCGTGAAGCAACGTCCCGTATGGTGTTTCCGCAAACATTGAAGCTACATGCGTGTTTGTACTTTCGTCAAATATAACTCCATAAAAAACCGAATCGATAATATTACCTAAAGCACCTGCAAAAATAAGTGCAATAGCCACTTTTAAAAAATTGGAACCTCCTTTTCGGATGGTGTCCCAGAGCCAATAACCAATGCATGGAACCACAATAATTCGGAAAAGAGTTAGAGCAATTTTGCCGTACTGACCAGGAATTTCAGTACCCCACGCCATTCCTTTGTTTTCAATAAAATTGAATTTAAACCAAGATAAAACTTCTACTTCTTCTCCGTAAAGAAAATGGGTTTTGATATAAATTTTTGATAATTGATCCATCAATAAAATGGCAATTATTAATAAAACAGAATGGACTAACTTCATTTGAGTTGCATTTGGCTACAAAAGTACATTAATTTTTTTGTAAAAAAAACGCACTTGTAGGTGCGTTTTGATTTTAAATTGCTAAATCAGTTTAACGTTGTAAGTTTTTAGCCTCAATACTCATAGTTGCATGAGGAACTATTTTTAATCGTTCTTTTCCAATTAATTTACCGGTAACTTTACATACACCATAGGTTTTGTTTTCTACACGGAATAAAGCGTTTTTTAAATCACGAATAAATTTTTCCTGACGAATAGCTAATTGTGAATTGGCTTCTTTACTCATTGTTTCGCTACCTTCTTCAAAGGCTTTAAAAGTTGGCGAAGTATCGTCGGTACCATTATTTAAATCATTCATGTAGGCACTTTTAATCAATTCCAAATCGGTTTGCGCTTTATGAATTTTATTTATGATGATATCTTTAAACTCTGCTAAATCTGCATCTGAGTATCTTACTGATTCATTTTCCATTTTATTCTAATTTTGAAATTAATATGTTTGTTTTAATATCATCAAACTCAATTTCTATACCATTTTGAATTATATCTTCAAAAATTAATACATCGGTTAGGGTTTCAGACATTATGTATTCATTATTATTATTTATTGAGCGTTCTAAATCGCCGTTTCTTTGTAATTGCACTTTAATTTTATCGGTTACTTCAAATCCCGAATCTTTACGGATATTTTGAATTCGATTTACCAATTCTCTTGCTACTCCTTCTTGACGTAATTCGTCTGAAATGGTGATGTCAAGCGCTACAGTTAATCCATTAGCGTTAGCAACCAACCATCCTGGAATATCCTGCGATGTTATCTCTACCTCTTCAGAGGTTAAAGTTATACTATTTCCGTTAATTACTACATTTATACTTCCATTACTGTCAATTTCGTTAATTTGACTTGGCGAAAATGACTGTATCTCTTTGGAAATCAGACCCATATCTTTTCCAAATCGAGGTCCTAATGTTTTAAAATTAGGCTTAATTTGTTTTACTAACACACCCGAAGCATCGTCCAAAAGTTGTACTTCTTTTACGTTTACCTCCGCTTTTATTAAGTCTGATATTGCTTCAATTTCAAGGCGTTGATTGTTGTCAAGTATTGGAATCATTACTCTTTGCAAAGGTTGACGCACTTTTATCATTTCTTTTTTACGAAGAGATAATACTAATGAAGAAATGGTTTGTGCTTTCATCATTTTGCTTTCCAACGATTTATCAACAAAGTTTTCAACGAAAACTGGAAATTTTGCCAAATGTACACTTTCAAAACCTTCTGAATGTGTCGCTTGTGTTAAATCTCTGTATAATTTGTCCATATAAAATGGCGCAATTGGTGCAGCTAATTTGGCAACGTTAAGTAAACAGGTGTATAATGTTTGGTATGCCGCGATCTTATCTTGCGCATAATCGCCTTTCCAAAAACGTCTTCTACACAAACGAACGTACCAATTACTCAAGTTTTCTTGAACAAAATCAGAAATCGCACGAGCAGCTTTTGTTGGTTCATAATCAGCATAGAAACCATCTACATCTTTAATCAACGTATTCAATTCAGAAATAATCCAACGGTCAATTTCTGGGCGTTCTTCCAACGGAATTTCAGCTTCTGAATAGTTAAATCCATCTATATTGGCATACAAACTAAAAAACGAATAGGTGTTGTACAAAGTTCCAAAGAATTTTCGACGGACTTCGGCAATACCTTCACTATCAAATTTCAAGTTATCCCAAGGATTCGCATTGGATATCATGTACCAACGGGTCGCATCTGGTCCATATTCTGCCAAAGTTTTAAATGGATCAATGGCATTGCCTAAACGTTTCGACATTTTCTGTCCGTTTTTGTCCAATACCAATCCGTTAGAAACTACATTTTTATAGGCAATTTTGTCAAAAACCAAAGTTCCAATAGCGTGTAAGGTATAAAACCAACCACGGGTTTGATCGACTCCTTCAGCAATAAAATCCGCAGGAAATGATTTATTTTGATCAATCAACTCTTTGTTTTCAAATGGATAATGCCATTGAGCATAAGGCATAGCTCCTGAATCAAACCAAACGTCAATTAAATCGCTTTCGCGTTGCATTGGTTTTCCTGAAGCCGATACCAAAGTGATTTCGTCAACCACATTTTTGTGCAAGTCAATCAAATCATAATTTGCTTCCGACATGTTTCCAATTTCAAAACCAGCAAACGGATTTGTTTTTTGGAAACCAGCCTGGATTGATTTTTCAATTTCGTTGTACAATTCTTCAACTGAACCAATCAAGATTTCTTCCTGTTTGTCTTCGGTTCTCCAAATTGGCAATGGAATTCCCCAATATCTAGAACGCGATAAATTCCAATCGTTAGCGTTTTTCAGCCAATTCCCAAAACGACCTTCTCCAGTCGCTTTTGGCTTCCAGTTGATGGTGTCGTTCAAGTCAAACATACGGTCGCGCACTTCGGTAATCTTGATGAACCAAGAATCCAAAGGATAATACAAAATAGGCTTGTCAGTTCGCCAACAATGTGGGTAACTGTGCACGTATTTCTCTACTTTGAACGCTTTATTTTCTTCTTTTAACTGAATGGCAATTTCCACATCGGCAGAACGCTCTGGTGCTTCGCCTTCGTTATAGTATTCGTTTTTAACGTATTTACCAGATAAGTCACCTAGTCCATTAACAAATTTACCTTGTAAATCCACCAAAGGAACTGGTGTTCCATTTTCGTCCAAAACCAACATTGGCGGCACTTCTGGAGTAGCTTCTTTTGCCACTTTAGCATCATCTGCACCAAAAGTAGGTGCGGTATGCACAATTCCTGTTCCGTCTTCGGTAGTCACAAAATCTCCTGCAATTACACGGAAAGCATCTTCAGCATTTTGGTACGGCAAAGCCAATGGCATCAATTGCTCGTAACGAATACCAACTAAATCTGAACCTTTGGCTTCAGCCAAAATTTGGAATGGAATTTTCTTATCTCCAGCTTTGAAGTTTTCAAAATCAGCAGCTTCTGTCGATTCGAAGAAGGTTTTTCCGAATTGCTTTCCAACTAAATTTTTAGCCAAAATAACATTCGATGGTAAAAAAGTATATTGATTAAAAGTTCTTACCAACACATAATCAATTTTTGGTCCTACGGTCAAAGCGGTGTTCGATGGCAAAGTCCAAGGTGTGGTCGTCCAAGCGAGGAAATAAAAATCCCCTCCCCAGCCCTCCCCAAAGGGGAGGGAGCCGATACCGAATGCTTTTGCAATATCGTTGGCGGTTCTCCCTTCGGGGGTTAGGGGGCTTCTAAACTGTGCCACCACCGTTGTATCCGTAACATCTCTATAACTTCCCGGCTGATTCACCTCGTGCGAAGACAATCCAGTACCCGCTTTTGGCGAATAGGGCTGAATGGTGTAACCTTTGTACATCAAATCCTTATTGTAGATTTGTTTCAACAACCACCAAACGGTTTCCATATATTTGGGTTTGTACGTAACATACGGATCTTCCATATCTACCCAATACCCCATTTTTTCTGTAAGGTCATTCCAAACATCCGTATAGCGCATTACGGTGCGTTTGCACGCCTCGTTATATTCTTCTACAGTGATGGTTTTTCCAATATCTTCTTTAGTAATTCCGAGTTCTTTTTCGGTACCCAACTCTACAGGTAAACCGTGCGTATCCCAACCGGCTTTACGCTTTACTTGGAAGCCTTTTTGAGTTTTATAGCGACAAAAAATATCTTTAATGGCACGTGCCATCACGTGGTGAATTCCTGGCAATCCATTTGCCGAAGGCGGCCCTTCAAAAAATACGTAGGGCGGATTTCCCTCACGAGTAATTACCGTTTTCTCAAATATCGTTTCTTTCTTCCAAAAATCCAGCACTTCTTCTGCCGATTTTGGCAAGTCAAGTCCTTTGTATTCAGTAAATTTTGTGCTCATTTTATCGTAGTCTTAAATCAATGTGCGAAAGTAGTGAATAATAGTAAATAGGCAAAAGGCAAAAGGCAAAAGTTTTTTACATTAGTAATTACAAATGGAGTTTTTAAATGAAACTTTATTACATAATGGTTTAAAAAATTGATTTTATTACCCCAATTTTCACAAATTAAGCATGCTTATTAATGAAACTTACTACCTTAATTTTTTATAAAAATTAATTCAACACAGATTTCATACATTATACTTTTTCTTAAAATGAAAAAGCGGAAAGATATGTCTTTTGGAATGGGGTATTTTCTCCTAAAAAAAATCCCCAGCTAAGCCGAGGATTTTCATTTTTTATAAAAAAAATAGGAACTATGTTATTGAACCATAATTTTTTTCCAAGATTTTTCGTTTTCATTTATTAATTCAACTAAGTAAATGCCTGTTTGCAATCCATTTACATTTACTTCAACAGCATCTGAAGTATTTTCAACCTCAATTGTTTTTACAAAAGCCCCCGTATGAGTATAAATATTTATTTTTTCTAAATTCGTTTTAGTTTTTACAAAAAACTGCCCATTAGAAGGATTAGGATAAACAGACGAAGCGTTTAAAGAAAAATCTTCTGTGCCAAGGGTTGTGTATGATAATGTTGTAACACCACCATGAGAACTATGTCCACTTGAAATAGTAGTGTTTCCAGTATTACCAATTGCATAAACACACTTAATATTTGTTTGTGAGTAATTAAAAACAAAGTCATTTCCTGTATCACCAGTGCTAAAAGATCTTGTGGCATTAATTATTCTGGTACTGCCAGAAAGTGTTGAAGAGATTGTCCAGTTTTGAGTATCATTTGATGGAGCATTTGGCTGTCCGTTTTGTCTTCCATCAATTAAAGTCGTGCCATCCCACCAAACAATATCGTTGCCAGATGCCATCCCGGAAGTTATACTTCCAAAAGCAACCGCAAACCATGTTGAGTTTGGGCCAGAAATAATTAAATTTACAGTTGAGGTTGCATTATCTAAAGTGTAATTTACACTAACTCCTCCACCTAAGTTTTGAGTGCCTGTACTTTTTTGTTGTCCAAAAAGGGTTGTGGTACCAAGTACGGTGATTAATAATAAGGTAATTTTTTTCATTTTAATTTATTTAAGTAGGTTAATAATTTCTTGATTTCCTGAAAAAACTGCGTGTTCAAATGCTGTTTTCCCATTTTTGTCCTTGTGGGTTAAATCTACTTTTTGTTTCAAAAGTAGTGTTGCAATTTCTTTGTTATTTAGTTGTATTGCATACAGTAGTGCTGTTGTTCCGTTGGCATCGGTAGCATTAACATTTGCGTTTTTTTCGAGTAACAATTTTGTTATTTCAACATTGTTTTTTACCACAGCCGCCATCAGTGGTGTGCCCATTTTTGAATTTCCATTTATGTCAACACCTAGTTTGATTAAGGCTTTAGCCACCTCGTTATTGCTGTAGTAACAAGCCAAGATTAAGGGCGAAACTCCAGCTTCGTTCACGCCATTAAAACCGTTTGCGTCTGTTTTTAAATAGTTTTCAACATCTGCAACGGTGCCTTTTCGGGCAATGTTAAACACATCCAAACTACTTGTGTTTTGAGCCATTGCAAATCCAATCCAAAAAAAGAAAAAAATATTTTTCATATCTTATATTATAATTAAACCAATTTTTTTGTTGATTCACGCTGACGTAATTCGGTATTGATAACGGTTGTTTTATGTTGATAAATTTCTTCTTTACTTTCCAGTTTTGCAATTAACATTTTGGCAGCTACTTCGCCAATTTCTGGGCCGTGCTGGCTCACAGTGGATAAGCTAGGAGTCATTCTTCTGGACCAAACACCATCAGCAAAACCAATAACCGAAAGGTTTTCAGGAATTTTGTAGTTGTTTTTAATGCCATATTTCATTGCCATTACTGACGAATGCTCGTCCAAACCAAAAACACCATCAATAGTATTATTTTCAAAAAACGAAATTAATTTTCCGTCAAACTCCTCTTCACTACCCGCGCATAAAATTAATTTTTCATCAACTTTAATTCCATTATTTTCCAATGCTTTGAAATACCCTTTGGCACGCAATTTTCCAACACTCAAATTATCAATTGCCGAAAAAAGAGCAATCCGCTTGCAACCCGTTTTAATCAAATGTTCGGTTGCATTACTAGCCGATTCCAAATCGTCCACCACAACTTTGTCACAATTTACTTCGTCAGCAATCCTATCAAACATCACAATTGGCGTACCTTCATTTATAATTGATTTAAAATGACCAAATTGTTGCAACTTCTGAGCTTCCTGCGAAATAGACAAAATAAATCCGTCAATAGTACCATTGCTCAACATTTCCAAAGCACCAATTTCTTTCTCCAAACTCTCATTAGATATACATGTAATCACCTTATACCCCTTTTCATCAGCTACTTTTTCAATACCCGTAAATACCTTCGCAAAAAACGAATTCAAAATATTTGGGACAATAACACCAATAGTCCTTGTTGATCTGTTTTTTAAATTCAATCCAATCACATTGGGCTTATAATTTTTTAATTTAGCATACTCTTGTACCCGCAATTTAGTAGGCTCACTAATTTCAGGGCTGTCATTTAATGCCTTAGAAACAGTAGAGACCGAAACATTCAACTCCTTCGCAATTTGCTTTAATGTAGCTTTAGATTTCATAATTTAGATAAACTTTTGTTGCATTTAATTAAAAAAATAACAATTTACTCCTCAGCAAATCATCAGAATAAAGAATAAAAATGTAAAAATAGTTTTTTTTTTTATTAGAAGCAACAGGCTCGGGATTTATCTATCCACCATTTTCCAGCCATCCATTATATCCGCGCTCCGAAAAGCGCGGGATGCCATTCCTGTCTGGGC
>Ga0247722_10000315_pt1 | contig 31004 bp, 25 predicted proteins | sample MSEWelMarce3H_FC_FD_189094 | JGI IMG/M metagenome (GOLD analysis project Ga0247722, IMG submission 189094) | Subsurface sediment microbial communities from gas well in West Virginia, United States - MSEEL Well Study Marcellus 3H_FC | ecosystem: Environmental > Terrestrial > Deep subsurface >... | reverse complement strand
GCATATGTTAGATTACGAAGACGTGCATCATTTGGCAACATGGGCTGGATAGCACCATTGTTTTCAAAGATTGTCGGCTTGCGCAAAGTAATACGTTCAAATTCTAGTTTAATATCATACTCGTTATGGGCTACTGTTGCTGTTGCTGTTGCTGTTGCTGTTGCTGTTGCATCTACTGTCGTATCAGTGTCCGTAACCACGATCTTTGATCGTGATTGAGGTCCATAAGAACGTGCATATGCAGGAGGATTATCTGGTGTGCCATGAACAATGATAGGATTTACCATGTGAATAATCTCAGGAATATCCTTCTCAATAAATTGATTATAAGATTCAATCTGATTTGAAATGATATGCCGTCCGTCATTCTGGCCGAAATAAGTTGTCAATATATGTCTATACGATGGCAACATATTTTGTTTACTAGTGCTGTCCTTTGTATCAGCCGACATGTTGGCTCAATTTTTGGCACAGGAAATCTTATTAAGATTAACGCGCAACTTCTTTAGATTGTTTCTATTATAATATTAGTAATGGAAGGCGTTCCTTTTGCACCCGAAGTGCGAATGATCCGAATTAATGGGTCGACTTTCCCTGCATATGGAGGCGGTGTCGATGAGCCTATTGCCACAAATCGCACATTAGTTGGACTAATGATGCCGAAACGACAGAGACGTACACGGAAACAGGATGGTGGTCGTCAAGCAAATCCTATAGACGATTCTATGCCTGCACCGCCTTCGACGATTGGGCAGCCTATTATACCTTCAGGTCCTGTTTTTATTACAAAGGTAAATGAAGTCGCTGTTGCGCCAGAACAGAAGGGCGGTAACGGAAGTCCAACTAATGTGCCACCTGGGCCTGTGCTTCCATCTGGTGGTGGTTCTACACGGGTGGTATTGAATAAGAGAGCTTCAGTTAAGACGAAGGTTTTGCTGAAGAAGAAATTAATGGTGCAATCAGTTGCAGGAAAACCCATAGTTAAGACTTCCGGTAAGTCCAGGAAGATTACTGTGAAGCATGTTGGTAATAAGATCAGAAAAACACGTCATGCCGTTAAACATGCTAAAGAACTTCCACTTGATAAACTTCGTGCACATTTAATTGAGAAGAAGCTAATTAAATCTAATAGCAAAGCCCCTGAATCCGTTTTACGCCAAATCTATGCAGACTCTTTAATTGTTTCAAAAAAGACATTATAATAGTTAGAATGGATTCACAATTACCAATTATCGGGATAATTGCAATACTATTATTATGCCTCATCCTAACTGTTATTGCGCTTGGACAGAAGCGTGCATCTCGTGATTCATTTGTGGATGCTGGGCTCAATCTAACAGTGCAAAGTGGTCCTATCCTCTCTCAGAGTCCTGAAGTAATGACTAGTGAAGTCCCAGATGTTTGCTCTGATCTCACTGAATATGATTGTGCGAAGACAAAAGGATGTGAATATTCCAGGGAAGTTGGTTTATGCGTGAAAATGCATGAAGTTCGTGAAAAAGCTGCTCACGGAGAAGTTATGAACAATATTTCATTCTATTGAAAAAAATGAAACGAGATAAACCATAATCTTAGAGGTACCATGAATCAAAATAATTTCAATTATTTCATTCCACTCATTGTTAAGCGCAAAAATGTTATAAATACAAATTTACATATAGCGCTGTTATTCAAAGGAAAAAAATTAATTACATATGCATTCAATAAAATAGGTTCACGCTCAAATGGTTGTGGTTATAATAATGCGACTTTACATGCAGAGATTGCTGTTTTAAAGAAACTAGGTGACATATCCGCTATAAAAGGACTTCGACTCGTTGTACTTCGATACGGTGTAAGAGACAGTACATGGACACAATCACGTCCTTGTGTAGATTGTCAGAAAATTTTGAATAAATTTATAAAACACTTCGGACTTCATAGTGTTCATTATAGTACATAAAGCTAAATCACGATTATAAAATAAGTATCTAAGAGGCAAAAATGTACGAAGAGTATCAAAAATTCTGGAACAAATACACTGAAATATATGGCCAAAAGACTGCTATTTTTTTGCAGGTCGGCTCATTTTATGAGCTATATGATATTCAAAACCTTAATGGTAAAACTCAGATGAATGTGAAAGAAATTGTTGATTTCCTTGGCATTCAACTTACAATTAAGAAAGATGTTCTAGGCGAAGGTCGTGTTGGACTCTTCGCAGGTTTTCCTGATTATGTACTCCATAAATGGGCGGGGAAACTTACAGGTGCAGGATGGACTGTTATTGTGGTGAACCAATACAAGGATAAACATGGAAAAGTCGCAGAGCGTAAAGTTGCCCGTATTTTAACACCTGCAACACATATTGAAGCCTTGGCAGGTTCAGATTCATCCGCTATTTGTGGTATTTGGACCGACGCTACTGGCAGTAAAGCAGTAGCATCGTTTGACCTGTCAACTGGATCCACTTACACTGCTATTCCCAATAATAAGGATGAACTTCTACACTTCCTAAGTGTTTTTAATCCTCGGGAATTAATTGTATTTGTTCGGTCACCAGATTCTGCTAAGCTTCCTACAGAAGAAGATCTTCGCAAACAGTATGATTTTTGTCGTCCTACAACAGCACTTCATGCACGCTGGATCGCACCTGGCAATGCATTTGAAATTCCATTGGTAAGGGAACAGTATTTGACCCGACTCTATTCTCCTAAAAGTCTATTACCTGTTCGTCAATACTTACAATTAGATGATGAACAAGAGCAAATACTTTGTGCTTTATTACGCTTCGTCGAAGATTATCAGCCTTCGTCCTTCGAGCGACTCCAACAAAATAAAAATTGGTCACCAGATAATATGTTATTAATGGGAAATCACGCCCTCAATCAACTACAAATACTTCCTGGAACGTTGGAAGGACAACAGGGTGTCCTAGATCTATTCAAATATTGTGCAACAACACCTTTTGGTAAACGTGCTTTACGAACTCGCCTATTAAGTCCTTCAGCACAACCTTCGGAGATTGAACAACGGCTAAAAGAAATTGATAACATGCTATTACTCGATTCTTCCATTACGAAGGAACTCTATACAAATCTTCGACTCATTTACGATCTTCCACGTATTCACAGGAAAATGCTGTGTGCTGATTGTGGAGCTGCAGAACTTCTTGCTCTTCAAAGCTCGTACTTCGGAGCTGCAGAAGCGGCAAAACTTTTAGGACGAAGTGACATAACCTTTGCTGCTAATCAAGCCGCCGATGCACTAAAAGAAACCTTCGACCTTGATGCCGCCGCAAAACTGGATTCTAATATAACATTTTTACATGCTACTGCACATCCTTCCATTGCCGCCATACAAACACAATTACAGGCCGAAATCACTGCACTTAATAGTTTCTTGGCATCGCTTAAATCTGTCGTGTCGGCACCAGAGGGATCACTCCGTTATGAATCGTCTGGTATAATTCCATATAAATTGACAGGTACAAAGACTGTGCTCAATAATTTACGCGCATATTTGACTACCAGTACAGGTGCCGCAGCCTTCGCATCAATGCCTGTTTTAAAAATCTCAACACAGAAGGCAAGTGGCGGAACTATCGAGTCCGAGTGGCTCGAACAAATCAATAGTCGCATCATCAACCTTAGGGAGCGCCTTCATTGTGCATTCCTAATTGCATTGCCGGCAGTTTGCTTAAATTTCTGTCAAAAAACACAGGCCTTATGGGACAGATTAGCAGAAGGTATAGAGACAATTGACATTGCGCTGGGCCTTGCGACTGAGTCACGTACTCGTAAATGGTGTCGGCCGACTATTGTTACAGGGTCTGCAGCGAAAATTAAGGCGACAGGTCTGCGTCATCCGCTTATTGAAGGATTGCTACAACGGACGCAATATATTGCACATGATGTTGAGATTGCATCGCAAGGTTGGCTTGTATATGGTATGAATGCATCAGGTAAATCATCATTGATGAAATCAATCGGAATTGCTATACATTTAGCACAGGTGGGTTGTTATGTACCGGCGACGGCTTTTGAGATTACACCTTACAGAGCGCTATTTACACGGATTTTGAATCAGGATAATTTATGGGCTGGTCTATCATCATTTGCGGTAGAGATGTCTGAGATGCGTGATATTTTGCGATCTGCTGATGCATGGACAATGGTTTTGGGTGATGAATTATGTGCAGGCACTGAATCAGTTTCCGCGAAGGCTTTAGTCGCCGCAGGAATTGAATGGTTGGCCGAACGTCGATCATCATATGTTTTTGCGACACATCTCCATGGTCTCACTGATGTATTACCTGAACCTGATACATTGTCTTTAAAAGTCTGGCATCTGAAGGTTTCAACTGACCCAGCAGGCAAATTGATCTATCATCGTAATTTGGAACCTGGTGCCGGCTCTAGTCTATATGGTCTGGAAGTCGCGAAGGCGATGGATGTACCGATGGCCTTTTTGGATAAAGCGCATAAGATCCGACGCAAACTCTTAGGAACAGTGGCAGATGATGAAGCACCGAAGTCATCATGGAATTCATCCGTTGTTCGCCGTGCCTGTGAACTATGTAACTGCGCATTGGTTGCAGACCTGGAAGTACATCATATTAAGGCCCGATCTGATGGTGGGTCAAATCATGTTCACAATTTAATGGTCCTATGTGCCGCATGTCATGATCGGCATCATGCGGACCCCGAAAACTCTCTAGCATCTGTATCACTAACTGTTACGAGTGAAGGACCTGAGCGGTTAATTACTGCTGCGGCACTAGAGAAGAAAAAGAAAGGATTAACGGATGAAGAAAATGAAATTGTTATGAAGGAATTGACAGATTATCCGAATCTTCCTATCAAAAAAATGGTTGAACGTCTAAAAATTGCCCATGGGATTAAAGTCTCAGAGGCAACAATTAGGAAAATGCGATAAATGAAGATTAACGCCGACTATTTTGAGGTGCTGACCGCGATGCAAAGCTCATAGACTGCTGTTGCTGTTGTGCAGCAATAAATGCAGCCTGCTCAGCGGCACGGGAAGCCTGATATGCGATAGTCTCAGATTCGGGCAGAGGTGCAATATCTGCCTTATCAAGACGCACATGAATATCCTTAATGAGTCCACGGATATCATCAAGCTCCCGACGGAGGGAACGGATCTCGGACTGAAGAGGATTATTACGCTGATAGTTGAGGCCACCACTGAAAAGTACACTAGTCATGTTTTTCTCTTTGGTCGCCGGATATATATTCTGCTTTGTTAAACGCATCATTAGTACAGCGCCTAAAATTGAGACCATTTCACTTATAGAGTAATTTATCAGAAAGATGATTATTCCTATCCGTTGCTTTACATGTGGAAACGTGCTCGCCGATAAATGGCGCCACTATCAAAAACAGGTTAATGAATATCGTAAGCGCGATGGTGGTGGTCACAATGGTATCTTGTATTTAGATACTACCACGCTTCCGGTGACAGCGGAAAGCATGGCATTGAAGGATCTCAATGTCAAACGCTACTGCTGTCGCAAACATCTGCTGACACATGTCGATTTGATTGAGAAGATTTAATTGCGGTCTGCAATTAGAATATGGAGATTTTTTTGCCATCCATCCTAATTGTATTGTTGGCGGCTGTTGTTGTATTTACAATTTTACCACGCTTCGGTCCTCTTATACTAACCATCATTGCTATCATATTATTAATGTTTGGCGTATCTCACCATTACAATCTCTTTTATGACGAATATCGTCTAAGTACATGGCAAAGTACTTCTACCTTCCTTGCCCCGGCATTAGTATTAGGTGTTGCACTATTTTTCTTATTGGGTTATATTTTATCATTCTTCGGGAGTGGTATTCCTGTTCCGAAGGCCACTGAGAATATGCCTGATGTTGGTGAAATGGTTTCCAACGTTGTTAATAATGCAGCGACGACTGTTAACACTGCTGCCAATAACGTTGTTAACTCTGCTAATAATGTTATGAACAATGTTATTAACAATTCTGTCGAAATTGCCAACAATATGAATCGCGGCATTAATAATGCATTGCGCTACAATAATAGTAATGCTCGCAGAGGCAATGCTAATAGCAGCTTCTTTTAAAGGGTATAAGTTACAGTAATTAATCGAAATTATTTGTAGGTAATAATGGCTAAGAAAACCCGTAAGTCGTCAAAGGGTATCCAAAGTATACCACTTCTACGGCGTTCATTTGAACATATTGAGGCATATGGCCGACGTCTTGTACAATCCGTGCATTCTAAAAGTATGTCTAAACATTCGGCCGCGGTCGCTTATGGTAAGGAATGGAAACGGACTTTCGGCAGGGCGTTACCGCCGAAGTCTGCAGTTGCATCAGTTGAACATTACATGTCCATTGCTGGATCCCATTCTAAAAGTAAAAGACGTACATCTAAAAATCAAAATGGAGGACAAGCCCCATTAGAACAGGTTGTTTCTGATTTGCAGCCTGGTATTTACGCTGCACCAACATTACCTGGGCAAATTGTGGGTCAATTTGGAGGTAATGCCTCAGCCTCTACTGGTTTCACTGCATACGGGAACTTCCTTGACTGGGTTGATAAAGGTTTCAATGCTGTTACATGGAAGGATAGTTTACAAGCTACTTGCTGTGAACCAAATAAATTTCCTGCTGCACCACCTCCTGGTATGGGATCAAATCTTGTTTTAGGGCAAAGCGGCGGCACCTGCAGTGATGCCGGCGCACCATGGCCAATTAAGAGTGATATCACGCCACCTGGATCTGTTCCCCTTGGTGCAACAACATGGATTAAGCCTGGACCTGGTCTGACTGGCGGGAAGCGCAAAACACGGCGCCTCAAACAGAAGGGTGGCAATGCATCTTTGGCCTTCGCTTTCAGACCTTTAACTGCCACTAATCCAACCAGTGTGGGACATGATGCTATGATGGGATGGAAGGGACAAGGGTTCCCGGCATCACCTGATCCTACTGATATGGCTGCATCATATAAGTCAGGTAATGTAATTATACCTAAATTCGATGATTTAAGTGCAATTAATCGTGATCTAGTGGGCAAGGATATAACCAGTGTTCGCGCTTAGGGTGTTGCGTGCATAATATTAAGGCGATATAAAATATAAGGAAATTCAATAGATTTTATCTAATGACTTCTCGGATAAATTCATCAGAGGATTTGGGTCGACGAGTGGCCCGAAGAATTCTAAATCAGTTCTTCACCACACAGGATTACCCTTATACACGTCATCATATTGACAGTTACGACCAATTCTTGTCACGTGATCTGATTTCGATCTTCCAATCACAAAATCCTGTAAGACTGGTGAAGGAACGTGTTAGAGACACCAGTAAATATGCATATAATATTGAATTATATGTTGGTGGGCTCGATGGTACGAAAGTAGAAATCGGAACACCGGTTGTGAATTTAGACGCGGCCGATGATGTTCGTATGTTATTCCCCAATGAAGCCCGTCTTCGTAACTTGACTTATGCCGCAAATGTAAAAGTCGATATTTTAGTTCGCGTAATATTCACTGATCCTGCAGCTACTGGTGCTAACCCTGAACCATTTGAAACAAAAGAGAAACTATTCGAAGGTGTCAATTTATTCAAGATTCCTATCATGTTACATAGTCGTTTTTGCCATCTTCATGGAAAACCGAAGGAATTCTTGATCCAAGCCGGCGAATGTCCTTATGACAATGGTGGTTATTTTATTGTTGATGGTGCAGAGAAAGTTCTGATTGCCCGCCAAGAACAGGCTTTTAATACACTATACGTAACAAAACAGGAATCAGATGAAAAAATTTCTACATATGCGAATGTGATATCGTTGTCACCGAAATCGCGTCGTCTTACCTTCACAGCCTTCGCAATTAATCGTAACAACAAAGTAATATATGCAACTCTTCCGATGGTCCGTGCACCCGTGAATATTTTCATTCTGTTTCGTGCCCTCGGTATTCAAAGCGATGAAGCGATAACGCGCATGATCTTTCCTGATTTGGCCTCCGCAGAATCCCAATTCTTAGCCGATAAATTAATTCCAACAATTATTAATGCCTATCCTTTTTTGACCACAACACTGGCCGTTGAATATATCAAATCACTCACTAAGGGTTTCTCTATTGCAACTGTTCTCGATATTTTGAAAAATAAGTTGTTTACACATGTGGATGATACTCCAGGGGCTAGAGCAACATATTTAGCGGAATGTATACGATCTATCCTAAAAGTTGAGAATGGATTCGAATCGTCGACTAGCCGTGATGATACTCGTAATCAACGGTGTCTAACCAGTGGTTTCCTAGTTCAAGATCAATTCACATCAGCATATGATTCATGGATGAAGGCAGTGCGCTTTGAAATTGATACATATTACAATTATAATAAGACTATTTACTCGGGTCTGAACTTCATGAATATTTTTGCAGACGGTAATCGCGTAAATTTATTCAAAGAAGGAATGATCACTGATCAACTAAATGTCGGCTTCAAGGGTAAATGGGGTTCAGGGCTCGGTGAAGAGAAAACAGGTGTTTTACAGGCGCTCAGTCGTTTATCATATTTGGACTTCATGAGTCATTGCAGACGTGTTGTCTTGAACTTCGATACAAGTATGAAGCTCACAGGACCCCGTAAACTTCATGGAAGTCAATACGGTTTCTTCTGTACAAATGAAACCCCTAACGGTGCTTCCATCGGTATTACAAAGAATTTGACTGTTTTAGCAACAATTAGTACAGGTATGCAAAATGCGGACTTCGTTCAATGGCTCTATGAACGTGGTGGTGTTGTACAATGTTCTTCCGTAACTGCTGATGAAAAGGTTTTCTATGTTCCTGTAGCACTCAATAATGGAATAGTTGGTTTCACGTCAGATCCTTTAACACTTCTAAAAGTCCTAAAGGCTATGAAGCACACAGGCTTTTTACCTTCATTTACTTCAATTGCATTCTCTTATTCTGAGCGTCGTCTCCTGATTTTCACTGATGAAGGTCGTCCTCTGAGACCCCTAATTGTTTTGGGTGATAATAGTCATTATCCTATTGAGAAAATTGCATCAGCGAAGACATGGAAGGAATTATTAATTGGTACACATCCTAGACAACCGACTGAATCTGTCGGCTTCATTGATCCATTAAAAGGGCGCGAAGGAAAACCCACTGTCGAAGATTATTTGAAGGATTTGGAGCCCTATAAGGGCTGCATTGAATATATCGATCCTTATGAGCAGAATGAAATCCTAATTTCAAATTACCCTGAACATATTATACCGAAGGAAACTACACACGTTGAAATCCATCCTTCGACAATTCTATCTATTTTGACAACAATGATTCCTTATGCAAATCACAATCAATCTCCTCGTAACCAGTTGTCTGACAGTCAGTCAAAACAGTCAATTAGTATATATGCTACTAACTGGAAGAACAGATATGATAGCTCAGGTCATATTGCCTGTTATGGCGATGCACCTATTAGTCGTACATTGTATTATGATTATTTAGCTGAAGGTCGGATTCCTTATGGTAATAATGTTATTTTGGCGATTGCAATGTATGAAGGTTACAATCAGGACGATGGGTTTGTTATTAATAAGACAGCATTGGAGCGTGGTCTATTCCGTACAGTGACGTATCGTTCATATGAATTTTATGAGGAGGACGATGATGCTACTGGTCTCAAGAAGCGGATAGGAAATCCTGCAAAAATTGGAGAATGGTTGGATATTAAACCTGGCCTCAATTATTTGAAACTGGATGAACGTGGTATTGTAAAAATAGGTGAATATGTGGACGAAGATACTGTCTTGGTCGGCGGCTATTATCAAATGGAAAAGGGAAAATATAAAGATGCATCTGTTACTGCGAAGGTTTGGACACGCGGTATTGTAGAAGATGTTATTGTAACAGTGAATAACAAAGGTCTCCGTCTTGTAAAAGTCCGTGTTGTACAGGACAGAATACCTGAACTTGGCGACAAATTTTCAAATCGCCATGGACAAAAGGGTACTATTGGTGCAATTCTTCCTGCAACCGATTTACCCCGCTCCAAAGACGGCATTGTCCCTGATATAATTGCAAATCCTCATGCGATTCCATCACGTATGACAATGGCTATGTTATTGGAAACGCTCTTGGGTAAGACGGCAGCATTACATGGAGCAATCGGTGATGCAACTCCATTTATGAATGAGGGTAATCCCGCAGATGAAATTGGAGCAGTCCTAGAGAATCAATATGGTTATGAGCGCTATAGTAATGAAGTATTATATGATGGAATCAGTGGAAAACAGATGGAAGTCGCCATCTTTATTGGACCGGCCTATTACATGAGATTGAAGCATATGGTTGAAGACAAATGGCAAGCGCGTACGAATGGTCGTAAAGAGGCGAAGACACATCAGCCGACTGGTGGTCGTGGTAATGAGGGTGGTATCCGTTTCGGCGAACTTGAACGGGATTCTGTTTTGTGTCATGGCACAATGGGTTTCTTGCAGGATACAATTATGAATAGATCTGATGGAGCTAAATTCCCTTTGTGTACCGGTTGTGGAACCATTCCAATTTATAATCCTAAACAGGGTATTTCTATATGTCCACTCTGTCAAGGGCCTGTGAAATTCGCAGGAAATACTATTGATACATTGGAACTCATTCCACCTATTAAGAAGCAGATTGCACCGATTATCGAAGTGGAGATGCCTTATTGCATGAAACTGTTAGATCAGGAGATGATAACTTATGCAAATATGCCGATGCGCTTCGTGACAACAGCGGGTGTCGATAAGTTGAATGGGCCTAATGTAATTGTTGGCAATAGCGTAGCAGCGGTTCAATTACCTGAGTTGAGGTTGCCCGAAGTCTATGTACCTGAGATTGAAACTGTGACAATTAGTAATACTGAGACTATGAAGGCGGTTCTACCGAGATTAGAAGAATTAGCGGATTTAGCGAAGAAGGTTGGAATGACCTTGGTCCCTGAGACTTCGGCGATGGCTCGAAGTCCAGAGATCGCTTTGAATAATGAAGTAGTTCCAGGATCAACGGAATTAGGTGAAAAGATAGTGGAAGGATCCGCAAATGAAGAAGTTGAACCCGAAGTACAAATACTTCCAGGCGCCTTACCACCAACATCTGAACTAAAAGTTCTTGGCTCCAGGGCTCCTATAACAAGTCCCAGAATAATTCCTCCTGCACCAGCAATTACTTCGGAACAGATGGCGAACTTCATCGTAAATGCAGCAATTAATCAGCCACATCTTTTACAGGCTGCGGCAACACAGGCACAAGCTGCTTCAGCTGTTCCATCTGGACCCACGGTGATTGTTGATACTAGTCCGAATGCATTAGCCGCAGATGGTCTTATGGCGCCGTCTGGTCTACGTGCTGCGACCCGTCGTAATAGAACACCTACTGCAGAACCAAGGCCAAAAGCCCCTGCTCCAGCCCCGGCCTATAATGGACATGGACCTATTTTAGTAAATAAAATAGGATAAGAAATTCTGCTCATATGAAGGCATCCTAAAATTGATATATGTAAATACACTTAGAAGAGATAAGAAAATGTCTTTTGAATTGATTGACGCTCTGTACTATTCTCGTCTAACTGTATTGTCTTTATTGAAGGGTCGTGGTTATAATACGACTCCATATGAACGTTTCTCTGCACGAGAGATTGAACTTATGTTCAGTAATGATGGAGCACTAGACTTCCGTGCAGAGAAAGAGGATCCTGCAGATAAAACAATTTGTCATGTGCTATATTACAAGCCACGTTTCAAGAAGCTGGATGATTTCGTGAATGAATTGAATCTATCTGAGGATGATCTTGGACGCTCTGAGTTCTTTGTAATGTTGCAGGATGAAGTTGGTCCATCTCATAGTGCTGCTGCGAATCGTCATTGGTTGTTGCATAAACGGAAAGTACACTTCTTCTATTTGTACCGTCTTGTAAATAATCCGATGAACCATGTATTGCAGCCGAAGTTTGATATTGTGCCGACAGATAAGCATGATGCACTAATGAAGGCCCTTAATTGTTCGTCGAATGCACAACTCCCTATCATAGCATTTCATAATGATGTAGTGACACGCTGTCTTGGCCTAGTACCTGGTGATATTGTTAGAATCTACCGTCCGAGTGAATCTGCAGGTGAAGCAATTGTATACAATGTTTGTAAATATGTAGCTGAAAAGAAATCACTATAATATTCACATAACAGGATAGAATGCCGGCTGCAGTGATCGAACCCTTTTTTGATACAAGTGGCATAGCAGTAGCAGATACTGTTTCTAATGCCTTTAAAAGTAAATTCGATTTGATTATGGCTCAGAAGAAAGCACAGGATAACTATACTGAAACACAACTAAATGTTGATATTAATAATTTGAAAAATTTGTTTAGTCGTTATGTCAAATCTGGTGGTGTTGCCAATGCCATGATGCAACCGAAGGCTGATGGAAGTCCACCGACTGCAGCAGACAATACAGTTGCAGGTGCAATAAATACAATTAATTTGAAGTTGGATGAATATAAACGCACCGTAATTGAACCACTACGCAGCCTACGGCGTGAAATTATTGTATCGACTGATGTGAATCAGTTATCGACCAATATAACTAAACAGATTAATGTAAATCAGGAGTTGGAGAAGCAAATAAAGGAAGAGAATGACAATCTTTCTACGGCATTTACTCGTGACACTATGCTTGAAACTAAGGATGATGTAGTGAGCTATCGCCAAACTTGGGGATTTTTACAACGTCCTTTGCGCAGAAGCAGTATTCCTCTTTTAATTATGTTTGGACTCATTTTCCTTGTTATATCAATTACAGGCATTTTTGCAATGTTTGTCCCGACGGCAGGGAGCTATGGCGCTGCAAATTCTGGTACTAATAGTGGTTATAGTGGCTTCCGTTCTATGGCTGGGACTTTGGGCACGGTTTTCAAAGCATTAGTTGGTATTATACCGGCTCATGCAGCAGCTGCTCATGTAGTTGCCTAATTGTTTTGTAGTCTAACAAAATAAAAATTTGGCGCTTTGCGCCATGCGTAGGGGGTATGGGGGAGAGGCACTCTCCCCCAAATAAACACCTGATACGATAGATGACATCTATTTGTCCTGCATCGACTCAGGCTTTTACTAGTGATGAATTAAGCAGAGCCTACACGGGCCGCTCTGTTATGCCGCTAACATTGCCATCAGACAATGATCGCACATCTACTACTGCAAAACTATTATCAGATAACTTCCTTTCTAATCATTTACGTAGCTTAAAAGGTGCAGGCTTAATTCCGGCTCCGCCTGCTATTGGTAAAGTAAAAGGTAAATCTCAAAATGATATGATTCAAGAATTTGTTCAGAAGGTCGATGAGCTGAAGAAGATAATTCAGGACGAATATTGCTATTATTTTGCTCGTTATCGTTATGCTTTACGTACAGTTTTTGATCGTATTTCATCAATGACTGCTCAGGGTCGCTCAGGTGCTAACATGGATGCACAAACAGAAATCATGCTAAATAAGGCAGTTTCTCTTAATCGTCGACTCCAGGATCTCTCACAAATTGCGAATGCAATTACACAGGATCAATATAAAACAACAAGGGAATTCCAAAGTCAAATTAATTCTGCTAATGCAGAGATACAGTCTTATTTCTCAAAGTTACAGGAACAAGCGGCTATTTTGCGTAAAGAGGTCCCCCAGGTCGAGATCAAGAAACGGATGGTAGAATACACTAAAGAAAAGGCTAATGCCAATAAAAACTTGTTATCACTATATTTCTTCCTCGATGTTGTTGCACTCGGCTTATTATTCTATGTATATAAGGCAACATAATCTCTTCCGGATCTAATAGATATGGCAACAAATGCGCAAATCGCCGCTAATCAGGCAAAACAGAGCATTGATGTTGCAATGGCTCTTAATCTAGATGATTTAAGACGTTCTGGAAAATTAAATTCATATTTGAATGAGAATAAAGAGCGTGTTTTACAAGACATTTATGCCGGCAAGGACAACAATATGTCAAAAATCATGGGAGATTTAGGTCGTGCTATAGATTCACAGAAAAATACATATTATTATTGGCAACGCAATCAGGACTTGCTCAAACTTGGTAAAGATCCTGTTGAACGCATGGCAGCTGATGCAAAGGCAATTATGCATGATAAAGATTTAGCTCTTCGTCAATATGAAATTAATCAGTGGACATCCGGCAATCGTGCTGATACATTATTTGTTTATCAACTTATTTTCATTGCTGTTCTTGTTATGGCATTGTTCACGGCACTGTGGCGTGCAGGTATGATTGGCACTGGCTTTGTTGGTTTCTTGGCTATAATCCTAATTGTCATAATCGTATTTACTATTGTGAATCGTGCACAATATACAGCATTCTTACGTAATAAACGTTATTGGAATAAGCGCGAATTCCCGCGGTTTGCAGCCCCCTCTATTCCGACACCAGAATGCCCTTCTGCAACGGAACTATTATCAGGTATTTCTGATAAGGTTACAACAACGGCGGCGAATGCACCGAATGCGCTCATTGGTGGTTTACAGAGCGGCCTTTCAGGTCTAGCGGGTGCGGCTTCATCTGCTGGGCAAGGATTAAATACCTTACGCAGATAACAGAATGGCAGGAGTAAGTAACCCTAAATGTAATGCTCCCTTTGGAGAATTCCAAAGAGGATATGATTCATATTTGAAATCATGTACTAATTCGCCGGCTCTAGAAACTATGAGAGATTCATTCTTTTCAAATCAGGTTAATATTAAGGCACAATTTGATGATGCTCGTGCTATTGCTCAATCAGAGGCGACAGATATTAGCTCTTTGCTAGGAGGTATGATTCCTAATAGTAATGGCTTAGCGAAGCATTTAGCACAATTAAAAGATAATGAAAATAGTTTTAAAAAGAATTTGGCGGAAGTCCGTGACAAAACGGAGGCGCTCAATGTGCAGTTCTTGAATAAAAAGGAGACGACTCCAGGACCTGTTGATAAACCTTCGGTTCTTGTGCTACAAGATTATATTTTAGCAGGCTTTTCAATATCTTATTTGCTATGCAGTTTAACATTGATCTTCTATTTCACTAAAAAATCTGGTTATTCTACTTCCACTTTCATGATCTGTATTGCGATCTTCCTATTCATTACATTCTTAATAGCTGCTCTAATTATTAATTCTGCCTAAGGGGAACATTCTGTTCCCCTCACCCCTTCCGAATCTGCGATGCTGAAGAATATGCAAACACTATAATTTATATTCTTATGTGACACATATAAGTTGATTATATTCCCTAAAAGTAATATAATCAAAATATGTCAATAAATGCCTAAGGCGCCCACACAACTAACAGTTAGAAATGGAAAGTCGTATTGCTGCCTCTGATTCTATTGTCCGTGCTGTGGTGGAGCGTTTTTTGAGCCGTGCTGAATTTGGTCAGCGCAAATACGGGACAAATCTAGATCGAACGGATCTTGCCGTTGATGATTGGATCCTACATGCACAGGAAGAATTGATGGATGGAATCTTGTACTTGGAGAAGTTGAAAAAAACAATTAATACTATTCCTAAAAGTACTAAAGCTGATTAATCTATAGGCTTTATTTTCTAGGGAGATTTATATACATTGGCCTGCCCGTAGGGCTAAGCGGAAGGGGTTGGGGGAACAGCATGTTCCCCCCCCCCTAGGCTTCCACCTCCCATGTCTGTTTGTCTTCCAAAGACATAAACACTTTGACATGGCGGAATACTTCGCCGCGCTTCGGCTGTACTTCAGGATCACCAAGTATATTAATGATACGTGATTTCAAATCAATATCATTATATTTACGAGCTCCAGAATTAGAGCCCTGATCCGCATACCATGCACTATATGCACGGCGGATCTCATTAAATGTAGTTTCAGTGCCATTAGCTTTACCGCCACGGCACATACAGTTATTCATAAATTTAGCGAAGGAATCATATGACTCCTTATATTCACGGACAGATGCCGAAATAATTGCCGGCACAGGATTGAGACCAGACTTCGCATCACTATGGAATAGTCGCTTCAAATACTCATGCTCATACACATTTACGAGCTTTGAGAAGAAGTAGGGTCTCCATTTACGCAGCTTATCTGGTAGTTGGAGATCCTTATGATATACATGCTTTTCGGGATTGTAATCAGGATGTCCTGCCTCAACGAAACGGGCAGGGAAAGGATCAACGCGCATGCGGCGCCATGTACCATCATCCGATGAATTAATAGGAATCAGTTTATTACAAAGAATAAACATTTTACCTGCGATCTTCATCTGAATAGGTTCTTTGAAAAGACCACGAACCTGGAAATAGTCTTCACCAGAGAAAGACTTCATTTGTGATGTATTAAGTGGCTCATTTTCATCAGGTTCTGACATATAAATGAAGCGCTTATTCTTAATAACCAGCAATTCTGGTGATGCCGCACCACCGTCACCCCTTCTACGAGTAAGTGCAGTTGTCGGCAAAGTACATGCGTAATCGCCAAGGACGTCACGCATTAAATTAGTTAAAATGGATTTACCATTACCACCTCGACCTGTCCAAATATAGAATTCCTGGTCTTGATTCGCGCCTTCCAAACATGACGCTAATAGACGCCACATGTAATCACGCTGATCAATATCAGGGAAAATCATTGCGAAGAAGTTTTCAATCTCTTCATAGATAGGATCCGATGGATCATATTTCATATATGGGAGCGCATCCAAGCCAGGCTGTTTGCCCACCTGGAAACTCACATAATCATCTGGGCGACCTTTGCGGAATTCCACATAGGGATTCGCAGGATCACCCGCGCGCAGATTCAATACACCATTTGCACAACCTAATAGATAAGGATTTGCATCCAATTTATCCAGGAAATTGTCATTGTCACGGAACTGCTCTGCGCATTCTTTCATAACACTGTCTTTGAATCCAGCATTATACAAATTTCTTTCGAATTTAATAAGATTCTCGAACTTCTTGAATTGTTCAGAATCTTTGAGGGCACGACCCTCCATAGTGCCGAACCGGCCACGCACACGATTTTGTGCTGCACGGACGAGGTCGGCTACATACATAGAAATGTGCTGACGGATCTCCATGGCCTGTGCTAGCTTGCGCCACACATGTTGTTTGTATTCAAACCATTCAATCGTTCTTGCTTCAGCACATGACTTATAATTGTCTGAGAATAGGCGGTGCATGATTTGTGCAACATGTGTGTGAGTTGCCTCACCTAGTCGCATAATCATATCAATCACGTCATCGTCGCAGATTTCCTTATATTTGGGCAAATTATCCTGTTTCGCCCACCAGCGCAATGTATTCATGGTCAAAGTTGACCGTGATTCATCACGATTCCAATTGTTAATCCAGTCAGCACGCCATTTAGGCACATCTGCTGCACGGAACTTTGGTGATTTTGCACTAATATTAACCCAGACTTCAAACATATCCATTGACGAATCAATAGTGTGCAAACACCAACCGACCTCCATCCAGCTCTGAAATCCATCTAGTCGTTCAACTGATAGACAATCACGAGCAATACGTCTGGCCGTCTCGATTTCTAGTTCATCATATCCCACATATCTTGCAATATCTGGCATCTTGTGGGTAACTGTATCATTTACGGATAGATCAACCGTTCCAATATCATCATCATGACCTGCACCGCCACCAGTAAGTGCCTTAGTAGGCGCGGCTACAGGAGCAACAGGTCTTTTATAAGAGTCCCAAATATCCTGCATCTCTTCGCGTAACCTCGGAGTGCAATCATCTGGCAAATTGAAACGGATACTAAGAATTTCTAATAGTTCACGTGGTGTGTACTCATCAGCGCTCCGTTTAAGAGCGTTTCTTTGAGGATCAAATTCATATACAAATGCGAGCAAATACGGAGGGAGATCAGGTTTAGTTTCACCATAATAGAGCCATCCGTTACGTCCCGATGAAATTGCTTCATCATACACGTCTTTATCTGCATTAATATAACCAGTTCCATCAAATGATGTACGAACTACATTATCTTCCAACATAATTGCTCGAAGGACTTGTTGATCATCATTCGATAGAACTAGATCTGGACAAGAAATATGAATACCATCCTTGATCACCGGTTCACCGCGCCGTTGCGGATAAGGCATTGGACGTAGTGAAACGAAGAATCGACGAGTATCATATTCACTTAGATCGAAGAATCTTGATAGAATTCCTGTAATAGACTTAATGAATTTCTTGATTTGATCTGCATTAAATCGACGAATAAGTTGTCCTGCTGGTGGATACTTGAAATCAAGATCCAATAATAGCGGTGCCATTTTATCTGCACGCCGCTGCTCAACCAAATTCAATGGACGATTTTTCTTTATAAAGAGATGGTCATTCAACTCATCTAAGAGTTGAGGATAGTCACTATCAGTGACCATCCATTTACCAGTGACTCCCGATGAAGTGCCTGAACCCATACCTGTTAAGGCATATGAAGCGCCACGTCCTTCGACTTTACGCGGTTGCAAGAACTTGATAAGAGTCGATTCAGTCATCTGTGCTCGTCTTTGGTTTTTATCTACTATCTCTAATCGCGCCGGTCAGTCTCAATTTTTGGTACATAGTGCTAATTGTAATACAATCACGACTATGTGAGCTAACTATAATAACATAATAATACCGAGGTCAAAATTACACACCAAATTTAACTCTATCAGCATTCCAACTCGCTACTATTTGTGTATCCGTAAGCGCTTGATTATAATAACGAAAAACACCAATAGCACCTGTATAATCAGCACCCGAACCCATATTAGTAACTGTACCGTGTCCTAAAAGATAATTAAAATTAGTCGAGCCTCCAGTTACAGGATTCATACGAGTAGCAGCAATACCTGATATTTTTTGTCCATCATAATAACCGTCGAGTCGTGCGGTGCTTGTATTATATCTCCAAACAACATGATGCCATTTATCACGTACAATAGAAGTTGCTAAAGTAAATGAAACAAGAGTTCCTGTCCAAATCCCTAAAAGTAAATTCCCATTTACAATCTCTATCTGGGAATCAAACCAACCAGGAGTAAATGTTGTATTTCCTTGTTCTGTACAAATTGTTCCATTTGTACCTGCAACTCCCGAAGGAACATTAATCCATACTTCCTTCGTCTCTGACCAGTTTCCCGCAATTGCATACGAATCTAAATTTACATTTGTGTAACCCCATGTGGATGAAGTATTTGGGGTTGATTGAATAAACCCAATGTTATTACTATTATATGTTCCATTTGTGAAGTTCATTGTAACTGTCGGATAATCAGGATCACGATTTGATAAAGTCTTTGTAGTCGCATTTACAACTGTTTGCGACGATGCATACATATCAATATTCATAATTGCCGAAGGCGATGTCGGATTCGTTGTACCAGAATTCTTTCCAAACCCATAAGCTGCGCCTGACATTGAAATGGCCGGCATATCCTATTAATTGTTTCCCATTTTTGTATTGTCAGGCTAAAATCCCTTCAAAGTAAAATAAGATGTTGAAACTTCGCGATTAGTTCCTGATGGCGATGTCTGTGTCCATACAAATGTTAGTGTATCACCGGGTGTTAATGTCCCTAATAGACTTGTAGGTGTTGCACTATTTTTTCCATAAATAGTTACATTTGCATTACCACCAACATGAGCAAAGCGCATTGCATCGAATTTTTTATTAGGCCAGACTCCTAAACCTGTTAAATCAAGTTCAACATTGCATGTAGTTCCTGAAGTATTACTAAAAGTATTAATCCAACCGAGCGTAGAAATCACTGTACTCACTAAATGACCTGCTGATGTTACACCAGGTGAAAATGTAGAAAATTGAACCTGTTTTCCCAAACTTACATCATAAATGTCATGTACAGCAGTTGAAAGTGTGGAAAGCTGTGCACGTGTATCCACAATTAGACATGCTTCCACCGCAGAATAATAACTGAGTGTAGAAACAATAGTCGATACATCTATGAAGCTCGAAGTTAGCGTTGATAATTGATTACGTGTATCAACAATTAGACATGCTTCCACTGCAGAATAATAACTGAGGGTCGAAACAATAGTCGATACATCTGTGAAGCTCGATGTCAATGTTGAAAGACTATTACGTGTATCGACGAGCAAACATGCCTCCACTGCCACATAATAACTGAGTGTCGAAACAATCGTCGATACATCAACAAAACTCGACGTCAGTGTTGATAATTGATTACGTGTATCGACGAGCAAACATGCCTCCACTGCCACATAATAACTGAGTGTCGAAACAATCGTCGATACATCAACAAAACTCGATATCAGTGTACTTAAAGACGAACAACAACCGTCTGAGCCACCACCTCCACCATGTATTAAAATATAATTTATAGTACTAGTGAGTTGCCCATTAACAGTAGATAATTGTCCATAAGTTGCAGCATCGTCTACATAAATACCATCTGCAACACCTCGCAGGCGTATTGTATTAAAATACGTCCCACAGGTGACTTCTAGCGCCTTCAGTTTGGCATCGCTGATAATTTCCTGCGCCATCTCTAATTGTCATGTTCAATTCCTTTAGGAGATAACAGCATATAAACTATTAATTACTGAATGCTAATCCTCCTTGTCCACTCATGATTCGTAAAATATTATAATTATGTGCGTACATTCTGAGTTGACGATTAGTGTTTAGACAACAACTACCTGATGCAGCAGATCCGAAATTAATATGTATCGTGAAATCATCTAACCGTGATGCATTGCAAGTACCGGAAGGCTGTATTTCCTCTGGTTTCAAGCCAAAAGAATATACATAAATGTGTTTTGTTGGGATTCGCGTATGATGCTCAAACGGCTGCGCCTGTCTAAAATATTCAGCCGGCTTTGCATCAAATCGATCATTACCATTAAAGATTAGTTTTGCATGTGAAAAAGTATCTAGACCATTCGGGGAATAATGGAAATAATCGTTTCCTATTAGCGAATTCCCTGCATTATCACATGTATTTGCATCAGGGATTACCCAAATAACTTCTTTTAGCGGATGATTGTATTCCATTGTTGCATTCATTACTTCAGCACGATCGGTAATTCCAATTGCAGAATTGAATTGTAATTGTTCTATCAACATTTCATGTGATGCCTGAATGAATTTACGACGCTCTTCCGTATCCAGATAAACATAATTTGTCCATAATTGTATGTCGTCCGCATCCCATGGCTTTCCATCATACGCAAGTGGATTAGGAATATTTATATCAGATTTAATAAGCTCTGCCGGAGCACGAATATCAAAAATGAAACGAACTTCATGATATTGTAATGCTAATAAGGGCAAATAACAGCTCGGGTTTCTATTAAACCAGAATTGCAGGGGTAGACGGAAACGGTATTGTGTCTGACATGTGGTTGGCAAAGCATTGCACTGTAATGAAATATCAGTATTCCATTTACCGATCATTTGTTTATAACCCGCTTGTTTCGATTCATCAATGGTCAATTCACTCCAGATTTCCAGCCAGTCTCCATATAATTTATCAATTTGTTGTCCGCCGATTTGCATCTCTACGGATCGTACCATAGAATGCATAAAGGAATTACAGTAACCGACCCATGTGCTTGTTGCAGCAGCACCTGTTGCTGTGAATCCAGGCTGTTGCTGCATCAAAGCGGGAACAATAACCTCTAAATGCATTGCGCCTAATAGATCTCCCACACGGTCAATAGTGACTTCCATTTTACGACCAAACCGGCCGTTGGAATTAACATCTCGCTGGGCAACCCACTCCATGGAAAAATTAGAATGACGGCGATAGACTAAGCGGAAGAATGTAATCTGAGGATTTCCCGTTAAATATACATCCTGAGCGCCGTAGGCGATAAGTTGAATCAGTGCTCCACCGGTCATTTGAACTCTATTTATATTATTGTTTGCCTTTCGACTGCTAGGCGCGCCTCCCAAGACCTACCTAAAATTGATGATGTTAAACAGCAATTATGACTATTAGATAGAGATGTCAGAAGAATCCGCTACAAATAAAGCAGCATTGAAATTCTGCCCCGTTTGCAGGTATTATTTGTATCTTAACATGAATGCTGAAGGCAAATTGTCTCGTGTGTGTCGCTCATGTGGTCATACAGAAGAAGAGGTCGCAGGTGGTCTCATCAGTTTCACCAATCTAGAAGAAAAAGTCAATGAAGGCTACAAAATTTTAGTCAATGAATTCACTCATCTTGATCCGACACTGCCACATGTTGATAATATTAAATGTCCTTCCGAAGACTGCCCTTCGGTTAAAGGTAGTGCTAAGTCGGATGTTATTTACATCAAATATGATAGTGTGAATATGAAGTTCCTGTATATTTGTAATGTATGTGGAGAACAATGGCGTAGTCGCACTTAATTGCACTCCATAAAAAAATCAGTATTTTTTTGTGCAATATCATGCATTCAATATTGAAATTTGCGACAGTCCTTCAACTTGCCGTCATCGTAATTCCTGATCATGACAATTCTGTCATTAGCATAGTGCTTATCTAGACCGTCAACATGACCTTTTTCATTGAATTTGTAATGGCTACTAATTGAGCCATCTTCTTCGTCGAATTGAATATAATCACCGACCATGTAATCGTTTTCACAATGATAGATCTGAATGAGTTTTCCATCAGGTTCCCATTGTGCACAGAATCCAATCTTTTTGCCATTGAAATAATTCATTTCTGAGGCAAGTTGTCCATTTGCGTACCATGATTTGTAATAACCATGTTTTACGTCATTTAGTGTAGAATATTCTTCGGATGGTATTCCATTAAAATGGAAGGTCTTAATAATTCGTGCCTGTACCATATTTAGTGAATTATCCATTGGAATTGATTGATTTTATATTATAATTGTATTAAAATACAAAATCAATTTTTATTATCTATTTTTTTTTGATAATTTTTTATTTACGTGTTTTACGAGTCTTTCCTCTAGATTTTTTATGACTGCTACGACGACGTTTACCTCCACGTCGTGGCCCTGCACATTTATTAAATAAGATACGTTTAACACCATCTATATATGTTATTGATTGTGTACCTGTAATTTCATTAATAATTTGTTGTGACAGCCCATTAAATGATCTTAAATCCGATAAATAATCACAATCAACAAATTTAACATCAAATAATTCAGAACTTATCTGTCGTGCATTATATACTTCTATTATAAATGCAGCAGCTGCTTTATCCACAGGAATATAACATACATGTGATTCCCTACCACTAAGAGTTATTGTACCGAGATATTGGATAGTACCTTGATAATTGAATCGTACTTCTTCACGTACTTCACGTCGAGCTGCATTTTTAAGTATCTCAGTATTATCTACAATTGGTGCACCTGATTGATCTATAGTATCTACTTTTTCAACTGCACCTTTAGGAAATCCTTGTCTGCCACCCCAAGTTCTCTTTTGCATAATAATAATATCTGTACATATATGTTCATCTTTTATTACTTTTTTAACATGATAATTATTTATCATCATAGGTTGTAAGTTAATAGCTCTTCCAATTCTGTTCATAATGTCATCAATTAATTCGTTAGTAATTGGTATATCCTGAGGTGCTGGTACTGGAAATATATCAGGTCTATTCAAAACTGCAATTGAAACACCAATTATTGATAGTATATTACGAATATTATTAATATAATCATGTAAATGTAATAAGTCGCCAGTTAAAAATTCAGTGAATCTAATTAGTCCAATTTCTTCTCCTGATACATTTCTTGCATAAACATTTTCGGTTCCAATTAAAAATGTATTATCTTCTATATTATGTATTATAGTTGTTACATGGCGAGGATCTCTCATAGGTTCTATACAAACAGGAACAACCCGAGCTTGACTAACATTCATTGTATTACCCGTTCTTGCATATTTCGTTTGTCTATTATTTCGATTATTTCCATTACGTTGTCTTTTTTGTCCAGATAATGCAGCAGAAGGAGCAGCAGGAGCAGCAGCAGTCCAATCAATAATTGCACGATCATATTCTTCATGAGTATTGTAAAATGGTAGGCGTGTACCATTAGGTCCAACAAATTCAGGCGGCGCACCTGCACCACCTCCAACAGGATAATTATCCAATCTCCAACCTTTAGGTAGATTCAAAATATTACGAGGAGGAGGTGGAATTGTTAAATATAATGATATACCTGTATTTTTATTAAAATAATAATATAAACCAGTACTACCTGATTTTTCAATACTAAATCCATCAGGTAAATCCGGTATAGGTCTGAAAGCCATTACTATTAACTGTCATTATTATTTATCCCCTTTATAAATGATTGTAGACCATTCACGGGAAATGAATTCCAAAATTGCAGCCGAGTTACATTTAGAACAATCGAAGTGACTTGTATTAACTAAAAACGAAATCCAATCAAGACGCGATAGTCCATAGATTTGCAGAGCATCTAACACTTTATCAACATGAATCCATGATTCGATTTTCCTTAAAAGACGCGGCGAACATGCACGCCTAAACGTGACCTGTCCATAAAAGTAACACAATAAGAAATAAATATCACGACCTTCCTTCGGACACCATTCAAACTCTGGAAAAGTATTCCCTACAGATATTGTGGCCGGACTATTTATTACATTACCATTACATCCAAATCCGAAGTCCACAATCTTTACTTCATGATCATATGTTATTCTCCAAGGCGAACCCACTAACTTAATAGTCTTCTGTTGTCGTGAAGGACGCATCGAAATCAAAATATTATCTCCTTTCAAATCACGATGATTAAGTCGAAGGTTTTCTTCCAAATATCCAAGTAGCAATACAATTTGACAGAAAATGGATATAAACCAGGAGTCAAATGCACTTCCATTTATTCCCGAAGAACAGACGAAGTCCAATGCATCTTCCACTGATAGCACATTTATAAATGGTACCATTATAAATGACACAGTTTGATTTCGGCGCATAATATGACGAACTTCTGAAATAGCCTGTTCACAATTCGTTGCAGCTAAACATTTACGCGCCTCAATCTGAAGACAAGCTTCTGGAAGTAAATTAGTTCCCTCTTTGTGTGGTTTCTTCTCGTATAATAGACTATCAGCAACAATCCATTTATGTACAGAACCGTAACGACCCTGTTGTACTAATTCACCTCCTTTAAAAGTTATATCAGCCAATTGAAATTCCATAGAATTTGTGAATCCTTTTTCACCTTGGACAGCAGGTATTTTACGCACGTCTAAATTACAAGCATCCTTCAATGGTCCCTCAAAATCTATTCTATATTTTTTGAGAGAAATCATTTATGTAGTCCTAATTGTTAGCTCTAATTGACTTTTATGCGTTAAATGTCAAAAACTTCGATCTAAGTATTCGAGCTGCCTCTGAATCAAAGGGATTATCATTATCAGATAGGAAATATGCTGACATTTCATGCGGATGTTCACAAATGGAAGGTTCTAGAGTTCCAAAGAAGGAATGCCAACCAGGTGGAGCAACAGTAGACCAAGAATTTGAAGGTTCCAAAAATACTAATCTTACACTTCGAAGATCAGCAGTTCCAGGATTATTGTAAATTGCAATAGGAATATAACGGCCACGCCAAATAAAGAATGGACTTCGAAGCGTATCAGGATTTAATCGACGACGACCTTCCAACTCTGCAGGAATTTCAGACGTCCATGGTTTGAAATCCCACGCGTCCTGGTAGAAGGCCAGCCACTTTGATTCATGCTCCCGTTGATGAAGATGAATACATTCATGTAAAAAAGTTTCATTGAATTTTCTTCGATTACCTCGTAGCGCAGATTCCGGAAACCAAATAGTAGATGGAGGACGCGTATGAGGTAATCCTTCTTCAAATACACCCACTTTAATTGTTTTCTGTGGTTTCAGTGATTCAGGAACGGATCGAAGGGCAGTATCACTCATTTCCTTCAATGTTCCAATACATGGGGGATCACATGGCTTCACCTTAATTTTTTCTATTGCTGTCATATTTGGCCCAGACTCCGTACAACTTTTAAAATATTTATCCTGTGTTTCATTTAATACCATTTGATCATAAGCCTGTTTCATAGTCAATACTTCAACGCCTGGTAACCATGTATGAATTGTGTTACTAATATTGTTGCCCATCTTACTCTACACAATTAAAAAATTCCCTTTGCCAGGACTCGCGTTTATCTACTTCCTGCGCTTGATGAATCACTACCTGATCCACCTCCTTTCTTTGACATACGTTTTACAACCGCCAATATTTCACGATTCTCGAAATAATTGGTTAGCCGTGATTGTTTCATCGGCTTCTTTGGTTCTGTAGCTTGAGTTACAATTTTTTGACGAGTTGGTTTACTGGGCGCAGAAGCGCTTAGACCAAACATCTTGGTCATAACACGTCGCTTCTCCAACATACTGGCATGACTGATAGCCGGCGTGAATAATATATTCGACGCCACATTTTCACGTAAAGCCATCTGATGTTCCATATCTAATTCATCATAATTAGACGGCAACATAGTACGCTCATATTCAGGCATTTGTTCTAATAGTAAGCCAAACATCTGGCTCACAGGTACTTTAATTTGATGGTCAATATAATAGACTGCATCGAGTTCAACACCTGGTGTAGATTTCACATATGCAGGTGTTTCAATACGATCACCTTGTTTCTTTGCAGCGATTTGTCCAGGTGGCGGTTTTACATAAACATAGCCAATACGATCACCTGCTGCCGGCGCGGTTCCTGGATCACGGACCGTCATACGATCCGCGAGCACTTTGTGTGCTATGCGATCAGGATTCGCATATTCTGCTCGCAATGATTTTGTAATAGTAAGCAGGCCGAGCGATGTCGTACCAGTTACTAGCTCAAGTGCTGCATCCTGTACGTACTTTGTCGCACCAGCTACATCACCTTCATCGAGCACCTTTTTCATTGCATTTCCATAAATCTTCTTTACAATTGGTGCATTATCTCGACGTTTCAAGACAATACCCATATATTTATACACGAAATCATCAGGATTCGACTCATACATTTTACCTGCATAACGTTTCTTTGAAAACATTAGCATCGGATCAAATACTTTATCAAATTCGAAATCGTGTGGCGGCTTCAGTGCATGTGACACTAAATGTCCCGCCTCGGTCGTGAGGTCAATTACCGCCTCACGCGCCTCGCGATCCTTCAAGCGTTCGCCTGTAATAGGATCTCTTGGGTTAAATTCAATGAATAGAGAGTCAGTATTATGCACAACTAGAGCACCTGGCCCCACCGCAAAATGATGATTCTCCGTTTCTAAATCATATACATACGCTTCCTCTGGATGAGGAAGCTCATATATAATTTTAATAGTATCTTTATTTGTTATACTATTAGAAGTAGTGATATTTATTACAATTTCATCTCCAATATAACTAATAAATTCAACATAATATCCTTGCTGCAAAGCAGCAATATATAACTCATGCGCAGACACCTTGTCTTTAAATACCCGAGTCCCTTCGCTAACAGTTATGGGAAGTATAGGATAGACAGAAGCGGCGCTATGATTGTGCAATAATTCAGTACCGACTGCAACATCTGCAGGTCGGCATTCTGATCCGTCTGTTAATACCAGACTATGATCTTCAGTTGCATCTACAACACCTGAATGTGTCAAAATGCGATATAATTTTTTATCAGGATGGAGACGATGACGAATAATTCGCTTAATCGGCGTAAATCCGCGTTCGGTCCATACCTGGAGGCCTTCTAATTCAATTGCCTCCTTTGTATTATGATAAGCAGTCCATTGACCGCCAATCTCATCTATTCTAATAGTACGTGGGCCTAATTCGCCCCCATTTATAAACAGGGCGGTATTTCCAGTGACTGAATCACCATACATAATATTAGCTTCGCATGTTATTTCTTTACCATCATGTCCGACGAAATTGGACCTCGCTTCACAGCGTGGATTGCCGCTAGAAGGCCCATAAAACTGTTCAATAACAGCCTTGGCAAACATGATTTGTAGGCGTCCATACGCCGTGGTTGATGCAGCCAAATCTTGGAGCCGCATCTTAAATGTCCCTGATCCTAATTGTCCATAGAGTGAGTTCGCAGTCAATTTATATGCAAGTTGCTCAGTATCTAATAGAATCTGACGTAATAGATCAGTTTCTTTGGCCGCTTCATTTCGCTTCGCTTTACGGGCAGCCAATAATTTCTTCAGAATAATCGGTAATGTCCCTGCACTGTTTTGTGCATAACGACAAATACGATTACCTGCTTTAATCTTCTGAGGTGTTTTACGATGATCTTCGGGGTCAGGAATAAGGAGATCAAATTTGATATCCGTATAATCGACGTCCTCTAATTCATCATAAACGTCTGAACCCCAGACATGTTTAATCAAATATCCATCATCATCAAAGTCTCGTACCCACACCAATGTATCATGCGAAATATTTTCACTGATAATTGTTGACGGATATAGTGATGCAAAATCACCAACACCAATGGGACTCTTATTATAGAATGATGGAATAGGGTCTAATACAATAGCCCCTTCATATGACGCTTCCGTTGAACTCCTAGAGGGAGCGGGAAGTGTCACAATACATTTATTAAGTTCAAGGCATTCCTTGGCAATGAGTGATTCAATCTTAATGCCCTGTCCCCGTGTGAAAATGAATCGCACAGGTACAGAACATACATTGGCCATCGCCATTGCATTCATAAATGTTTCGAGCTTCTTATAAAGCTCAATTACTAGGTCGCAATCCTGAATACAGTATTTAGCGACCTTTGCGCGATCTGCGCTAGATCCACAATGAAAACGGAAGATGTCCGCAGGCGATACATCGTCTTTCACGATAACCCACGACTCTGCATCCGCTTTCAATGCAATCCATTCGTCCTCATCCATTGGCGGACTTGATACCGTAATTTTGCCACCTGCAGCGACTGAAATAACTTCCAGTTTCGCTGAAATGGCCTCATTACTCTCATCTAATAGTTTGAGCGCTCTGCCGACACGAATATCCTTTACTGCTCCTTTCAAAGTCAGTTCAATTTGGCCAGCAGCATCAGGGGATTCAATAGAAACGAGAGCACCAGACATTAGCGATGCAGCTACATCATCCAACTTATAGGATGCCAGCTGCATAGTACGTTTAACATAATGATAAAGATCAATTTGCAAGCGCCCTTGTGTTGTCCACATATTAAGAACATTGTCACCGAGTGCAGAAGAGGATAAGAATGATTCTTCACACTTCATGACACCACCATCGGCGGAAAGCCGATTAAATGCCTGTAGTGATACATCATCTTGTAAACCAAGTTCTTCCACTCGCTGCCATACATATTTTTCATCAAAACCAAAGATATTGTAACCTAATAGAATATCGGGATCCACGATCTCCATCCATTTAAACCAATCGACGAGCATTGCCGCTTCATTTGGTGAAACATGTACAATGGTATCGTCAATAGGATCGCATGATGGGTAGACAAAGATATGCTTTTCACCTGCAGCAATAGATGCGCCGATCTGGATGATCGGATCACCTGCTACAGGAAAACGGGTTCCCAAAATTTTATTAAGAGAATCTGTCAAGCCTTCAATTGCCTCGTCTTTATCCAGGGGGGACTCTTTCAAATACTTTTCCAATTCATTATAAATCTTCACTTGATTCATGCCAGCCAAGAAGACACGGCGCGCATCAGGAGATAGTTTATTTTTACATTGAATAGGAGTTATAGGACGACCTGCGCTCTCCGAGAGCACATCGCCCTCATTGAGCCATAGCATAGCTTGATCAATAAGTTCAACAGCATGAGCACCTGAGGTCGCAATGGCATATATATCCTTAGCAACCTTCTTATAGTCTTTCTTGGCTAATGGGAAATCACCCGAGCCAGAGAAACACTCAATATCCCAACTAACTGTTACAAATGGCGCCGCCGCTGCAGGTGCAGCAGCAGGCAAACAATCTGTATAGTTGCAGCGTAACGCATCGTCTGTGAAATCATCTTCCTTAACATCTTTAACAGTAATCCAGCCACACGGCTGAATATTTTGTGTATGTAAGAAGCGTAGCATCGGATCTAAATGGCTTTCATAAACAGCTGGCGCTGCATTAGTCCATAAAGTACCGATTTTTATACCTTTTATTTGTGGATGATTATTCTCTTTATTGAGAAACAATTGGCGTAAATTATAGAAATGTTGCATTGATTTCACAGTTAGCTTGAAGAACGGAAAGTTCATGTGATTCGTAAACCCATAGAACTTTTCGCGGAATTCCAAGCCAATAGTGACATGTGATGCAAATTTACAACATTTACCAATATAATCTTTTAATTGTTGTTGTGCAATTCGGAGTTGTCCTGTTGTTAGAATTGGAGCCTCCACATAGAAATAGGGACAGAATCCCTCAACATCTACACGAACCCGTTTTCCTGTAACAGTTCTACCGAATAAATGAATGAGTAGTTGCGACCGTAGAGCCTGTGTTTTAGGCATCTTAGATCGCTCATTCTCATCATCGGAATAATCATTATTAACAGTATCGTAACTTACGACAATAGTATCTTCATTCTCGCTCGTAATTAATTCATCGCGAGAGAGAATATCTAAAATTTGAAAGACTATGTCTGTCATGATTGTTAACTTTTAATTGGAACAAATTTGAGTCAATTTTACGTTAAGTCTTGGCGGGGACTTAAAGCCACTTTACTTGCCGTTATACTTTAAAAGTCGATCATATAGCCCGTTTGCACGGCCATTTGATTGAGCATAGCCTTCACGGTTGCGACGACTATCATCTAAGGATGAATAACCCCCATGATTACTATCAACTAAGGAGGGGGTATGGGGGACGCGGTAACCCCCATGATGACTATCAACTAAGGAGGGGGTATGGGGGACGCGGTAACCCCCATGATGACTATCAAC